>Ga0123352_10000074_pt1 | contig 104088 bp, 95 predicted proteins | sample TergutLab28metaG_FD_89700 | JGI IMG/M metagenome (GOLD analysis project Ga0123352, IMG submission 89700) | Labiotermes labralis P1 segment gut microbial communities from Petit-Saut dam, French Guiana - Lab288 P1 | ecosystem: Host-associated > Arthropoda: Insects > Digestive system > Gut ...
CAGGTGGGGCATTCCATCGCACGGAACGCCCACCCAAATACAAAAGGAGGACACCCTACATGGAACTCACACAACCCATTCGCAATGCGAAGGATGTCTACAATTTTTTAAACTACTTCAAAACCCAAGGCCACAAACGCAATTACTTACTGGCAACCCTAGGCGTCCACACAGGCCTACGCATTTCAGATATTCTCCATTTGAAATGCGACCAGCTATATAACTTCAACAATGGCACCATACGCAAAACGATTACTATTACCGAGCAAAAGTCAAGAAAATCAAAAACAATCGCGCTCAATAAAACCATCATCTCTGCTTTGAAAGCATATTTTTCAGAGGCAAAACCAGGCAATCCGCTGATTTTAAACCCAAAAACGGGTAAGTCAATCGGGCGCGTACAAGCCTATAGGATAATCAGCGAAGCGGCAAAAGCCGTTGGCATAGCGTACAATGTTTCATGCCATAGTCTGCGTAAAACCTTTGGCTATCACGCTTGGAAAGACGGCGTATCGCCCGCGGTTATCATGCATATATACAACCACAGTTCTATGGCAATCACTCAAAGGTATTTAGGCGTTGCGCAAGATGACTTGAATGCGGTTTATATGCAACTATGTTTTAGTAAACCTCAGCGCATGTAATGTGATATTGGCTATGAAGTAACTATAAAGGATAAATCTATAAAAAGCAACCCCCAAACAGGTAAGATGCAAAAATTGGCGGTAAGATGCAAAAGGGCTGCCTGTCTTGTTAGGACGCACTAAAAAAAACGAGAGAAGCGTGAAAAAATCACGCTCTCGTTTTTTGTTATAAATTATTCGCTTTCAGGTTGGATTACTGTAATCTCGCCCTCAAGGCCGCTTATCACTCTGCCGCCAGAAATAATGGATACTTCCAGTGCATCTTCAACTGCAACAATCTCTACAGTAATGCGTGAGTGCCTTGCGGCTTGACCAATTTCATATACCGCTTCGGCACTAAAGGTGATAGTACCTTGCGGCAAAACAATTTCAAGTCCCAAACCTTCATTTGCAAAACGTCTCATCGCCGTACGTGGGATTGCTACTGTTTCAATATCTTCCAGTGCGGAAAAGTCTAGTGTGACGATGCCATCCTCGGCGTTGTTAATGATGGCGTTGAGCGTGGATGTGGGCAATTGAAGCACTGCGTTATTTTCTGTGATTCTTACCGAAAGGCTAACTTCGCCTTCGTTTGCAGGAGTGCGTATGGTGGTGGTTGGAGCTGATGGTGTACTTGGTGTAGAAGAGGAGTCGTTACCACTATCGTTTCCGCCGCCTGTGTAATAGTTGCCACTGCCTTGGTTATTGTTATTGCCATCGTCTTGGTTGTTGTTGCCACCGCCTTGATTGTTGCCGTTACCACCGCCTTGGTTGTTGTTGCCACCACCTTGATTATTATCGTTGCCGCCACCACCTTGCGGTGTACCTCTATAGATATAGGCAGTGCCAATAACCTCGCGATAATCAGGAGTAACGCGAAGCGATGCAGATATTGTTATATATCCTCTAGCTTCGTCCGCTAAAGCAAACGTATGGATGTGAGGGTCATCAGGATTAGGGCTTTCAAATGCACCTACATTTACGCCTGGTTGACCATCAAGCGCGATTGTAATGTCCATATCATCAAGACTAACGGCTCTAACAATGTTTCCTATTTGCCCATCTATTTCCCAAAATGAAATATTGATAGCGGAAAATGAAAAATAATTATACTCATCAGACCACATTCCATCTGCCGGTGTTGCAATTATATCTATGGTATTTACCGGGAAGCCCCTGTAGAATTGAACAGTACCAGTCACCGTGGGGTCAACAATCAGCGTTGCCGTAATCGTTATTAATCCCTGAGAATGGGGGCCGAAGTCAAATCGTGCTAAATGACGAGAGAAGAAATCATACGTCCCAGGAAAATGACCTACATCGTGGCCTGAATGCGTATCCGTTTCAACATGAATAGTTACCTCGTCCAAATAAATGCGCCTGCCAACGGTTCCATCGATATATAGCAGATGAAGCGGAATCGATGTAAACTGTGATTCAGGATCTACATATTCGGGCGCGTTTACACGAATGGTACCTTGAGGCACCGGTGCAGGTGGAGGGGATTGTCTGTAAGTTTGGGCAGTAATAGTCACGTCAGGATTATCACGATAAGTAAACGTCATGGTTATTGGCCCGCGAATCCAATTCCAAAGAAAAAAGGTATTGGCATTAGGGGCTGCAAATTGGCCAACGGTCAAATCGTTCCAGTCGGGGCCAACACCAGAAGATTCTCCGCTTTCAGCAGTGATATAAAACAAACCGTTGTTCATTATTCCAATATCGTTTCCATCCCCATCTAATCTTATAAATTCAATCAAGAAACTGTTTTCATCATAAGACAGATATTCGGGCATTACGATACGAAAGTTCGCTTGCGGGATGCTCCTGTGTACCTGGGCACCAGGATGCAACAGAACGATGCCTTCCGGGGCTGCAACTTCTGAAATTGTCGGATGCACAACAACAGCATTTCCATCCTCGTCAAAATCAATTTCTGGTGTAAATGTAAATATGTCGTCAAGGTCTGGAAGTGTGATTTCTATTTCTTCCTCTGGTATTTCTGGGTCAATAATAACGGCATCGGCATCTTCATCAAAATCAACCTCTGGTGTTATGGTGACATACTCGGATTCATTGACCGCTTCTGCTGCGGTGGTGACTGTGTAACCAAAAGTAGACACAGCCATTGTGAATGCCATTGCCGCGGCAAGCATCCTCTTCATTACATGTCGCTTCATTATAAAGCCTCCTATATCTTATTTGGGCTATGCTATGCCCGAAAGTGCCTATGTAAAGCACTTCTAAGATTATAAGGTATTTGAAATCAATATGCCCACTGCTGGCAGCATAGTCTTTTCAATTGAGCGTGTCACCTGAACAATACAAGCGTTTTTTGTGCTGGGCAGGGATTGGGTTAAAATTTAAATCGTTTCCTGTTTCACTACCCAACGTCCATTTTTTCTGGCCCCCTCACGTTTGACAATCCCTGATTTTTTTAAAACCCGAATATGCGATTCAATTTTACGCCTATCCATATTTAAAAAATCAGCAATTTGCTGTGCGGTAATTTGGGGCGTTTCATGCAGGAGCGATATAATTTTATTCCGCAAATCATTTATTCCGCTATTTATTCCGTTACCGTTAGCGGAATAAATTTTATTCTCCGTATTTTTTGATGCTGCAACGGAAGTTTCACCGTTCCCATGCATATCAAATGAATAATTATCATCAAGCGGAACAATTATCTTAAAAATATCGCCGTCAATCATTTCAGGGTCTTTCCCTGAATATTTGCTTACATACTCAAACAATTTCCTCACCCCGCTGCCGAGTTCATCCGCTAACCAGATGTTACGGAAAAATGCCGCGATAACAGGATTTTTGGGATTAGGTCTGTAATTATCAGGTGTTATATATCCCCCCGTGTCGGCACGATTTGCGTTTTCTGTAAACATACGATTCTTCTCAATGACAAACCTCGCAAAATGAGAACTTTTAAATTCCCTGTGTATCAATACATTTGAAATCATTTCACGGACAATAATCCCCCTAAGGCTTACACGTTGATACCCCTCAAGGTGAAATTTATCTAACAAATGCTTTTCCGCAAACTGCACAAGCAAGTCGTAGCTTTCTATGAGATTCGTTTCCACAATCAAGCGGTCGTCATATCTATCAACATTTACTTTGCGAAGCAACGCATCGGTTCTGTAAGCAGGACATACATTTTTAATTACATGGTCATGACCAAGAAGCATTATTGCAGCAAGATTATAACCTTGCGCCCCTGTTTCAACATCTTCACCAAGCAATCCTGCACTTTGCAACAACTCTAAATCGGACATTTTTCCCCACGGATGCCCAGTTTGTCTGTTTATTGCCATTTGACGTATGCGCGGCAGAAGGTCAAAACGTAAATGTTCGTCTTTTACATATGGGTACACTTTTTTTTCAGTAAATATATTTTGCTTTCGATTATACATTTGAAAAATTTGGCTTGTGGATGTTACTTTTACGTCTGCATCGCCAACACGGTCGTAAAACTCTTTTTTTGTATCTGTGAACTTCTGAAGATTGCGGTATATGGATTTTAATTATCTTCTTGCCTTCATAGTTTATAATTTCTGGGTCAAGGTACACCGTGGGCAGTATGATATCAGGGTTCGATATCATAGTTGTGAAATTTTTAATGTAGTCGGGTGCGGCTTTTTCCGGTATGCCCGATACCGTGCCATTATCTTCTACACCCAGATATATATCCCCGCCAAAACGATTAAGAAACGAACATACCGATTCGTAAGTGTCGTTGCTGATTCCATTACCACAACGTTTAAATTCAACTGCGACATGTTCGCCTGTGGCAAAAATTGTTTTTAATTTAGCTGTATCCATTGCGCTACACCTACCCTTCCAGTTAAATGTCTGACAAGCAATCTTTATTCATCCGCATTCGGACGGACATACCGAACATTATATGTTTCAGACCTTGTACCGTCCTCTGACATCATCACAATGGTCATCACCACTTCCTCCCCGGCAGGAAGATATCCAAGCGAAAGAAATTCTGTAGGAATATAGGGGATGGCTTCGTAGTTTGAGTCGGTGGTAAACACAATGCTGGTGATGAGATTAAAGTGAGGAACTTCCCAAAATTCTTCATTATCCCTATATATTCTTGCCCACAAGTTGCGGTTAAACGGCCCGAAGCGCATATCAAATGTGGTGGCAGCGTATGGCACATGGACAGTATAGTCAAAAATAGCAGGATTAAATTCGGGGCTTAGTACCGCGTTGAAATCCCCTGCCAAATCATCTCGGGCAGCAGAAAACGCGATATACCGTAAACGTATGCTGTCAGCAGCTTGGCGGCTAAACCGAATGACATATGTTTCGGAAGCCGTGCCGTCTTCGGATGTGACTACAATGGATATATTAAACCCTTCGCCAACCGGAATGAAGTGTACATTGGGTTCGTCTCTACCTTGCTCTGTTGTAAACAACAACGTACCCGATGTGTCAAAATCATCAAATCGCCACATTTCAAACTGGTTTATAAACCCTATGGCCGATGCAGCCGCGTTGTTTGGGGAAAAGTGCAGATACATGTCATCAAAATGGTATGGCAAATTAACGGTAAAGTCAGCCGCACCAGCATCAAATGCCTGCCTTAATGAAAACTCAAAATCCTCTACAAAAGTATCTCTAACAGGCGTTAGAAAAATATATTCCAAACTTGCATCGGCGGCTATATTTCTGGCGGCCTCATTGACACGCCAAGATACAACGATAAACAGCATGATTGCCGAAAGTATTAACATGGCAGAAGCGGCAATGACTTTAACATGCGGTTCAAGTTTGTTGTTGCGAACCCGCTCTAACCTATCCTTCAACTTTTTAACCGTCTGAAATCTTTTGTCTGGGGACAGCTTCATGCACCGCTCTATGACACTTTCTATTTGTGCATCTTTGACCCTTTGCACTTCATAGGTGTTGGTCATCATTACTGTCATCAGCATACCCAGTGCATAAATATCCGTTCGGGGGTCACTTTGAGAAAAGCCATATTGTTCGGGCGGGGCAAAATGTTTTGTGCCAATCACTTCTGTATCAGAAGTTGCTTCGTCCTTATGCGCTCGGGCAATGTCAAAATCTATGAGTTTCACGATGCCGCCATCCGTAATCATGATGTTGGTTGGGGTTATATCCCGATGGATAATCGGCGTGGGTTGGTTGTGCAGGTATATCAAGACATCGCACAATTGCATGAGTATGTCCAGCATCTCTTTTTTGCTTAGTACACCGCTGACTTCCAACGTTTCCCTTAGTGTGCGCCCGGCTATGCAATCTTCAATGACATAGAAACAATCATCAAATAAAGCGACATCATGAATCTGCGGCATGTTTTCATGCGTCAACTTGGATAGGCTTTCGTAAAGGGGATATTTGTAAGTCCTATGGAAAATTTTTAAGATGTATGGATTTCCTTCTGCATCTTCAACATGGTATATACCTTTATCCTCATGGACAGCTATTTCAGTCTTTACCTTGTATTTTTCAAGGGCAGGTATGTTTGCTAACTTCATTTCTAACCTCCGGAAAATTGTCTTGTCCCCATCTATTATCACATGCTATACTCATCCAGGGGTGATATTGTGTTGAAAAGAACCGACGAATTAAGTTTCGAGCTGGAAAACGCCCAAAGCGTACATAGTTATATGGAAGCGAACAAGGCAGAGTTTGATGACAAAAATTTCTACAGCTTCCTAAATACACTCATTGCCGACAGCGGCAAAAGTAAAACAAAGATAATCACCGATGCTTGCATCAGCGAGCCGTACCTCTACAATCTGATTAGGGGCGAGAAACGGCCCACCAGAAACAGCGTAATCAAACTGGCTTTTGGGTTGGGGCTTACGCTGGAGACTACCGAGCGGTTTCTCATGCTTGCAGGGTACAGTCATTTTTATGTGCGCCATAAAAGGGACGCATTGTTGAAATACGCATTTCAAAACAGTATGAATATCTCGGAAGCGGATAATCTGCTTGTGGGGTACGGGTTTTCTGTTATGACAGAATAATCGGCTAATCCTTCCAGTAATCATCCGCTCGGATATTGCGTATCGTTTCAATAAAATTACCCTGAAACAACGCAGTGCCCATGACAAAGCTGGTGACGCCCATGGGCGCAAGAATGCGTACTTTTTCAGGGGTGATGTTGCCGTCTACACACAGGTCGAATCCATATTTTTTAGATAATTCGCCCAGCCTTTTTATTTTGCCCAATGTAAAATCTAAGAATGGCTGCCCAGAAAATCCTGGGTTTACGGTCATTGCCAGCACTTGTTCGCAAAGCGGCAGCAGTTCTGAAATTGTTTCAATAGAAGTGCCGGGATTAATCGCAAGCCCTGGTGCTGCGCCCATTTCTTTAATCATGGCAAGGGTACGCGCCGTGTGGCAGTCTGCCTCGGCATGTATATAAATAATTTCTGCACCTAAATCACGAAACAGTTTAATATGCCGCGCGGGTTGTCTTATCATCAGATGCACATCCATGGGTATATTGCTGTTTCTTTTTATGGCTTTTAAAAGTTCTGTACCGCATCCAAAGTTGGGTACAAAATCACCGTCCATTACATCTATATGGAAGTAATCGACCTTTGCATCCGTCATTTTTCTGATTTCGCCAATGATGTCCCCATGGTCGGCGGCAAGTATGCTGGGGCGCAGTATCGGCCTCATGATGGCATAGACGCTTTTTGTGCGCCATCTATGGTATATGCGTCAGGTTGTGGATTATTATACATCTCTGTAAGCATGTTGACACGGTCGGCATGGCGGCCGCCTTCAAATGCTGTGGTTAGCCAAATGTCTAATAGTTGCCTTGCCAGACCTATAGCAATGACCCTTGCGCCAAATGCGATTGCATTGGTGTTGTTGTGTAACCGCGACATGGTTGTGGTAAATGGGTCTATACAATTTACACAGCGTACGCCATGGACAGAATTTGCAGCCAAAGCAATGCCAAAGCCTGTTCCACAAACAAGTACCGCACGGTCTGCTTCACCTTTTGCAAGCTTGTCTGCTGCCAGCCGTCCATAAATCGGGTATTCGGCACGGGCAGTGTCGTCTGCGCCTATGTCATAAACCGTGTGACCTAAACTTTCCATATACGCTTGCAAGTCTTTTTTCATTTGATACCCTGCGTGGTCGCTTGCCATTACTATTTTAAATTTATTTACCATGTCATTCTCCTTTTATTGAATTAAGGAATCTGTGTCAAAAATAGTATTGTCTTATTTGTAGAAAGTCTACCATTTGAAAGGACAAGAAACAAGATATCGTGTGCTTTTAAATTATAAAAAAACCAGCCAAAGGGAATGTTCCACTTCGCTGGTTTTTTGTTATGCCATAGCTCTTTCTTTTAATTCGCTTTCAAGCAGTTTAAGTAAAAACGGCATATTTTCGGCGTTAATTACCCGTCAAGTGCCATTGTTTCCACTATTTCAGCAGGGACTTCTATGCCTGTGGCATAGCAGAATGCAATGATTTGACCAATGTGCATGTTTTCATGGCCGGACATCGCGGCAATGTAATGGTGGATGTTCATGGGATGCCCATAGAAATCTATTGTTTCGGTGCCATCACATGTTTCAAGTGCTGCTGCCAGTTCTTTATCGAATTTTTCAAATGTGTCTTTTAGCCCCTGTTTTGATGTGTCGCTGATAATGACTTCGCCAAAATCCATTGTCTTCGTTGCCAACGCGTCGATGTAATTTTTTTGAATCTGTGCAAGCTCTTCCATTTGCAGCCTGATTGTGTTCAAATTTTTCCTTGGCAGCTTTTTGTCAAGGTCGCTGTCACTTAATTCGCTAAGAAATTTTAGTGTAAGGCCTCGGGTATAGCTCCAATCGTCCAGCAGTGCCGTTAGTGAATAAAGCATGTGAGTTCCTCCGTATTTTTTAATTGATGTGGCTCGTTTTCAAGTATAGCAGGGGGTTGTGACATCAGTGTGGCACATTATAAATTTCTGTCAAAAATTTTTTTCGCTTTGTCTTTAATGGTTTTGCGCAAATGTTCTGGTGCCAGCACTTCTGCATATTCACCGTAGGACAGGATAAAACCATGCACCCAGTTATCTTCTTCCCATGATACAGTTAAGATAAAACTGCCATCTGGTTGTTCTTCTATTTGATTTTCATCAAAATCATCAAATAGCCGAAACTTCATTTCTGGCATAATGCGCAATTGAATCCGTATTTCTTTTTGTGTGTTGCGTGACTCGGGGTTGTCTTGTGATTCTACACATTCGCGTTGCAAAAAATGGGTGTCTGTCACGGTCAAATTTTTCACCCGTGATAATTTATACACCCTCATGTCTTGCTTAGTCAGGCAAAACCCTTTCAGATACCACGACTTTGACTTAAACCAAAGCTGCGTCGGCTCTATGCGCCGAAAGGTTTTGTCGCCATAACTGTTGTAGTAATCAAACGCGGCGATACGCCGCTCTAGTATTGCGGTTTTGAAATCGTTGAAGTAATCATTGGCACCACTCCAATCAGAAAAATCCACTTGCAGCCAGTTTGTAGCGGTCTTGTTAAATATCGTTGACAGCTTTTGCAAAACCTGGTTTGCTTCTGCCACTTTCATGTTTGACAAACCATGGAGGGCGGTGAGTATTTCGTTTTGTTCTTGCTCGCTTAGAATGGATTTGTTTAACACAGAATCGGGTAAAAGGGTGACGCCACCACCTTTGCCTTTTTCGGTGTATATGGGGATGCCTGCTAAACTAAGTGTGTCAATATCGCGGTAGATTGTGCGCCGTGACACGCCCAGTTGTTCGGCGAGTTCTCTTGCGGGTACGACTTTCCTGTGTAATAAGATATAGATGAGTTCTAATAATCTGCTTATTTGCATGTTTATCACCGACGTTAGTTTAACATATGGTTGTGACATGGGTGTGGCATATTATGTTGGGGGTACAATGAATGATGTAAAATTTATTTTTTCAAACATGGCATATAGCTGTCGCATTTATTCGGCTATATTTATATAAAGACAAAAACTATTTTTTGGAGGTACTACATGATTGAATCATTAAAGGCACTTTTGGCGTATTGGAAAGAAACGAGAAAGACTACGCTAACATTTATAAACGAATTAAGCGATGCAGACCTTGACAAAAAACTGCCCAGAAAGAAACTGAACACAATAAGACTGCATATGTATGAATTGACACTGGGTCAAAACGGTTTTGTAGACGCGCTGACCACAAAAGTGGTAGTCTTTGGGGACGAGTACCTGAATTATGAAAGCTGGCCCAAACAAGCCCTTATTGAAAAAATGGCAGAACTTGACGGCAAACTGGAAAAATCATTAGCAATTATGGATGGCACTGAAATCATAGACTTCTTTGGCGAACCAATGAATGTACATCAAATTATTGTAGAGATGATAGGGCATGAACAAATGCATATCGGTCAGATTATTGCGTTTTGCTATGCGACAGGGATAGAAATCCCCAATAGTATATCCGAGCATATGGCACTTGAAGGTTGATATAGCAGACTAAGATAGGAATGCGTTTTGAAATTTTGATGAATTCAACTTCTTGCATTTTGCAAGAAGTTGAATTTTTTTTAATCTCTTCTAGTTAATTTATGCTATTATACCACCAAAACTATACAAGGAGACTACAACATGGAAATGAAAGAAGTATCAACAGCAAAAGAAAAATCAACAATCTGCAAAGCCATTCTGAATGCCTTACCCAACTGGTTTGGCGTACCAGAATCAATCGTAGGTTATATCGACAGTGTAAAAGGCAAGCCTTTTTATAAAGTAATTGATGAAGACAAAGCAGTAGGGTTCGTGTCGATAAAGATACATAGCCCTCACACAGCGGAAATTCATGTCATGGGTATACTGGAAAAATACCATCGAAAAGGTATTGGACGGCATTTAGTGCAAACATGTGAAGCATATTGCCGTACTCATCATATAGAATTCTTAACAGTAAAAACACTAGATGAAAGCAACCCTGATGTTCATTATCAAAAAACGCGACTATTTTATGAGTCTATGGGATTCAAAGCATTGGAAGTTTTCCCTTTATTTTGGGATGAGCAAAACCCATGCTTATTTTTAGCTAAATATATTGAAATAAAATAAACTGATTTTTTTCAAAAACGCTTACATTTTTTATAAAACCATGTTAGAATGCGTCGAAAAGTCAAAATAAACCAATAAAAAGGAGATGGAAAGAAATGAAAAGAATCATGCTATTCCTACTCGTCCTAGCCATGACCGTAAGCACCAGCCTATTCACGGTTTTGGCAGACAACGGCAACGAAAACGGCGGCACACCCGAAGATGCGGTGACAATCACAATCCTCCACACCAACGACATGCACGGCAGGTTATTCAGCAGCAACAACGCAATCGGCCTAGACACCATTGCCGCGATTCACGCATCTATACCCAATTCCATTTTGGTTGACGCTGGTGACACCATTCATGGTTTACCATTTGTGACATTCAACCAAGGCGCAAACGCCATTGAACTGATGAACGCCGCGGGCTACCGTTTTTTTGCACCAGGCAACCATGATTTCAATTTTGGTTTCGCACAGCTTGAAACACTTTCGCAATCAGCAACATTTGAAATTCTTGCGGCAAACCTGACACGTGATGGACAAGCTGTTTTTGGCGACATTAGCGTGGTAGAAATGGATGGCGTAAGCGTCGGATTTTTTGGTCTTGCATACCCAGGCACCCCCACCGTAACAAACCCTGCGGGCGTTGTTGGGCTAAGTTTTAGCGACCCTGTAGAAGCCGCACAACGTTCTGTGGCAGAATTGCAAGCACTTGACGCAGATGTCATCATAGCGATTGCCCACCTTGGCATAGATGGCGGTGACGAATGGGCGCGTACAGTTGCACAAGCCGTACCCGCAATTGACGTAATCATCGACGGCCACAGCCATTCACGTTTAGACGATGGCTATTTAGTCGGCGATGTACTTGTCGCTCAAGCCGGTGCGCATGGTGCGTTTTTGGGCGTTGTAGAAGTCGTGGTTTATGAAGGCGAAGTACTTTCTATTACCGCATCACTTATCGACCGCGAAATGTCAGAAGATTTTACACCAGTGGCAGAAATCACCGCCATGATTGATACGATGCAAGAAGCACTGGACGAAATACTCAGCGAAGTGGTTGGCTATAGCCCAATCACCTTCTATGGCGATGACCCAGACCATCGCATGACATTGCGTTCATCAGAAGTGCCCATCGGAAACCTTGTAGCAGACGCCATGCGTTGGTCTATGGATGCCGACTTGGCACTCATGAACAGCGGCGGTATCCGCTATCATCTCCATGCAGGCGATATCACAAAGGGTGACATTATTACCGTTCTTGCATTCTTCAACTATGCGGTGGTGGTAGAAATCACACCTGCACAGTTGTGGGAGGCATTAGAAATTGGTGTGTCCGCACCAGGTCACGGACGTTTCCCACAAGTTTCAGGGTTCTCGTTTACATTTGACCAAAATGCCGAAGACGGCGAACGCATCCAAAGCATCACCGTTGACGGTGTCGCACTTGACCAAAATGATACCACCACCACTTTCGGCTTAGTCATCAACGACTTCAACGCTGTTGGCGGCGATGACTACACCGTGTTTGTTGGCTTGCCAGTGCTTGCAGAAGGTGGAACCATTGACGAGCTGCTTATCGAATTTATTGCAGAATTTGATATCAGCGAAACAGCAATTGAAGGCAGAATCATAAATGTTGCATCTGACGAAGTTATAGAAACCGTGGCTGAAGAGGCAGTAGTGGAAGAAGAAGTTATTTCAGAAGAAGACGCAACAACAGAAGAAGAAACTGTTGAAGATACAGAATACATCACCGCAGTCACACTGCCAGCAACCATTCGTCCCCTAGACACAGTACAACGCCACAATGTAGATGGTGTATACTTCCTATCTTTCCGCCAAGTAGCAGAAGCATACGACGCAACCGTTGAATGGGTTGGCGAAACACAAACCGTTGTCGTTACCAGCGCGACAGGCGACGTATGGTACTTTGTTGTTGGCTACCAAGATAGCTTCCTTGATGCCGAACTGTCTATGGTGTTTGTTACCTATGCGTACGCATCAGGCGTGTTTTATTAAAAATCGTATTAAAAATTAAAAGATTAGCAAAATTTGTCTTGTCAAAAGTGCCATCGTATGGTATAAATATTTCAACATAGTTTTTTCGTCGGAAGAGTGGGTGCCTACCCACTCTTCTCTTATGTATTCACAGTGTAATGTACCCAACATAAGGCACCTATTTGAAAGGAATATGCATCATGCAACAGTCACTAGAAGCCCTGCTTTCCCCAGTGGCCATTTCTCAAGGCTGCACACTTTACGACATCGAGTATGTAAAAGAAGGCGGCGACAGAATACTGCGTCTGTTTATAGACAAAGAAGGCGGTGTAGACCTTGAAGATTGCGAAAAGGTAAGCCGCGCTGCCGAAGTAGTACTAGATGAACACGACCCCATTCCAACAGCATACCGCCTACAGGTGGGGTCCCCCGGAGTAGAACGCAAGCTGGCAAAACCCGAGCATTACGCAAGGTATGTCGGGCAAAAAATTGCTTTAAAACTCTTCGCGCCATACGCTCCGCCAAGCGGGGTAGACGAAACCGTCACAGAAACAGGGCGCAAGAAATTTACAGGAAAGTTAAAAAGCTTTGACAAAAACGATAACACAATCATTTTAACCGACGAAGACGCACATGAATGGACATTTGACCTGAAACAGATTTCGGCATGTCGATTAGTGGTGTTTTAGGTACAGGAGGTAGTTATGGACAGCGGCAGAGAATTAATAGAAGCATTAACCATGGTGTCGCAAGAAAAAGGAATTGACAAAGAAATTATTTTTGAAGCCATTGAAACATCATTAGTGGCGGCATGTAAAAAGCATTTTGCAACAAACGCAGCCGTACGCGTTGTCGTCAGCCGTGAAACCGGGGCGTATACCATATTGGCAGCAAAAACCGTATCTGAAACCATTGCCGATGAAACAGCAGAAATAACGCTGGAAGAAGCCAGAAAAATAAACCCCCAACTAGAACTTGGTGACACGATTGAAATCGAATTAAAGCCAGGCAATTTCGGGCGAATTTCCGCGCAAACCGCAAAGCAAGTCGTTGTACAAAAATTTAGAGAAGCCGAACGCGAGATTCTATATAACGAATACATTGATAAGCAGCATGAAGTTATCACGGGCGTAGTACAAAGACGCGACCGCCGCAATGTAATGGTGAGCCTAGGGCGCATGGAAGCCGCCCTGCCCCCAAGCGAACAAATCCCGCGTGAGCCATATAATTTTGGCGACCGTATCAAAGTGTATGTATTAGAAGTCAAGCAAAACACCAAAGGGCCTTTGGTCAGTGTGTCGCGCACGCATCCCGATTTATTGCGTAAACTATTCGAGCAGGAAGTACCCGAAGTTTTTGATGGCATTGTAGAAATTAAGTCGATAGCGCGCGAAGCAGGCAACCGAAGCAAAGTGGCTGTGTACACAAAACACCCCCATGTTGACGCGGTAGGGTCATGTGTAGGTCAAAGCGGCCAGCGTGTCAATGTCATTAGCCTAGAACTGCGCGGCGAAAAATTGGACATTATCAATTGGAGTGAAGACCCTGTTAGATATATTGCATCGGCACTTAGCCCAAGCAAAGTGGTCATCGTTGCCGTAAACCCACTAGAAATGATGGCAAAAGTAATCGTACCAGACCATCAGCTATCATTGGCCATCGGAAAAGAAGGTCAAAACGCACGACTGGCGGCAAGGCTCACCGGGTGGCGCATAGATATAAAAAGCGAATCTCAAGCCCGCGGCACAGATTTCTTAGTGTTCCCAGAACTTGAAGACGCCGTCAAAGAAGAAGAAAACGCAAAAGTAGAGGCAGCATACGCGGAATTCTACGAAGAACACGCAGAAGAAATGGCAGAAGAAACCAAAACCAATGAAACAGAAACCGCAAAACCAGAAGCAGCCGAGGCAGCACCAGAGGCAGAAGCCGCCCCAGCCGCCGAAGCCGAAGCTGAATATTACGGTGACGAGTACTATGATGACGAATACTACGAAGACGAGTATTACGAAGACGAATACTATGATGATGAGTACTACGACGATGAATACGATGACGAATACTACGATGAAGCACCGCAAGAAACAGCCAAATGAAAGCCATAAAAAAAGTGACACTGCGCAAGTGCGTAGGTTGTAAAGAAATGATTGATGTGTCGCTGTTGATTCGTTTAGCATGTGATGGTGATACATTTGTCATCAATAGCCACAAAAAATCCCCAGGACGCGGTGCATACATTTGCAAAAACCAAGCTTGTTTCACCAAAGCACAAAAATCAAAGGGGTTGGAGCGTTCATTTAAACGTGCCATACCAGCGGAAATATATGAACAGTTGAAAATTGAAATTGCCGTAGCTGGACTTGCCCAGCATGAGGCATAGATTAAGAAAGGTAAGGTGGCTAGATGCCGAAAATTCGTGTACACGAATTAGCCAAAGAACTAAACGTGAGCAATAAAGAACTCATAGATAAATTGGGGGGTTACGGTAAAAGCGTTTCCAATCACATGAGTTCGGTAGACGACGATGATGCGTCGCGATTAAGAGGCTCTTTTAAAGGTGCGTCAGGTCAGCCACGCCCAAAATCAGCAAATGAAGATGGTGACAAGCCAGCACCACCGCAAAGACCAAGGCCAGTAGATGCGGAAGGCAGACCGTTGCCGCCTCGCCCAAGACCTGTAGATGCAGAGGGTAAACCATTGCCGCCTCGTCCTAGGCCTGTAGATGCGGAAGGTAGACCATTACCGCCTCGCCCGAGGCCTGTAGATGCGGAGGGTAGACCATTGCCTCCTCGCCCAAGGCCTGTAGATGCAGAAGGTAGACCATTGCCACCCAGGCCAAGGCCTGTAGACGCAGAAGGCAGACCACTTCCACCACGCCCAAGACCTGTCGATGCGGAAGGCAATCCAATACCCAGACGTCCTAGACCTGTCGATGCAAATGGCAACCCGCTACCAAGACGTCCTAGACCTGTCGATGCGAATGGCAGACCATTACCGCCCCGTCCCAGACCTGTCGATGCAGAAGGCAGACCATTGCCGCCACGCCCCAGACCTGTCGACGCGGAAGGCAGACCATTGCCACCACGTCCTAGACCTGTTGATGCGGAAGGTAACCCAATACCACGCCCAAGACCAGAAGCAACAAAACATACAACTGCACCACAAATAAAATCAGAAACACCAACGACTGGCCAAGAAGCATCAAGGCCACCACGCCCAGATAATCGTCCACCGCGAAGCGGTCAACAAGGTGCAAGGCCTCAAGGCAATCGCCCAGACAATCGTCCACCGCGCGAAGGCGGCTACCAACAACGTCCGCAAGGACAAGGCGGTCGTCCACAAGGCGGCGGTTATGGTAATCGTCCCGGTGGCGGTCAAGGCGGCGGCTTTGGTAATCGCCCTGGCGGCGGTCAAGGCGGTGGTTATGGTAATCGCCCCGGCGGCGGTCAAGGCGGCGGCTATGGTAATCGCCCCGGCGGCGGTCAAGGCGGTGGTTATGGTAATCGTCCTGGCGGCGGTCAAGGCGGTGGCTTTGGTAATCGCTCTGGCGGTGGTCAAGGTCGCCCAGGCGGTCAGGGCGGCGGATTCGGCGGTCGTCCAAGCGGCGGCGGTGGGTTTGGCGGTCGCCCTAATAGTCCAGGGGCTGGACGCCCAGGCGAAGTCAAGAAGACCGAGCCAACCAAGGACGATAAGCGTCTACAATGGAATCGCCAATCACAAATGGGCAAAAAAGACAAGAAAGACACGACACGCAAAGAAAACCATCAAGGCTTAGACCGCAGAGGCAGAGGCAGCAAACCCGCTTCAAAACGTGTCATGCCTAAAAAAATAGAGCCAGTGGTCACATTAATTACTGTAGCACCAGAAATTACTGTACGCGATTTAGCGGAAAAGCTCATGCGCTCAAATTCAGATATTATCAAAGTGCTGATGAAAAAAGGCTTAATGGTCACAGCCAACCAAAATATAGACTTTGAGACGGCAACCTCTGTTGCTGAATCATTTAATGTTTTAGTGGAAGAATACGTAGAGGTAGACGTATTCGAGCAAGCATTTGATTCTGAACCAGAAAACGAAGAAAACCTTGAATCACGTCCACCTGTCGTTGTTGTCATGGGTCACGTTGACCACGGTAAAACATCGCTGCTAGACGTTATCCGCAACGCCAATGTTCAACAATCAGAAGCTGGCGGAATCACACAGCATATTGGCGCGTACAGTGTCGAGCTTGAAGGCAAACCCATCACATTTCTGGATACACCAGGTCACGAAGCGTTTACAGCCATGCGTATGCGTGGCGCGCAAGTCACAGACATTGCCATCTTGGTGGTAGCCGCCGACGACGGTGTTATGCCACAAACGATTGAAGCCATTAACCACGCCAAAGCGGCAGAGGTTGAACTGATTGTCGCCATCACAATGATGGATAAACCAGACGCCAACCCAGACAAAGTCAAACAACAGCTCACAGAGCATGGCCTGCAACCCGAAGATTGGGGCGGTCAAACCATTGTTGTACCTGTTTCCGCACGTCAAAAAACAGGCATAGAGCAGTTGCTGGAAATGATTCTATTGGTTGCGGAACTCAAAGAACTCCGCGCCAATCCTAATAAATCTGCGCGCGGTAGCATTATTGAAGCAAAACTTGACAAAGGACGCGGCCCTGTAGCTACGGTACTTGTTCAAGAAGGCACGCTTAAAGTGGGCGACCCCGTTGTTGCAGGTGCTTGCCACGGTAAAATCCGTGCAATGACAGACAGCCGAGGCAACCAAGTCAAAGAAGCTGGCCCTTCTACCCCTGTAGAAATCATCGGTTTGGCAGAAGTGCCCACCACTGGCGATATCCTGTACACAGCACAAAACGAACGTCAAGCCCGCCAACTTTCTGAAACCGTTGTGGCTAAAGGCCGCGTTGACATGATTAAAGCCACACAGGGCAAGGTTTCACTGGATGATTTGTTCAGTCAAATTCAAGCCGGGCAGGTTAAGGATTTAAATATTGTTGTAAAAGCCGACGTTCAAGGCTCGGTTGAAGCTTTGCGCGGCAGTTTAGAAAAGCTCACCAACGATGCGGTACGGGTCAGAATTATTCATACAGGTGTTGGTGCGGTAACAGAATCTGATGTGATGCTGGCTTCTGCATCCAATGCGATTATCATAGGCTTTAACGTGCGCCCAGAAGTCTCGGCAAAATCTGTTGCTGAATCTGAAAATGTAGATGTACGCTTCTACAGTGTCATTTACGCCGCCATTGACGATATCGAAGCTGCGATGAAAGGTATGCTTGACCCCGAGTTTGAAGAAAAAGTACTGGGTCATGCAGAAATTCGCCAAATTTTCAAAGCCAGCGGAATCGGCACCATTGGTGGTTCACACGTGACCGAGGGTAAAATTCTACGCAATTCACAAGTACGCATCGTGCGCGATGGGCGTGTCGTTTACGACGGTACATTAGACACATTGCGCCGTTTCAAAGACGATGTACGCGAAGTGGCAGCGGGCTATGAATGCGGAATGCTTTTCAAAAATTACAACGATATCAAGGAAGGCGACAAAGTAGAATCATATGTAATGGAAGAAATTCCTAGATAGGAAGTGCATATGAAAACACGAATGATTCGCATTAACGATGAAATTGCACGTGTAACGGCCGATTTAATTCGTTCAGAATTATCTGACCCACGCATCGGTGCTGTCGTTAGCGTGTTGAGAGCAGAAACCACCACGGATTTAAAGCATTGTAAAATATTTGTCAGTGTTTTGGGGGAAGCATCTCAACAAGAAGAAACCATGACCGCCTTAACAAAGGCGGCTGGTTTCATCAGAAAGCGCGTGGCAGAAACAATAAACCTACGTCAAACTCCAGAAATAAAATTTATTTTTGACGATTCAATAGCGCATGGAATGCGAATGCGCAAGTTGATTGAAGAGGTAAATAAAGGCGGTTGATTCATGGAAAAAATCGTTCAACTGATTCATGAACATGAACATTTTGTGATTTGCGGCCACACAGGGCCCGATGGTGATGCCATTGGGTCTTGTTTTGGTCTGGCTTGGGCTTTAGAGAAGATTGGCAAAAAAGTACAAGTCGTATTGGAACATATCCCTTCCAAATATAATGTCATCCCTGGCAAGAAATTTTTGCACCCTGGGCCTATTGAAACCTTAGAAGCAAATGTCTTTATTGCCCTAGATTGTGCAGATAAAGGACGAATGGGTGCGGCCAAAAAGCTGTTTAAACGCGCCAAGGTCACTGTTTGTATCGACCATCACGAAACAAACGATGGATTTGCAGACTTTAATTTTGTAGACCCCAAAGCATCGTCTACCGCTGAAATGGTTTTTAAGCTCATTGAAAAAATAACAGAGCCAAATGAAAATATAGCATCAGCCATTTACGCTGGCATTATCAGTGACACAGGCGGTTTTCGTTATAACGCCACGGCTAAATCCACAATGGAAATAGCGGCACGGCTGATGGAAATGGGCATTCCGTTTACACAAATTTATGACGAGCTAATGTACAAGCACCGTTTTATTTCTGGCAAAGTAATGGGACTAGCCTTAGACAACAGCGACCAGGCACTGCATGGGCGCATCGTATATACCTATGTGACCCGCGAGATGCTGGCAACACTGGGTGCAGACCCTTCTGACTTGGAAGGTGTTGTAGAATATTTAATGGGTACCCGCGGTGCAGATGTCTCTTGTTTGGTTTATGAAAAACACACTTTACCATATACAAAAGTAAGTTTGCGTTCCCATGGGCCAAATGTTGGCCGTGTTGCTGGCCAACTGAATGGCGGCGGGCATCAGTTGGCGGCAGGGGCTACTGTTGCAAACCAATCTGTTCCCGATATTTTAATGCATGTACTGGGCTTGCTTGAAGAGGAGATTGTCAGGTATGACCAGCAACAGTAGTGTAAATAAAATGGGTGTTTTAAATATTTACAAAGAGCCTGGCTACACGTCACACGATGTCGTCGCCATTGTCCGCCGAACCATTGGCATAAAGCGCGTAGGGCATACAGGAACACTCGACCCCAATGCTGAGGGCGTTTTACCCATTTGCATTGGGTCGGCAACGCGGCTTGCGGATTACTTAGCGGCAGAAAACAAGACGTATGTGGCGGATTTGGTGTTGGGAATCACAACAGATACAGGGGATATTTCAGGCAATATTTTGACACGCCATGACGGAGATTTGAATGTTGACAGCGACGTGATCGAAAATATACTGACATCTTTTTTGGGTGATCAATTGCAAATTCCACCAATGTATTCTGCAATTAAAATGGGTGGGAAAAAGTTATATGAATTGGCACGCAAAGGGGTTACGGTAGAAAGAAAACCGCGTCCTGTGTGTATTCATCATATCAAAGTGGTGGATAAAATTCCTGAGGGGTATCGTATTGAAGTGGCTTGCTCTAAAGGGACTTATATTCGTAGCTTGTGCATGGATATTGGCGAAAAATTGGGCTGCGGCGGGACGATGGGGAAATTGGTGCGTACGCAAAGTGGGCAATTTCTTGTAAATCACGCAAAAAAACTGGACGAGATTAAGTATGTTGCCGCGCATGGGCAACTGCAAACATTGATTTTGCCGATAGACAAAGTACTCCCCTACCCTACATGTCATGTAAAACCTGAAGGGCTGGCACGTGCAATCAATGGAAATCCGCTGCCTGTTGCATTAGTTGATGGACAAGCACCAGAAAAATGCTGGCTATTTGGTGATGGTAGAATCATTGGATTGTATGCAAAGCCTTTAAATAAATCAGATGAATTGCGCCCGGAGGTTATGCTGTAGTGGAAATTATTAGGGGCACGAGATTGAACGCCAAGAAACGTGATGTGGTATTAACGATTGGCAAGTTTGAAAGTATTCATTTGGGGCATAGAGCGTTGATTGAAAAAACGGTAAGCTTAGCTAAACACAACGAAATGGTGTCTGCCGTTATGGTTTTCGAGCCGCATCCCAATATCTTTTTTGGCAACGCATCATATCGTCCGATTTTTACGGAGGAAGAAAGAGTTTGCCTGCTGAAAAATCTTGAAGTGGATTATTTTTTGGTGCAGCCATTTGATGAAAATTTTGCGACGATTGCTCCAGAAAATTTTTGCGATATCATTTTTTCTGAAATTCATGCAAAAATTGTAGTGGTTGGCGAAGATTATCGCTTTGGACATGAGCGCGCAGGGACGGTGTCGATGTTGCAAGCGTACGCTAAAAATTTTAATGCGATTGTGAATGTCATCCCCGCACGAAAGCAAGAGACTTTTGCTATCAGTACGTCCAACATACGCCATCTGCTTGCTGAAAATAACCTGCCTGAAGCCAATAAACTGCTGGGTCCACCATTCTTCATACGAGGCACTACTCAGCAAGGACAGCAACTGGGACGAAAATTGGGTTTTCCTACATTGAATATTTACCCCAATGAGGGTAAAAAATTTTTGCCTTCCGACGGCGTTTACGTCACCCAAACCACGATAGACAATAAAACCTACGATAGCGTAACAAATATTGGACTCCGCCCAACGATAACACAGCAAACACAGTTGCGCTCGGTGGAAACGCATCTTTTATCCGGCGCATTGTCAACGCAAGATTTTTACAATCAACCAATAAAGGTAGCGTTTTTAGCATTCATTCGCCCAGAGGAAAATTTCTCATCACTGGACGCGTTAAAACTACAAATTCAAAGGGATTTAGATACCGCCAACCATTATTTTAAAGGAGCAACTACATGAATAATGTCACACAGTCATTCAATTTTTATCAAGGACATCATCCACGTGAATTAATCCAAAGCTATGGAAGCCCCGTTTATATCTACAACGAAAACATATTTCGCGCACGTTGCCGCGATATGAAAAACCTATGTACTTACCCCCATTTTCGCGTCAATTACGCGATAAAAGCAAACATCAACCTAACGCTGATGAAAATTGCCCGTGAAGAAGGGCTTTGCGCCGATGTAAGCAGCGCGGGTGAACTAGTCGCCGCAGAAGCTGCTGGTTTTACTGCCGATGAAACCATGTTTATCGTCAACAATGTTTCAGCCGATGAGCTAAAATTTGCGATAGACCGCAATATAATCATTAGCGTAGACTCGCTTTCTCAATTAGAAACCTTTGGAAAAATCAACCCTGGTGGTGAAATTTGCCTGCGTTTCAACCCCGGCATTGGCGGCGGCCATCATGAAAAAGTCATCACTGGCGGTGACGGCACAAAGTTTGGCATCATGCCTGAATATATTCCGCAGGTCAAGGCGTTGCTGACAAAGTATGACCTTAAATTAGTAGGCATCAACCATCACATCGGGTCATTAAATTGGGGAGAATTATATCTTGAAGGCACAGATGCACTGCTGAATGTAGCGCGTCAATTTGATGATTTGAAATTTATTGACCTGGGCGGCGGTTTTGCCATTCCTTATCATAAACAGGATGGTGAAAAGCCATTAGACCTTGTAAAACTTGGGCAGGGTATTGATAAATACATGCACGACTTTGCCAAAAGCTATGGTAAACCCGTTGAATTTATCATTGAGCCTGGGCGGTATGTCACCGCCGAATGCGGTGTGCTGCTGGGTACGGTTCATGCGCTAAAAAACTGCGGTAAATCCCGCTATGCTGGTACAGATATCGGCTTTTCGGTGTTTGCTAGGCCAACGCTATATGACTCACATCACGATATTGAAATTTACCGCGAAAATGACGCGCCGCTTGGCACCGAAACGGAAATGGTAAACATTGTGGGCAACCAATGTGAATCAGGTGACTATGTCGCAAAGGAACGCACCTTGCCTAAATTGCAGGAGGGCGATGTACTTGGCGTGTTAGACACAGGGGCATATGGATATGCAATGAGTTCGTTTTATAACCACCGCCAGCGTCCTGCGGAGGTGCTGATTCAATCGGATGGTGGATTAAAAGTGATTCGTGCAAGGGATACTTTTGAGGATATGCTGCGGAATATGTAAAAGAGGGCGCATCGTGCGCCGCCTTCACGTCAAAACTTGATATTATACGCTATCATTTCTAGTATAAAGCAAAATCGCCACCGAAAAAATATCATCCTTGTGGCTAACATCCATCTGTCCATCATATTTATCCACTGACTTTTGAATATTTTTTAGACCATAACCGTGGTTATCGCCATCTTTTCGTGTGGCGATAACTTTTTTTGTATCGTTATTATTATCTGCATATTGAATGACACCGTCAAAAGTATTTTCTACTTTTATAAACAAAACACCCTTATTTACTTCAACAGTCAATTTGATCATTTTATTTTCGACGTTAACCACGGCTTCAAAAGCATTATCTAAAAGATTGCCAAGAATAATAACAATGTCTGATACCTCAATGTTAAGCGCGGGCGGAACAAAAATTTTTAACTGCAAATTGATGTGGTTGGTCAAAACATCTTTTAGCTTAAAATTGATAATACTGTCAAACGCTATATTGCCTGTATCACTGTATATTTCACTTTTTTCTACGTTGCCCAGCAGGTCATTAATATACTCTGTTGCCTCTTTATTGTCGGCGGTAAAACCCTTTAATGCAGCCAGGTGAAATTTTACATCATGTCTGTATGTTTTCATTTTTTCTACCGAGTCTTGCATCAAGTCACATTGGTTATAATAGTATTCTTTTTCTTGTTCATGCAAAACTGATTTTAATTTTTCCTCATGGGTTTTAGAATTTAAGTTATATAGATAAAAAACTAAAAATGCACCAACCCCTAAGTAAGCTGTGTGCAACCTGATATAAAAAAGCTGTGATATAACGCCCGTATGCCAAACACCTAGAATAATAATAGAATAAGCAACCAGAATAACCAGCCCAAAAAATGCAGAAGAATCATAGGAACTTTGTCGGATATAGGTAAAACGTTTATACATTAAATACGAAAAAAAGTAAAATATTGCTGTTGCAATAAAGCGCGTTGCCTCATAAAGATAATTCGAGTTTGTAAATGGAGAACCAAAAGCAATAAACAAAGCAGGCGCAAGAACAAAGTTTGACATGACTGTCACAATAGCCTCATTAATAATGATGGCAAATAACACTGCCACAACCCGCTTTAGCAAAGAAGATTTATAGCATAAAGCGATGACAAAAAGTGGTGGTATGCGAAAAATTAACCCTGTGACATAACCACTGCCGATTACAAAATCTATGACATATAAAAATAAACCCATAAAAACATTCATAGCAAAAAAAATTAAGTAAGCACCTATCACTAGACTTCGAGATGTCTGTCTTTTTTCAAAAAATACCCTCATCAGTCTTTCGACTGCAAAAACATGTACAATAAGATTGGCTAGCCAAATCAGAATAATCAATACGCTAAGGTTTGAATCACCCATTTTTTGTCACATCATCCTCATATTCATTATTTCTAAATTACGTTTTTTCACTTCGTTTCGCCTGTGTTTGCTAATAGGCAAAGTAGTTGCACCATCAAGCAAAAGCACATGGTCAATTTTTAACGTAGCTACATAGTCATAATTTACGACATAGGCATTGTGGATAAAAAGAAAATCAAACCGCTTGAGTTGTTCTTCATATGCCGCCTTTATCGACCCATAAAATTCTACTTTTCGGTCGTCTGAAAGATGCAAAATCAATTTCCTGTCATCACTTTCCAGATAGATAATATCCTTTATTTGCACCTTTAATGTGTCATGCCCAATTTTGTATGTAAACACTTCAGCCCACAACCCCGAAACCTTCAAATATTTTTTGATTACATCTTCTATTTTTTCATATGCCAGAGGCTTTACAATAAAATTAAAGGGCTGTATATCAAATAATTGCATCGCATATTTCTTTTCCCATGAAATATAAACAATGGCGGCAAGGTGGTTTTGGTGAACATCTCGGATAAACTGCCCGACATTCACGCCATCTATCTCGCTTTGGTCAAATTCTATATCAAGGAAAATTAAATCATAGTGCGTCCCCGCTTCCATTTTCTTGCATAGCTCTTCGCCATTAAAAAAAACATCAATTTCATGTTTGATGTTTAACTTATTGAATATATTAATCAAAGCGCATTCCAACTCTGCGCCTATTTTTGTTTCGTCATCACAGATTGCTATGTAAGTCATACGAATTCCACATCCATTAGTTAGTATGTCCCCTCCTTATTTTAATACTTTTTGTACGTTAACTCAAGCTAAGCGTTTGAAGTTCAACTTCTTGCATTTTGCAAGAAGTTGAATACGAAATGGACTGCTATATGCTAATTATCTGAATAATGCGTTCTCAACTGGATTATCGTAACGCTTTCTTTATAGATTTCATATAACATTCTATCTTGCTGGTTTATCCTTCTGCTCCAAAGTCCAGATAAATTGCCCTTTAACATTTCAGGGTGCCCTTCTCCTGCTTCAGGGTGACGCTGCAACTCTTTTATAAACTTCTTAATTTTTTTCAACGTCTTTTTATCTTGACCCTCCCAATATTCATAATCGTCCCATGCGTCTGGGGTAAACTCAATTTTAAGTTTCATCATCAAGTCTCAATTCTTCTGCCGTTTTGACAATAATATTCCTATTTGCAGACTGTTGACGCGAATGTTCAATGCGCTCTAAATTATAAGGGTTGGTATACCCTTGATTTAATTCAAAAGGAAAACCACCATGCCTTATCACTGCCCTTGCCAGTACGTTTATACCGGTTGTTATATTCATTCCCAAATCATTCAAAACAGCTTCAAATTGCTCTTTTACAGTATCATCCATACGAAACGTAATTTTACTTGTTTCAGCCATAATTAAACTCCTTTCAGCCTTTTTTAAAGGTTTTATTTTTATACTGCCATTGTACGGCTATTGCCAGTCTTTTGTCAAACTATTTCTTATGGTCTTTTCATTTACCCCTCAGAGATATGACCAGTTACTGCAAAACTCTTCCCAGTTACTGCAATGTTTCGCATAGGGGGGCATTATTGGGTAGTCTATTAAAAATTCGTCATGCATGGCGATAAAAAACAAGGAGGTACGACTATGTACGAGTATAAAACAGAAGTTTTAAGCACAGGAATCAAATGGTTTTCAGACAAAGCCAGTGAGTCTGATATTGCCCAGTTTAAAAGGAGTGTATTCATATGAAAAGCATTTTGGTTGCGATTTTGGAGGGCGCAATCGTTGGTATTGCAATGGCTATTGCCGTCGTCATACTGGATATTGAAACGACCACCTTTCAGCTTTCAATGTTAATCATTGTAGCCCTTACTATCACATCCGTTGCAAGTGCAATAAGCGGTGTGATTAAAGATGGTAAAGAAGCCATTTTCTATGAATGGGTATACAAGTATGATGAAACCACCACGATTACAGTCATTGTTGGCTTTACAGAAAGACTGTATATCAATGACCAGTTGGTAGATAAAAGCAAAAAGGTTAAATTAAAAACAGTGGAACTCAGCGGTAAACTCAAAACGGGTGAGGCAGTGAAAGCAGTCATTATCGGCGGAATGACTGCCAAATGTGAATTGCTTGTTGGCGGTAAACTGTTGCAACCCATCTCCACTAAAAAGCCCTGATATATTGTGAAACATTATTCCAAGGAATTTCTTGATACAATATTGACATTAAGATAGTCGTTGGTATAATTAGTATTGAAAAAACACACTAGACGCGGGGGCATATGGGTATGCAATGAGTTCGTTTTATAACCACCGCCAACGCCCTGCAGAGGTGCTGATTCAATCGGATGGTGTATTAAAAGTGATTCGTACAAGGGATACTTTTGAGGATATGCTGCGGAATATGTAGAGGTGTATTTCATGGGTGTTGAAATAAAAATTAGATATATGACTGAAAATCGCGAAGATTATATTTTTGAGGTTTTTATTTCGTATGAAAACACGGATAAACTGCAAGTGCAGTTGACATCTCCTGATGACTTTATGCTTAGCAAATACAACATATCATTGTCTGAGGGTTTGTGTTGGTATTTTGAGACATACAGCACATTGCCCATTTCTGCAAATAAGCCACGGGCTTTAGATATCATGGATGCTTTAAAAAATTGGGCAGATAAGTGTTATGCCGCCATTTTAGGCGGCAAAAAAATAGGGAAAAATGCAGAATCAGCGAATATTAAAATCATCAGTGAAAATCCGCAAGTCTTGTCTTGGCCATGGGAAGCCATTTTTTGTGGCCATGAACGGTTTAAGCCACAGCAATGTAGATTTGAACGGAGTTTGAAAGATGCTTCAAGATACCAGTTTATTAACGCATCATCATCTTTAAGTCATACAAGCCAGCTAAACATCTTATATATCATATCGCGCGACGGAAAACAAGACATCGGCTATAGCGCATTAGCAGAGCCATTAATGCATCACATTAAAACAGGCCACTGGCTTGTTTTAATTGACGTTTTGCGTCCGGCAACTATTGATGCATTAGAGAAAAAACTATCGGCTAATCCTGACTTTTATCATATTGTCCATTTTGATGGACACGGGAAAAAAGGCGGTTTTCTTTGTTTTGATGAAGGTCCTGATGTTGACAGACACACATTTGCCCGTATCATCTCCATGCATCGTGTGCCGTATGTTGTTCTTAACGCATGTCAGTCGGCAATGACAGAAGAAATCGAAGGCAATGTGTTTTCATCTGTTGCGGAAGCATTGCTAAAATCAAATGTGGTTGGTGTGTTGGCAATGGGATACAAGCTTTCTATTGATGGAGCAAAAGAGTTTGTCCCCGCTTTTTACAAAGCCCTGTTTAAAGAAGGAGATATTTGCAAAGCCGTATCTTCTGCCCAGCAAGTGATGATTGCTAACAATAATCGCTGCAGTGTGCATGGAGATTACAAATTGAACGATTGGCTTATCCCGGTATTTTATGGCACCTCCTTGTTGCCGCTGCCAAAACTAAAACCACGCAGGTCAGACAATACTTTAAATAATCGACTAATTGGAAGAGACAAATATGTGCTTGATTTGGAATATGCAATAAGAAAACCATACGCAGGCACTATCATTCATGGATTGGCAGGTGTGGGTAAGTCTGCACTGGCGCGGGGCTTCATAGAATGGCTTGAGTTTACGGGTGCTCATTTTACACAGTATTTATTTTTAGATTTTGCAATTATTCCAAGTGCATCCCATGTTTTAAGCTTTATGGCAAAAGAATTGGATGTATCTGTCAGTAGTCTAAACTTTACATTGAAAAAAAATCCCGTTTTTATTGTTTGGGATAATTTTGAGTCTTGCGCGTCATACGAAGATAAAGCAGACTTAGAAGCGTTGCTTATATTTTTAAGGCATGGACAATCAAAAATATTGATTACAAGCCGAACCCCCGAAGACTGGCTGGATGAGCGGGCTTGCGGGGATAATCTTATTCATCTGAAAGATGATGCAGATCCAACAATTAAAACAGATTCAAACGATCAAAGTATAGTTGATATTGAAAACAACGAAGTGGCAACGCGTTTACACCAATCCTTGGCGTTGCTTAACGCGCATTTATCGGATGAATACGAAACCCTTTTAAGACTTTCAGGACTTCATATACGTTATTTAACAGTAGACTCTATGAATGACATGTTAAAAATGCTGGATAAGCCAACGGATAAAACAACGGAATACATTAACACATTAATACAGTTTGGATTATGCACTAATGATACATTGAAAGCAAAGTACAAAGCCAAAAGGATTTATATAATACATTCGGCACTTTCTGCTTGGTTGCAAAAGCATTATCCCGCCAGCAATGAGGAACGCAGAGTATTTGCAGACGTCATGTCAACGTTAGCGGAAACTTTGGTAGAAGATGAAATGAATAACCGCAACACAATAATGCCTTTATTTGATGCAAATATGAGAAACGCACTGGAAATTTCTAATCAATTAGGTTTAGATCTATTCGCTGAACGTTTGTATGGCTCAATTGCTTGCATGTCTTTTATACTTGGGCGTTATGACGAAGCGCGATTGTTTTTGATAAATTCCATACAAAGGCTTTATGAAATGGGCAACAACCAATCGGCAGCTTCTCATCATCATATGCTTGGAGCAATTGCTAAAAATCAAGGATACTTAGATGATGCCATACTATGCTATGATAAGTCACTCGAACTTTCAGCACAATATAACAAGGGGATGCATTTCAGTACAATGTTTGAGAAAGGAACCATTCATCAGATGCGCGACGAATTGGAAATAGCGTATCCATTGTATCTTAAAGTGCTTTATGGGTTAAAGGACTATTGTGTTCCAGGTTTAGATGCAATGACTTATCATCATATGGGGCTTATCAAGTCAATACAAAAGGATTATGAGACGGCATTCGCACATTTTAGCCAAACTTTAGACAGGTATGCATCCATTGATGACGATATATTCCAGTATAATACCGCAGATACACTGATCGAAATCGGCAAGATACAAAGCGATTATAAGCAAAACTTCGCCGAAGCGGATCATTGCTACAACAAAGCACTCCATATATACAACAAATTTGATGACAAAAAAGGGATGATAAAAGCCTACCAGGTAAAAGTCGCGCTTCATTTAGAATATGAAAAGTATGCAGAGGCTGAGAACTTTACAATAGAAATTTTGAAATTGAACGGAACAGCGTCTGTGGATGTTACTTTAGGCATGTCAATGATACAGCTTGCCTTTGCCGCATTCAGCAACGAAGATTTTGTATCTGCCGAGCGGTGGTGTTTAGAGGCAAAGCATGTTTTTGCAAACTGCAACGAAGTCATGCCTCATTTGATAAAGGCTGTCAATGACAGTATGATTACGGCCAATAAATTGCTGGATTTTATTGATCGTCATATCCAGTAGACAGGAGTCCGAATATGCGCCATGTTAGAAAAATAACGCATGACCAAGCCCTTGAAGAATACCGCCGGAATGCAGCCTTTCGGAAAGAGCTTGCAACGGGTTGTTATGTATATGTGGATGGTATGTATGTTTTAAATCACCCAAGCATGGTGGAGCATAAACAAGGTGATTTTGTTTTAACACAATATGCAATGGATTACCCTTCTAAATGCACACTGTCTTTTAATGTTTTAGAACAAAAGCATGGAGAGTATACGTTTTTTGATGCACCTAGGGTAAACCTAGACATATGTTATGACTCCGCAGGCCATTTGATTGACAGTGTATTAAAAAATGAAGTTTTTGATGTCCGTTGGAAAATAATTAACCAGTTAAAGCATTCGACCCCCAGTATCACTATCCATGACAATGCTTGGGATATGATTGGACATTTTATAAAGTTTTTTGATATCAAAAAAGAAGAATTTTTTGACGCAGTAGATTTCTCGGATGATGATTACAGACGCGCCATTGGAAAAAGAGATGAGAAAGACAAGGGAAATGCCTCAAAAATTAAGATTATCACCTTTGCCGCAGGATATAACTTTAATTGTGCAATGATAAATCCATTCCTTGCAAAAGCAAAGCATCCTTATCAAATAGGAACATCGCATGATACACTAGAAAATAGTGCATATGCTTATGTACTGGATAGCTTTGGCGGACGTTCATTAGATTGCAGAAACGCGTTTCTTATCGCCAGAGGAGTACCCCCTTTGGGCACTAAGAATACATGATAGCGCGTTTATACTGAAAAAGGGGTTCAACTTGTTGCATTTTGCAGCAAGTTGAACCCCTTTTTTAATGCACAACTTAATATATTTGGCGAGGCGCGCCAAATATTAACCGAACTTTTGTATATACTGCAGAAAAACAAATGCAAAGGATATGATGGCATGAAATTAGAAAACCTTTTACTTGAAATTCACAATCAATGCGAAGAAACACAAAAAACCATCGGCCAAAACTATATGAAGCCCAGCGATGAAATAGTCAAAGAAGTGAAAATACTGATGTCCTTACTGTCGATATATTTAACTACATATCATGAAACATAATGCGGTCACGGTAAAGCTTTATATAGTCAATGAGAAACAAGAGTTCTTCATCTGTCGCATTTTTAAGCAATGTGAGCAAAATATCTTTATTGTTCGTTTCAGCAGGCACCGGCAAATCGTTTTGCGCAAAGATAATGGAGTCCGCACTGACATCTAAAACCTCGCAGATGCTGATTAAAGTTTCGATACTCAGCGACGACCTTCCCCTTTCCAGTGTACCCAGAAAAGATGGAGATATCCCAATGAGTTCAGACAGTATGTCCATGGTTAAATTTTTACTTTTACGTAGTGCGCGTATGTTTGCGCCAATATGTCTTAAATAGTTTTTCATTTAATCACCTACTATAAATAATAAATATAAATATCACTGATTTTAAGCAGATGTGATAGCTATTTATAATTACTACAATTCGTTTTATTATACCCATAATATTATCAATAAACATATTAATAATATTATTCAAATAACTGTGTTGTAGTTTTTATTGTCTTATGATACACTCATTGTCACAAAATATTCCCAAGGATGTGATGCTCAAATGTCCAATATGACGGTACATACCAATATATTTTCGCTTAATGCCCACCGACATGCGAAAAATGCGGGCATAGGTCTGGCGAGATCGGCTAATCGGCTTTCCAGCGGGCATCGCATTAATTCTGCGGCAGATGATGCGGCAGGTCTATCCATATCTGAAACCATGCTTGCGCAGATACGAGGGCTTGACCAAGCAGACAGAAATGTCCGAGATGGGGTGGGCTTACTGCAAGTGGTGGACGGCGCATTGTCAAACATTCATGCCATTTTGCAACGCAAAAACGAACTGACGATACAGGCCGCTAATGACACATTAACAGCCGTGAATCGTCAGCAGATAAATTATGAGTTTGACGCCTTAAAAGCGGAAATTGATTTTATTGTGCGCAATACTGAATTTAATGGTATAAACCCTTTGATGGGTGTGGGTATGGAACCTGTAAGAGATGTGTCGATTCGCTTTGCAGATATTGAACAGCCAATTATCAATGCGGATGTCTCTGAGTGGTTGATGCCGCCAGTCTATCAACCGAATGTAACCAACGTAAATAATATACCAAGCATGACCATACCGCCGTCAGGGGTGCCTGTCAGCAACTTACCAAACATACCAGACAGCATCCTCCCACCTGCTCCCGGCCCAAGCGGTTTTACAGACCCGACCATTTTGTCAAATTCTATCAGCAGCGGCATACTAACGATACCTGGGCCTGACGGAACAGCAGACTTTGTTGTTACAGCAGCAAGCCTTGCAGGTGTTCATACGATTACTGTCAATGCACCGGGTACATTGCTTGTTGCCGGCACGCTGCCCAATTATCATCTTACAATAGACGGCGGCGGCAATGTTAGAATAACAGGCAACTTAACCGCTACCGGCAATAAAACCATAGGTGCCAACACCACAGTGCATATAGACGGCAATGTTGCCGAGAGCATTACAAACAACGGAACCCTAAGCATTAATGGCACAGCCGGCCAAGTGACTAACAGTAGCAACGGTAATTTGCAGATTAACGGCACGGTTGGCACATTAACAAACAACGGAAATGCCAGACTACTTAACGCTGCAAATGCAACTGTAAATAACAATAGCGGCGGTCACGTGGTGATATCAAACCCAAATCTACAAACAAGTGTAACCAACAGCGGCAATGCGTTAATTTGGGGCGGCACAGGTGTGACAATAACCAGCAATAGCGGAAACGTACAAAGCAATAGTAATAATACAACCGTAACAAATAATGACGGCAACATGCTTTTAAATGGAAACAACACGACTGTCGGCAGCAACAATACTAGTGGGTCTATTCTTATTACCGGAGACGATGCCACAGTACAAAATAACCGTGGTGATATGCGTATTTCAGGCGATAGTGCAGTCGTTACAACAAATCATGCAAATGCAAACTTATGTATAACAGGGGCCTCTGCCACAGTCACAACAAACGACGGCAATTTACATTCCAGTCGAGCACTGCTAATTGTTACAAATGGCGTTTCTGGTCAAGCAGTAGCTGATATACTTCCCAATAATTTTCCAAACATAGTTAGCGTTTTTAACAACGCCGGGCAATTGTCGGTACTGGGAAACTCCACGTTTGTCTCTAACAATCAATCAACAGGCACGGCATTTATTCAAGGCGACGGTGCAATTATCACCACCAATGCAGGGCAGATGCAGATTGTTGGTGATGACGCTGATATATATGAAAACAGGGGCCGTTTGCATATTAATGGTAATGATGCCAATATAACAACGAATTCTGGAGATGCATATATTAACGGCAACGACGCCACTGTTGGAACAAACGGAAATGCCGCTCAGTTGCATATAGCAGGTGATGGCGCAACGATTGGTCTCAATTTAAATCATGCCACTGTTCTTGGCGATAGCCTGACAATCCTCAATGGCAACAACGCAGAGGCGCATATCAGTGGAAACGGTGCACAAATCGTTGGAAATGGTGCAAATTCCAAGATAACAGTCATCGGCGATGCAACGGACGTGTTTTCAAATTCAGCAACTGGTGCTATTCAAATCTATGGAAATGGATCAACTATCAATTCAAACGACGGTGACATTCGTTTAGATGTAGATACAAACGCCACTGTAGTCAGCAATACCGGACGTATTAATGTTTCTAGCGGCAGTATTATTACCCAGCTGCAAAGCAACCAGGGAACTATTTTCGTACAAAACAACGGAAGCATCAATGACCCATTAGGGGTCAACAATGCACTCGGTCAAATTGAGGTAGAAACCGGCGGCAATATAAACATTAGACTCAATGCTGGCATCATCCTTAACCAAGGGTCTGCCGCGATAGTTGAAAACATCGGATATCTACAAGTTGGAATATGGGACGGCGATGATAACACCCCTGTTGCAGGCAGTCCCACAGGAACAACTACAGTTGGAACAAACAGAGGCGGCATTATCCGCAATTTTAGCGACAACTTGAGTGTCCGATTCAATTGTAGCGGCGATTTCGCACTTGAAATACCACTCAATGTGAATGGCTGCGTTTGTATCCAAGATGTGCCGCCTCAAACACAGATCAATGGCGGGCGCATTGAAAACTACGGAACCATTGTAAATCCGGTAGTAAATCGGAGCGGTGTTGACGGCAACGGCAATCGTTTGCCCGTTGGACAAGTGCGCCACCATGCAAGGCAAATAGACACCAGCGGGATAAACAGCGTCGTGGGATACCCCATATTATCTTTTTATGCCAATGGCCAGCGGGTGGATCACCCCGGCTCATGGATTCCCAGCGGTGACAGCAACCGCAGACGATTGGTTTTTGCACCTGTACGAGTCCACGGCGGCGATGACTGGGTTATTTTTAATGCGGGAAACCGTTTGTCGATGCCCGGTATGGCGTATGATGTGCATTATGACGCGACACAGCGCAGGCCTTCGATGGAAATTGCAGGAAGCACAGGCACAAGCGGCAGACAGGTCGTTTTTGAGATACATCGCCCGTTTCTTATCCAAAGCGGCGCAAATGCACTGCAAATGACAGAAATCAACTTTCGGACTGTACTTCCAGAGTTTATTAGAAAAACACAAGACACCTGCGGCGATTGCAACTGTACACTGGCAACCACAAATGTACTTACTTTGGAATCTGCACTTTGCACAATGAATGTTGTCCGTGATGCAATCAATGTCATTTCACACTACCGCACAGAAATTGGTGCAATGATTAATCGGTTTGAACATAATTCACGACAATTGGCCGATGCATCGCTTAACCAATCCGATGCAAAATCAAGAATAAAAGATGTCGACATGGCTCTTGAAACCATGAAAATCACTAAATGGGAATTGCTAAACCAAGCCTCCAATAGTATACTGGCACAGGCAAAAGATCTTAATCGTCATCTTGTGTCACAGTTGTTGCAGTCTTGACATGAAAAATACAGGACTTTGGGAGTATAAAAGAAAATGAACTTTACGCATTATAGCCTAGGGGTTCTTGATAAGGGACGAATTGTAGAAGTGCATTTAAAAGGGAATGCAGCAAATGTCTACTTAATGGATACGCAAAACTTTGCAAACTACAAAAAAGGGGGGCAGTTTCGCGCACTTGGCGGCTTGATGAACTCTTCACCAGTGAGGCTTCAAGCAATAGAAGCTGCCCACTGGTTTATTGTTGTTGACCTACCCAATGGCTTTGGTCAAGTAAAAACATCTTATCGTATTTTATCTGGTAAAGTGCGACCAACACATAGCCAACCTTTAACATTTAGAGTATCAAAAGTACAAAAACAGGCAGCATCTGCGCTATCACCCCCTCCCTCAGCAGAGCCAACTGAATCATTGCCACTGACACCGGCAACACCCTCTATACCCATAGTTGAAGGTGCTTTTTGTCGCAAATGCGGCTTGCCTCATATAACGGGTAAGTTTTGTACAGAATGCGGTACAGCCATAGAAAATAAATGCGCCGCGTGTTCAACGATAAACCCCGCAAGCGCAAAATTTTGTTTAGAATGTGGTAGTGCTTTAATTTAGAACCATAAAATAATTAACCCCGTTTCAGTCCTGTGTGCTTTTAGTCTATTGAATCCATTCAAGCCTTTTTCGATATTCACGGTAAAACTCACTTAAACCCACTGTTAATGAAATCTCATAATGCGCATATCGCTCTAAAGCAGTATTCCATGAAAGTATAACGCTATAATCAATATCGCTACTGTTACCTTCCATGATAGTAACAGAGTTTTCGGTTTTATCGCTAAATGAAAATGCTTTCAAATATTCTAACGAACGATTTGTAATACTTACTATACAATCTTCCTTTTCCAGCAGCTTTCCAGCCAGTTCCCAGAACAACAACCATTCATTCTCTGTTAGTAAGCCCTCTTGCTGTAAACGGATAAATTCATATTCTGTTGGCTGTCTATAAGGTCTTATATATATGCGTATATTTTTTTCTCCGAAAATACCCCCTAAATCATTTCTTATAGTTATTAGGCTTGAAACAAGACTTGAAGGACATATTGTGATATATGAACGATAGTCATAATATGGAGAAGGACTCGGGAGCCTACTTTGGCGTGATGATATACTCCAATTTAAACCTATTTCATTAAGTACATAGATAAATTCCAGTTCGTCGGAGGTCAACGTATGTGTTTCAGGAGTTGGTAAAATTTCAATGATTTCATGAGCAGTGAATGAGTCATTTGAATCTAGCTTAATTTCATTTTGTTCAGTTGATGATGTGCAACTGCTTAAAAAAAATACATTTGTCGTAAATATTATGATTGCAAAAAAATATTTTTTCATTCTAAAATCCTTTCTTTACAAAAAGGAATACAGCCAGGGTATTGTTTAACCTGGCTGTTTATCAATTTTTTTTATTTCTAATTGCGTTGGTAGTAAAAATCAACAAAGTACCCCACATTCGGGTTGGCAGTTATGACCATGAACAACACCAGGATTCCTAAACGAAGCAGCTTGGTGTGGACTGTGCCCTCGTCTGATTGAGCCGCCTACGACAACATGAGTTCTACTTGAGGTATCATCCCGATTACCGCAATCTATTGTCCAAGTCCAAAGATGTTGATTGTTCCAATCAATCCACCAGTGACTATTCCACGGATGGGTTGCAAAACCACAAGCATTGCAAAATTCACGAAACTCCCAAGTCCATCCTACTAAAAAATCAGCAGCCCAACTGCCTGAATTTCTTATGGTAAAAGCAGGGCAATTAATAGAGCGGGTTACATTCGTCGATCTCTGCTGTAAAACCTGTTGTTGTTGAAAGCAACGAGAGCACCAGTTATTCATAGCAGGTGCAATAAGACTTTCGTATGTCACAACAAATATTGCATCTTCATACCTAGTGCTATTAAGGAAAAATGGGTGTTCAAGAAATGTTTTTTCCCATTCCTCACGAGATATTGAGATATGAAAAATAGGGATTCCTTCATCATCATAATCATCTGGTATAGCACTAAATAGAGATGTAATTCTAGTAAAATCTTCTTGAGACAACTCTTCAGCGACAGGATTATTTTCATCATTGGTAGTGAGTTTTACAACCCTTTTGACACAACTATGCATACTAAAGCCCTTTCGCTGCTACCATCCTGCTGGCCAGTCAAGATTCAGCTTATCTTTGGGCTTAGTGTATATAAAATGCATCACTAAATTGGTGGATTTATGACAGCATTCTATACAATTTGCATTATAAGGAGAGGGATAATTTTTGTCAATGCACATTATCCATAAATAATAATGAATTTTAATCATTATTTTGTAGAATATTCACATCTATTGTCTATCTATACATTTTTTTGTAATACGTATGATAGAATAGAAGCTACCCTGAATCGTGCAAATAAATTAACCCCGTTTCAGGAAAGAAAAACGGGGCGAATACAATAGATTAATCAACATCAGTGCAAAATAAACCGTTCAATGGATATCACACAATTGAAAATATCATCCCAAGCCTGTATGCTGCATGTCAAATCGGAGTGTAACGACTCGGGGTATTTGTTTAAGTCTAATACAAAACAGCCTTGCTCCAGGTTGTTGCCCACCTTTCCCGCAAGCATAGCACCGCCCACAAGCAGTTCTACCCGTACAATTTTACGTTTTGATGATTTTTTCATGCCCCGTACTCGGTAGTCTATTTCATACATATTTTCCGCTTTCTTTTTCGGCACGGCAATTTCTATCGTATGCAGAGGCTCTATGATATCCATTGCCTTTGCGCCGCCCCAGCCGTTTTCTAATGGATACTTTCCATTTTTATTGTACGTTTGCCAAAGATGCTGCCTGTGCAACGAAAAACGCGCATCGCCTTCGACCCGAATAAACGCGGGGTCGTTTTGCCCAAGGTCATTTTTTGCCGCAATAGAAAAAATCGGAATCGACGACAACTCATACCCTGCCAGTGCCGCTTCGCAAGTATCTAACGCGACAGGGTCGAGGGATGCCATTATAGCACTTGTCACTATAAAATCCGTTTTTTGGTCCATGTTTGGCGAATATGAAATGCCGCCAAGTGGCAAGGTCGGGCCTTTTCGGTTGGCAGTAATACAGTCCATGATGCAAAAATCATAGCTTCTCACTTTATGCATTGCACAAAGATACTTTGTCAGCTTCCACGTATTGTGGTTTCCTTTTTCGTCGTAATACATACCGCTATGGCCGAACCGCCCAGGGTCGCCAGGCACCCCGCGTGAACTTCGGATGCCATAATGCAGTTTTAACGCACCGGTAATGCCTTCAATGCCGTGGCTTTTAAATATGGGAAGCCCAATGAACACATCACAATATTCGTTCGGGCTATCGGTTTTTGCCGCCTGTGCTTTCGTGCGCAAAAATTTAGGAAATGACACATTTACAATGCGCCCGCCATCCATTTCAATGTCAAAAAGCTGCCGCCCGTCCTCGCCAATGCTTTCTAAGTTCACCAATTCTGCTTTCGAGCCGCCATCAAGCACGCCATCTGCATCATAGTCGTAGCAAATATCCTGCTCGTCAACCGCATTGTCCCCTGTGCGCTCAAGCTTTGCCCAATAAAAGCTACTTTTCGCATGTTTAAGCGATGGATTTGGATCAGTATACATGACGGTATCAACCACTTTTAGGCTTGCACCACGCCCAAAACCAATGATACCCCGCACCAGTTCCGCCACATGACGCGTGACCCTTGGGTCGGTGATAATCCCCCTTCCCTTTTCGCCACGGTCGCCCATGTACGGGCCAACTAAATTCACTTTAAGTACCACGCGGTCACTGGGTTTGATAAGTTTTTTTAAACCCTCCGCACCCAGTGTTTGATAAATGACATCGTCAATCATGTCACATACTTCTTTGTCTGTAGGTTCGGCGGTTTGTCTCGCAAAACCTACTTTGGATAGTTCTTTTTTCATTGTCGCCTCCATTTCCATTGCTTACGCTATCATTTCATTACAAATTATTGTAGTATATGTGCAGCGATGAAAGGTGTTGCCAGTCCTAAGCATCTGGCCTTAAATCCTATTGCTTTTCACCTAATGGCAAAGTGTACTTTATATGTTTATCATCAGAAATGGAGGACAAAATATGACAATCTTGATTGTGGATGATGTAGCCTATATGCGTATGGTTATAAAAGATATACTAGTGAAGCATTGCGGTTACGATAAGCAAAATATTTTGGAGGCAGCAGGCGGATATGAAGCCATAAAAATGTACAAAAAAGAAAAACCAGACATTGTATTGTGCGATATTCTCATGCCAGACATGGGTGGGATTGAAGTCGTAGAAAAACTGATAGAACTAGACTCTAACGCAAAGATAATCATGTGTACATCTTCAAGTGAGATTGAAAATGTAACAAACTGCGTTCATATTGGAGCCAAAGATTATATATTGAAACCGCCCAAACCAGAGCGGGTAAAACAAGCGATTGAAAAAGTCATTAACGGAAACCAGTCTGATGCAAAAGCAGGCGATAAAACCCCCAAAGTGCATGATGAACCAATGCCGACCCATCAACCTCTGCACCACCCTTGGCAAAAAGAAATTGAATCATTGCGCAAAGATGTAGACTTTTTAATGAACGAAGTGGCGGCATTAAAAAAGAAATAATGGAGGAGGCGTAAAATGCCAAAAGTAATTTTTGTGGTTGACGACAAAGACACAAACCTTTCCATGGCAAAAGAAGCGTTAAAAGAACAGTATCGGGTAATGACGTTGCCTTCGGCGGCAAAGATGTTTGCATTAATGCAAAAAATAACACCTGATTTGATTCTGCTGGATATTGAAATGCCAGAAATGGATGGGTTTGAAGCACTCAAAATTTTAAAATCAAGCGATATACACGCAAACATCCCTGTTATTTTCCTCACCAGCATGAAAGACTCGACCGTAGAAGCCAAGGGCTTTCAAATGGGTGTGGTTGATTTTGTTTCTAAACCCTTTTCTGCCCCCGTACTGGTCAACAGAATTAAGTCCCACTTGGATATCGACGAATTGATCCGAGAACGCACACAGCAGCTTCAGCAAAAGACCGAAGAACTTCAGCATCTGCAAAGCGGCATAGTATATGTTTTAGCCGACATGGTAGAAAATCGTGACAAAACTACAGGTGGCCATATTGAGCGCACGGCTACATACTTGAGTTTAATGCTAAAAGAAATGATTGCGCGTGGGCTTTATGACGGAAACATTGATGATACATCACTAGACATGTTGATATCGTCGGCACGGCTACATGATGTAGGAAAAATTACCATTTCCGATGTGGTTTTAAACAAACCCGGCAAGCTTACAGATGAAGAGTTTGCTATCATGAAAAGCCACAGTGCCCAAGGCATACTGATTATTGACCAGATGATAGAGCGGACAGACAATGTAGAATTTTTGCAAAACGCAAGACAGTTTGCAGGTACTCATCACGAAAGATGGGACGGCAAAGGCTATCCAAACGGGCTTGCGGGGGAAGAGATACCCATTTTAGGGCGTATGATGGCCATTGTGGATGTATACGACGCGCTGGTATCTGTGCGGCCTTACAAAAATGGATTTAGCCACGAAGAAGCTGTCAAAATAATCATGGAAAATGCAGGGACACAATTTGACCCCAGTATGGCAGCACTGTTTTTTGAATTGCATGAAGATTTTAAAGCGGTTGAAAGATAAAATAATATATCTTAGGAGCGGAAAACATGGTTGAAATTACAATTAGAGTGGGCGATGACGGCAAAACTGTAGTTGTAGGAGGAGAACCTGACGGGCAAACCAACCTTTTTGCCAATATGCCGCAAAAGACAGCAAATCACGGTGTTCAGGTTGACGAACGCATAAGGACAACATTGTTTGAATCAAATATCAATCCAAGTATTCTTTTTGACAGCCATTTTAACGTGGTAGACTGTAACCCTGCGGCACAGTCATTTTTTAAATTTAGAACCCGCGAGGCTTTACTTAACGGGTTTAATGCCCGAGCCAAAGAGTGCACACCCAAATACCAATCCAATGGCCAGCCAACCACGCATCTCATGGACAGACTTGCAGAAGCGGCGGATAAAAGCCACGTCGTTTTTGAATTAGAAATCATACTAGACAATAATAGAAAAACGATTGCGGTTGATTTAGAAAAGATACCTTTTGACGACAGTTTTGTCATTGTCATGGATATTTTAGACTTATCAAATATTCATAAAATTGAAAAGGAATACAAGCTCACCCGAGAACAAAATGAGATGCAAATGGCAAAAATGAACTTGGCCATCAAATCTGCAAAAATTGGACTGTGGGAAGTCGAGCTTACAAATGGCGGCAAAGAATTCCGCAAGGGAAGTTATATATTGTCTGATGAATTTAGACACATGCTTGGCTTTGATAATGAAAAAGATTTCCCAAACAAGCTGGAAAGCTGGGAAAATACAATACATCCAGAGGACAGGGAAACTGTAATCCATGCTTTTGTCAGCCATCTTACAGACATCACCGGAAAAACGCCTTATGATATAGAATACCGTGCAATCAAAAAAAATGGCGATTGCATTTATATTCATGACGCAGGCGAAGTGTTTAGGCAGACAGACGGTGCTGTACTACGTGCTGTTGGTGCAATACAGGATATTACAACATCCAAAATTGCCTTGCAGGAAAGAGAAGTTCAGCTTGATAAATTTAACCTTGCGGTGAAGGCTTCAACCATTGGCCTGTGGGACTGGGAAATTGATAATAATAAAGGCCCATTTGACCCCGAAGGCGCATTAATTTATTCCGATGAAACCAGAAAAATACTTGGCTTTGAAAATGAATCTGACTTCCCCAACATACACCGCAGTATAATAAACTGTATACACCCCGAAGATAAAGAATGGGTGCTTGGTGCGCTGCAAAATCAACTTGAAGATACTACTGATGGCGCACAATTTGATGTAGAACATCGGATGATTAAAAAAGATGGAACACTGGCTTACGTTCATGCCTCTGGTAAGGCCATACGTGACAGTAAAGGCAAAACCCGTCGTCTTATTGGCACGATTATGGATGTAACAGATGTCAAAAACCTGATCATAGAAGCCGAAAACCAGCGGGAACAAGCAGAAGCCGCCAACAAAGCAAAAAGTTCATTCCTAAGCACAATGAGCCACGAAATCCGTACGCCCATGAACGCAATTTTGGGTATTACAGAAATCCAACTGCAAAACGATGACCTTGACCCAGAAATGAAAGAAGCTTTGACAAAAATTTATGCCTCTGGTGATATGTTGCTTGGCATCATTAACGATATCTTAGACCTTTCTAAAATAGAAGCGGGCAAACTAGAACTTTTAATCAATAAATATGAAATTGCAAGCCTTATAAGCGATACCGCACAGCTTAACATGATGAGGATAGGCAGCAAGCCCATTGAGTTTGAATTATATGTAGATGAAAATGTGCCAGCATATATGTCTGGTGATGAGCTTCGTGTGAAACAAATCTTAAATAATTTGCTTTCTAACGCCTTCAAATATACTAAAGCGGGTACGGTCACATTGTCTGTTACTTCAAAATTGAGGGATGGCAAGGCTGACGATATTATTTTAATTGTAGAGGTAAAGGATACTGGCCTTGGCATGTCAAAAGAACAAGTGGCTAAGCTTTTTGACGAATATTCCCGCTTTAATACGGCGGCTAACCGCACCACCGAAGGTACGGGGCTTGGCATGAGCATCACACGAAACCTCATTGAAATGATGAATGGTGAAATTTTTATTGAAAGCGAGGAAGGTAAAGGCTCTACCTTTGCAGTACATTTACCTCAAGGCTTTATTAGCCCCGAGCCACTGGGCAAAGAAATGGCTGGAAACCTGCATGACTTCCGCACAAACAGTCAGGCACAAATGCGAAGAGTCCAAATTTCCCGCGAACCGATGCCTTACGGAAAAGTTTTAATTGTAGACGACGTAGAAACCAATAAATATGTAGCCAAGGGGCTTATGGCACCGTATAAACTGACTATAGATACGGCCGTGAGCGGCTTTGAAGCCATTGAAAAAGTAAAAAATGGCAACGAATACCACATCATATTTATGGATCATATGATGCCAGAAATGGACGGTATTGAAGCAACCAAGCACCTGCGTGAAATGGGGTACAGTAAACCCATTGTGGCATTGACCGCCAATGCGGTATCCGGGCAGGCAAATATTTTTATATCAAACGGTTTTGATGATTTTATTTCCAAGCCCATTGACGTGCGTCAGCTAAACAACATACTCAACAAATTTGTACGAGATAAAAGTAAGCGACATGAAGAAATAGAAATAAACAACAATGACGAAGATACGCGGCAAGAGATTGACCCTGAGTTTGCCGAAATATTTGTGCGCGACGCGGAAAACTCTCTTGCGGTGCTGGATGAAATCATGGGCAAAGGCCTCCCCTTTAGTGAAGCAGACTTACGCAGTTATATTATCCACGTACATGGCATGAAGTCCGCGCTTGAATGTATAGAGATGACGAAACTTTCCACCATTGCACGTCAATTAGAACAATGCGGCCGGGATGGAAATATGGATATGATTATATCCCAAACCCCGTCGTTCATTACCGAACTCCGTGCATTTACAAATGCTTTGAAGCCAGCAGATATAGATAATGATGATATCATCGAATCTGAAGAAGACAAAGATTTTTTCTGCGAAAAAATACTTGCTGCAAAAGCAGCCTGCGAGGAATACGACGAAGCTACCGCTGAAACATTACTAAAAAGCCTGAAAGAAAAACGCTGGTCAGCTTCACACAAAAAGCTCATCGACAGCGTTTTAAAGCATCTGCTGCACAGTGATTTTGATGAAGCGATAAAGGCTATAGACGCATTTTATTCGCTTGCTTGATTCAGATATTTTACATCTTAAAAACCCCGCAACCATGATGAGTGCGGGGTTTTTTATTTGCGCAAGGCAGGAATCGAACCTGCGGCCTACCGCTTAGGAGGCGGTTGCTCTATCCCCTGAGCTACAAACGCATAGACTTTAACGATGATATTGTAACGCAATAGGAATATTCTGTCTAGGGTGTTTTTGTTTTGCCTTAGCTTTTTATCAATAACCCAGCCCTAAACACTACCCGACTCATAGGTAAAGCCCTTACCATGCACATCACTGACCGTATCAGTAATCATAAATGCTTCTTTATCATGATTGTCTACAATAGTTAATAATTTCTGATAATCTTTAGTATCCAATGTGACCATCAGCATCGGTTTTTCATGTTTATCATACGCGCCAGTGGATGGTATCAAAGTCACACCGCGTCCGATATCTTTCAAAATATCTCTGGTAATCACATCATGAAAATGGCTAATAATATAGACCATTTTCTTTTTATTTGTACCGTTTTCAATATAGCTCATGGCGGCAGACGTAATAAAAATGGACATAATCGCATAAAAAAACGTGTCAATGTCAAATACAAATAAACATAGCGTCACCACAACACCATCGGTGATAAACAACCCAATGGAAGGGCTGATATTAAAATATTTCTTCAAAATCAAAGGCGGTACAGCAGTCCCCCCACTGGACGCATTATGATGGTATAAAATAGCCACCGCAATACCAAAAATTGCGCTCCCTACCACCATACTCAGCATCGTGTCGCTAATAAGCGTATACCTTGGAACAATGCCGATAAAAAACGGCAGTAAACTCGCGCCGATGACTGTATTTAAAAATATTTCACGCCCAAGAAATATAAACGTAAACACAAGCACGATTGCATTACCAATGTAAATCACCATCGAGCGGCTGACACCCAGCCATGTTTCTAAAATAATCGCAAGCCCTGTAAGCCCCCCAGCGGCAATATTATGCGGGCCAAGAAACATATTGACGCAAACGCTAATCAATACAATGGCAACGATGATATAGGCCAGTTTTTTTATCCATTTGTTTATGACTGTACTCGACATAAAAACAACCCCTTTTCAATGCCACAAAGAACTGCTTTGCAATTCTCGGGCGTTCAATCGGTAACAGTAGCGGCTTTGCCGCTTTGTACTATAGTCTATCAAAGGGGTTGTTTTTTATACATTTTTTATGCTTTTAATATGTCACGTGCCAATCACCCACATTTTTACAACAGAAGCAACCTCCCGCAAATAAGCAAACGGCGCAGAATACCACGGCGTACGCGAAGGATATGCCGCCGCGTCAAGCCCAACATAACGGGCAAAACGCACCGAGCGATACATATGAAAATCGCTGGTGACCACCACCGCGCTGGGTGTAGATTCAAAGACCGCATCAATCCACCGCCTCGAAAACACCATGTTTGTATAGGTAGAATAGGCGTGGTCTTCTAATATGATCATTTCCGATGGCACACCACGGTCGATTAAAAACCATGCCATGACTTCTGCTTCGGTGAAGGTTTCACCATGACCTAATCCGCCCGATACGATAATCATCGCGCTTGGGTTTTGCCTGTGATAGTCAACAGCCCTTTCCAGTCGGCTTGCCAAAACGCTTCTGACTTCACTATCACGGATGCCCGCACCCAAAACGATAATGACATCTTCGTTGTAAGTCACGGTACTGCGCCGCCCATAGACACCTAAAAATACCGAAAAGCCCACCACGGCAAATATTGCTGCAAATATTGCCGCAGTCAGCCATTTTATTTTGATTAATTTTTCGTAAAAATATCCGTATACAAAAAGCGCGGCAGCAATACCACCTAAAAAAACAGTATTGTTGCTATGTATTCCACTCACAATAATCGAACGCAAAGCCGCAATTAATGCCAACGCGCCAGCCAAAAGTATTAATTTTTTCATTTTTTCCATTCATCCCTTTTATTAATTCGTATATAGAGGTATTATTACCTTGTCTTAGGAAAACGTCAATGCTTTAAAGGGGAATTATAACAATGCATGATGATATATATATGTTATGGCTTTCGTCAATACTACCACAACTAGGCTCGCGTAAGCTCAATACATTGCTAGAAGCTTTTGGCACCGCAAGACATATATTTAATGCCACAAAAGCTGAATTACAAGACGCCGTAAAACTCACGTCACATGCAATTAATATTTTAACCAAAAACAGAACCCTTGGGTACATAGAATCGTTGCTGACAGACATGGAGTCTCTTGAAATGGTGTATCTAGCGCGGTGTAACGACCGTTTTCCTTCCCTTTTGAAAGAAATTCCAGACCCGCCGGTGGGCATTTTTTTCATAGGAACGTTGCCAGCGGACAATACTAACAAAATCGCAATCATCGGTTCAAGAAAATGTTCGGAATATGGGCTAATGACAGCACGTACGATTGCCCAGCCGTTGGCAAAAGATGGCATAGTCATCGTCAGCGGCATGGCGCGTGGTGTAGACAGCATGGCACATCGCGGCGCATTGCAAGGCGGCGGTCAAACCATTGCCGTACTCGGCTGTGGAGTAGACATTTGCTACCCTTCTGAAAATAAAACACTCCGCGCCGACATCATAAAAAACGGATGCGTACTATCGGAATACCCACCGGGCACACGCCCGGCACCAGCATTTTTCCCAGCGCGCAACAGAATCATCAGCGGCCTATGCCAAGGTGTCATTGTCACCGAAGCCACCAAAAGAAGCGGCACGTTAATCACCGTGCAACAAGCCATCGAGCAAGGCCGCGAAGTATTTTCGGTACCCGGTAATATTTCCAGCAAATTGAGCCAAGGCACAAACGAGCTGATTCGAGACGGCGCATACCCAATAGCCGACCACACCGATGTTTTGCAGGTACTGGGAATCACTCCAATCGCGACAACCAAAAACAATGAAAAAGATAAACACCAAAGAAAAAGTCTTCAAAATCTTGCACCAGACGAAAATCAGGTGTATGATAGCTTAACTTTTGAAGCCACTAGTTTTGATATGCTTATTGAAACAACAGGAATAAGTCCAGGTAAACTACATTTAATATGCATGAATTTAGAACTAAAAGGCCTAGCAAGAAAATTATCAGGCAATAGATATGTCAGAGGATTATAATATAGGGGAGAATCATGGCTAAAAATCTTGTTATTTTGGAATCACCTTCCAAAGCGAAAACGATTAAGAAAATTTTAGGGTCTAATTATAAAATTGAGGCCTGTGTGGGGCATGTCAGAGACTTGCCCAAAAGTCATTTTGGGGTTGATGTGGATAATGACTTCGAGCCTAAGTACATTACAATCCGCGGCAAGGGGGATATATTGGCGACTTTGCGTAAAATGGCAAAGACGGCCAATAAAATTTATCTCGCCACTGACCCGGACCGCGAGGGAGAAGCCATTAGCTGGCATTTGATGCACGCGCTCAAATTGGATGAGAAAAATACCGAGCGCATTACTTTTAATGAAATCACCAAAAATGCAGTAAAAAAATCATTGAAGGAAGCGCGTCCCATTGATATGAACTTAGTGGACGCACAGCAAGCACGGCGCGTACTTGACCGCATGGTTGGGTATCGTATTAGTCCGCTTTTGTGGAAAAAGGTCAAAAAAGGTTTGAGTGCCGGGCGCGTTCAGTCTGTAGTGCTAAAGCTGGTTTGCGACAGAGAAGAAGAAATAGAGCAGTTTATTCCCGAAGAATACTGGTCACTGGAAGTTGGGCTTTCGGTAGACGGCGGCAAAGGTAAATTGACCGCGCGTTATAACGCTGGTGACAACGGTAAACGCGAGCTTAAAACCGAAGCAGATGTGCAGGCGGTGGTTGATGCCGCAAAAAAAGGAAAATTTACTGTGCAGGATGTAAAGCAGGGTACGCGTCAGAAAAAGCCGCCTGCCCCGTTTACAACCAGCACGTTGCAACAAGAAGCAAGCAAGCTGTTTGGCTATGCGACAAGCCGTACGATGCGCATTGCCCAGCAGCTCTATGAAGGTGTGGATATCAAAGGTGAAGGCACAGTTGGTTTGCTGACCTATATCCGTACCGATTCACCGCGTATTTCTGATGATGCCTATGAGGACGCGTGTACGCACATCAAATCGACATACGGTGATAACTATTTACCCAACGAACGCCCCACTTACAAAGCAAAAGGGCGCACACAAGATGCCCACGAAGCCATTCGTCCAACCAGCGCGGTACGCAAGCCTGAAGATGTGAAAGCATCGCTTTCAGCAGAACAATATAAATTGTATAAACTTATTTGGGAACGTTTTGTAGGCAGTCAAATGAGCCCTGCGCTTTATGATACGTTGGCTATAAAAATCTCCGCCGGGGATATTGTTTTTCGTGCCAGCGGCTCTGTGCTTAAATTTGACGGATACCTTGCGGTATATAGCAAAAACGAGGATTCTGAAAAAGATGTAACCATCCCGCCGTTAGAAGTGGGGCAGGAATTAAATACACCTGTATACAACCCCGCGCAGCATTTCACACAGCCGCCGCCGCGTTTTTCTGAAGGCAGTATGGTGCGCACGATGGAAGAAATGGGCATTGGCCGTCCAGGCACTTTTGCGCAAACCATCACTACACTAATGAACCGCGGATATGTAACCAAAGAAAATAAAGTGCTTTATCCCACAGAACTTGGTGAAATCGTCAATGAAATCATGGCAGATTATTTTGACAATATCGTGGATGTAGACTTCACCGCACGGATGGAAAACGACCTAGACCGGGTAGAACTGGGTGAGGTCGAATGGAAAAATGTAGTGCGCGAGTTCTACCCCGATTTTGCCGTAAAAATTCAAGAAGCAGAAGAAAAAATTGGTGACATTGAAGTCAAAGATGAAGAAACAGATATAGAATGCGAACATTGCGGGCGCAACATGGTTATCAAATTTGGACGGTTCGGCAAGTTTTTGGCATGTCCCGGCTTCCCCGAATGCCGCAACGCAAAGCCGCTTTTTGAAGAGGCTGGCGTAGACTGCCCGCTTTGTCAAAGCAAAGTGGTCATCAAAAAATCGAAAAAAGGACGCAAATACTTCGGCTGCGAAAAGAATCCCGAATGCGAATTTATTTCATGGAATCTACCCACAGGCGAATTATGCCCCGAATGCGGTCAATTTTTAGTGGAAAAGGGACGCAAAAAACAGGTGATTGCATGTTCTAGTTGCAATTATGCGGTTGAGGTGCCTGAGAAGGAAAAAGAAGATTAAGACAGGAGTTTACTTATGAAAATGGCGTCTTGGAACGTGAATGGTTTACGTGCTTGCATGGGTAAGGGTTTTATGGATTTTTTGGTGCATGATTTTGATGTGATTGGGTTGCAAGAAACAAAGATGCAGCCCGAACAGGCTGATTTTGAGTTTCCTGGGTATCATGTGTATTGGAATTCTGCTGTGAAGAAGGGATATTCTGGTACGCTGGTGCTGTCAAAAAAAGAACCATCGTCGGTGTCATATGGCATGGGCATTGAGGAACATGATAACGAGGGACGGATTATTGCGCTGGAGTTTGATAACTTCTATTTTATTACTGTTTACACGCCAAATTCTAAACGTGAACTGTTGCGGCTGGACTATCGTATGCAATGGGAAGATGACTTTCGGGCATATTTGAATAACTTCAATAAACCTGTAGTGGTTTGCGGCGACTTAAATGTGGCGCATAAGGAAATTGATTTGAAAAACCCAAAATCTAACGTAAAGAATGCGGGATTTACGCCCGAAGAACGGGCAAAAATGACAGAGTTGCTTGCCGCGGGGTATGTTGATACATACCGTCACGTACATCCCGAACAAGAAGGCGCGTATACATGGTGGTCGTACATGGGTCAGGCACGGGCTAGGAATGTTGGCTGGCGTATTGACTATTTTCTGGTGTCAGACACGTTAAAAAACAGCATAAAAGAAGTCATGATTTACCCTGAAATGATGGGGTCAGACCACTGTCCTGTAGGATTGGTGATTGCGGACGAAAAGTAAATTACTTTTCGTTACATATAATGGTTGGGGGTTGTGCGTTATGGATGTTAAGGTTAAAAGCGATGGTTTAGGGGCTATTTATTTATCAAAAACACCATCAAAGGCAGAACATACCGATGCAGTAAAATCAGCAGAAAGTACACAACGCGATAATCATGGCGGCAAAGAAGCCGTGCCTATACAAAGTAAAATGACAGAAACCCAAATGGAACGTATCGTCGAACTGCTTAAAGACTATAATATGAAATCCACTCAAGAAAATATAGACATGCTAAAAAGCATGGTAGAAAACGGCATTCCATTAACCAAAGCACATATACAAAAAATGAACCAAGCCATGAAGCTGACCCAAGACCAGCAACAGGCTTTATTTTTGATACAAAATAATATGAACTTGACCAAGGCAAATGTGTTGCAGCTAAAAGAATTGGCTAGCGGTCAGTTTAAGATTACTGACCAAATTAGCAATTTGTTAAATGCAATAGACGGCATGGCAGATAAAGCACTGGCGGCGCAGTTAAAACAGATTTTAAGCAGCATTAATCAAGGGCAAAGTGAAGGACAGGCAACTAATACAGAAAACACACAAACAATAACGCAAGGCACACCAGCAACGCAACCACAAATGATGCAACAAATATCCCAACCCGTCAACCAGCCACAATCATTGACCACTGCTACACTGCCAAATACGCCCCCAGAAAATGCACAAAATCTGCAACAGCAAACACAACAACCTGCACAAACTACGCCATCACCAGAAACGCAACCGCAATCCAACACCATATATACAAAACCAGAGAGTACGCAAACTTCACAACAACAAACGCCGCAAGGGATGCCATCTACACAGACACAAACTCTTCAACCGCAAACTTTTCAACAACCAACCACCCAGTCACAAGCACCACCAGCCACGACGCAGTCAACTCTGCCGCCAATGCAAACCACCACTATCCAACCAAATATTCAACCCGAAAACACACAACAACTCCAACCACCAGCCATATCAGATGAAAATTTACAAGCAGCGCAACAATCTCCACAATCAACGCAACAAGCTGCATCACAAAACCGCAAAACCACGCAGACAGCCCAGCAATCCCCCACCCTACCCCAAAACCTAACATTCAACCCACTAGAAAACACACCGCAAAACATAGACCATTTCATAAACAACCTACGCACTGCACTCACCCAAATTCAACAACAAACGCAAAACGTGCAAGACACTGCCAGTGCCGATGTATCCCGCGTATTACAAGAAGCGCAAACCCTAGAATCCCATATAGAATTTACTGCACAAATTCGTGACCAAATATTTGTGCAGCTTCCCATATATATTGGCGGTCAGCAAACACAATCGTCTTTGCATATATACAAAGACGGCAAAAAATCCACACATGGTGGCGGCTCTGGCGAAACGTCCAGCGCGTTAATTGCGTTAGAAACCGCAGGCATGGGACATTTTGAAACATATGTACAAAAAAAAGCCAGCGCGGTGCATTGCCAGTTTCGCTTAGAAAGCAATCGCATTGCCAAACTTGTACGCGACAATATCCATGCACTAAATGCCCTTCTAAAAAATCACAATTATACGTTAGAAAGCTTCACTTTTCTGCCGCCCAGCGAACCTTATACGCTGTTAGACAACCCAAGCAAATTTAATCAAGACTATATCGACGAAATGTCGCTCGATAACGAAACGCTTCATTACAACAGAGAGGTTTAATCCATATGATTTTGGAGGAGAATGAAGCCATGACAAACGCATGAAACTCAATTCTTAATCATGAAAGGTGCTGACTTCTAATGAATGATATGTCCATTATTCGAGAAATAGAAAAAATTCTACAAGTTGATTTTGACCATGTTATGGGTGAATTAGTAATTAAGAATTGCTATCTTTTGGATGATAACAATAATGTTATAGGTGTAACCATTTGCAACAATGCTTTGGTAGAAAGAAATTTACCTGAGTTGGTGGACTGTCTAAAAAAACTACAATTGTTAGATATCTTACATTTGAGAAAGAGTGGGATTCGTGACATAAAGCCATTAGAAGGGCTTTCTCACATCAGCAAATTATACCTAACAAACAACCAAATTAGTGATATCTCCCCACTATCAAAACTAAATCAACTAAAAGCCCTTTCCTTGGGAGGCAATTCAATTGTTGATATTTCTCAATTGGCGGAATTATCTCAGTTAAAGGTGCTTAGTTTGAATTACAATCCTATAACTAACATCACCCCTTTGCATCAACTAAAGCATTTAAGGAATCTTTTTATGAGTTCTACTCCAATAATGGACATAACGCCACTGGAGAAATTAAGCAATTTAGAAAAACTTAATCTGAGCCATGCAAAGGTAGAAACTATACCGCAAAGCCTAATAAAGCAATTTCAAAATATATCCATAAATGAGTACTCCCCACTAGATGGGCTTTATTTGCATCAGACTCCATTAAACGACCCACCCTATGACATAGTTAAGCAGGGTAAATCAGCCATTCTAAGATATTACGAACGTAAAAAGATTGAAAGAATGTCTGCAGTTCAAGAAGCCAAGCTCATAGTTGTAGGTGAGGGAAATTCAGGAAAGACCTCATTAGTGAAGCGGTTGCAAAATCCTGAAGAATCATTGCCCGATGGTTTCAAATTCACCAGAGGTATTGATGTTTCACAGTGGGAGTTTGAAGATAATTTTACTACACATATATGGGATTTTGGAGGACAAGACATTTACTACCCTGTACATCGTTTTTTTATTACAAATCATTCAGTTTTTGTTCTGCTTGCTTCCACTCGAACAAGTAACGATGAAGCATTTAAATATTGGCTACCTATTATCCATCAATTTGGAGGAAGTAGCCCGATAGTCGTAGTCCAGACCTGTCATGATGGACATACAGAACAATGGCAGGCATTTAATGAATTATTAAAAAGCAATGACTTCAATATTGTTAAAAATGGTAATATGAATTTTTATCAAATCGACTTGCCTAGCGACAACAAAGGGTTGCTTGAGGTCAAAAGTGAAATTATACATCAAATAAAAAAACTTCCTCATATCAGCAAGTCTATTCTCGAATCATGGGTTATTGTTCGGGGAGAGTTAGAAAAAATGCAAAAAATGTGCATTACTTATGATGCATTTGAAGAAATTTGCAAAAAATTCAAATGTAAAAGCTTTAATACTTCGAGCGATTATAGTGACTGTTGTCTATTTTTGCACAACACAGGTTTTTTGTTTTGGTATAATGATAACTATGTGTTGAAAAAATGGATAGTATTAAATCCAAACATGATAGTATCCGCAGTGTACAAAACTATCGATGATGAAGTTATAAAAAAACGGAATGGTCATATTGCCGCCGATGATTTTAATCGTTTATGGACTGATGCTTATTACAACATGGACCACTTTGTCATTAAAGAGATATTAAAAGAGTTTCGGGTGGCGTTTCCAAAGCAACGCGATAAAGAAGGATTCATTTTACCCGCATTGTTACCATTGCTAGACAAAGAAAACACTTGGGATGGAAGTGCTAAAATTGAATTTGAGTTTTCTTTTATGCCAAAAGCCATTGTTAATCAGTTGAGTGCGGAGATGTCTGCATCCATTTCGATGAGCCCAAATGGGTTTGAAGAAGTTTGGCGTAATGCCGTAAATTTAAAATATGGAAATACAGAAAGATGCCAAGTTATTGAAGACTCTTCTACTCAAAAAATAACAATAATGTCGAGAGGCGGCAATGTTCAACCCCTGACAGCGCTAATCGTAGATTCTCTTAAGAACATAATATCCGCATATAGGGATGTTGAATATACTCTTTATATTCCATGTATATGTGACGAGTGTAAAAATGCAGTGATGCATATTAGCAGGTACAATTACGATGATTTACTTAGATATTCTGAAAAAGGCAACAAGGATGTACATTGTAATGAGTCACGTGAGTATGTTCCGTTAGACGATTTGCTTTTTAGTGCAGGTATACCCAAAACTAATAGCGAGACGGAAAGAGGGAATTCTGTAAAAAAAATAAACGTCTTTTTAGCATCATCTAAAGAGTTAAATGTTGAAAGAGTAGCATTTGAGATAATGATAGGAAGAATGAATAAGCAATTGTACGATGAGGGTATTTTTATACATTTAGACATCTGGGAAGATTTTGTTGACACAATGTCTTCTACTCGCAAGCAAGATGAGTACAATGAAGCAGTTAAATGCTCAGATATTTTTGTATGTTTGTACTTTAAGAAAGTTGGAATATATACTAAAGAGGAATTTGAAGTCGCACATCTTCAATTCAAGGAAACTGGTAGACCTTTAATATATACATATTCGAAAAAATCGAATATCGATATTGATGAATTAACAACAGAAGATTTTAATAGCCGAAATGATTTCATAGAGGGTTTGAAAAAATTGGAACACTTTCCGACATCATTTAAAGATGATGTTGAGTTATGCTCTTCATTTGAAAAGCAATTCAGTAAATTAAAAAGAAAATTGATTATTTAAAAATATTCTCACTCTCTGATAACGATGATAAATCTATCTACTGCATATTCCCATAAATTTAATACGAACAGAGCCATTTGTTGTTGTGCCTAAACATGGTTTTTTGAGTTCTTTATAACTATAAGCTTTGGGAGGATTAGACATTGCACAAACTGCTTAAATACCTCAAACCTTACTGGCTTGGCATTGTATGCATCATGCTTCTGCTTTTGGGGCAATCCATTGCGGAATTATTTTTGCCCACGCTAATGGCAAGCATTGTCAACGACGGCATCATTTACGGCGCGATACATAGCGTTTACCGTACAGAGTTTATTCTGACTACAGGACTTCGCATGTTATTTTTTGCGTTGCTTGCAGGCACGGCTTCCATTCTGGCGGGATATATTTCTCCACGCGTTGCCGCTGGTATGGCCAAAGATTTACGCCGTGATATTTTTACAAAAGTCGAAAATTTTTCACAAACAGAGTTTGACAAATTTTCTTCTGCTTCTTTAATTACCCGCTGCACAAACGATGTGTCTCAGATTCAGGCATTGGCTAACGTTTTTGCGCGGACGCTTCTGTATGCCCCGATACTTGGCATTGGCGGTATTACAATGGCACTCACACGCTCGGTTAGTATGGGCTGGATTATCGCGCTCGCGGTGATTGTAACCATTTCTATTGTGGCAGTCATTATTGCAACAGTTATGCCACGGTTCAATATTATTCAGCAATTGACGGACAAGCTCAACAAAGTGTCGCGGGAAATTTTGCATGGGCTAATGGTGGTGCGGGCATTTGGCACACAATCGCACGAAAAAAAGCGTTTTGATGATACAAACACTGAATTGGCAGACAATGGGTTGTTTATCGGGCGGGTGATGTCTGTTGTAATGCCGTCAATGACATTTGTGATGGGTGGTACGCAAATTTTGGTGATTTGGGTTGGTGGGCATCATATTGCCGCCGCCGCTACAATCGATTATGGCATGTCCATTGGGGATATGATGGCGTTTATGCAGTATGCGTCTCAGGTACTTATTGCGTTTATGATGATTTCCTTCGTGCTGGTCATGCTTCCACGGGCACAAGTTTCGGCCAAACGTATTGTAGAGGTACTTGAAACAGAATTTGTCATCACAGACCCTGAAAACCCCGTTCAGTTTGCTGAAAATTCACTGGATAAAGGCAAAATTGTTTTTGATAAAGTATGCTTCCATTATCCCAATTCCGAAGCAAACGCGCTGGAAGATATCAGCTTTACTGCGCTACCGGGGCAAACGACAGCCATTATTGGGCCAACAGGTTCGGGCAAATCTACTATTGCTCAATTGATTTTGCGTTTTTACGATGTAAGCTCGGGCAAAGTGACGATAGACGGCTTAGATATCCGCACAGTGCGGCAAAGCGATTTACGCAAAAAACTAGGATATGTACCGCAAAAGGGACAGCTATTGTCCGGCACTATTCAGTCAAATATCAGCTATGGCAAACCAGATGCGACTGAGGACGAGCTATCACATGCGGCAAAAATAGCGCAAGCCAGCGATTTTATAAACGAAAAAGATGACAAATTCCAATCAGAAATTTCTCAAGGCGGCAGCAATGTGTCGGGCGGGCAACGTCAAAGGCTTTCTATTGCCCGTGCCTTGGCAAAGCACCCTGAAATTATTGTGTTTGATGATAGCTTTTCAGCATTGGATTTTCAAACAGACGCCAATTTGCGTAGGGCATTGAAAGAGCATACAGGGGATTCTACAGTGATTGTCATTGCGCAACGTATAGGAACCATCATGAATGCAGAGCAAATTATTGTGCTGGATGAAGGCAAAATTGTAGGCAAAGGTACGCACGATGCATTAATGAAAACCTGCCCAGCTTATCAAGAGATAGCCGTTTCGCAAAACATATCATAAAAAAAATGACAAGAGGTAAAACAGTGAATAAAAACAGCAGACAAAACGAACAACCCAAACGCGGCGGCTGGGGAAGACCCGGTACGATGCCGGTGGAAAAGGCAAAAGATTTCAAAGGGTCATTAAAAAATCTATTGCGGTATCTTGGTGCAGAAAAGCGTGTGATTGCGTTTACAACGGTTTTAGCTGTCGCGGCGTCAGTGATGGGTGTTTTTGCGCCACGTGTGCTGGGCGGGGCTACGGATGAAATTTTGAATGGACTCATGCAAATGCCACTGAGTGGAGGCATTGATTTTTCTCGCGTCGCAACCATTATGCTTACGATGATGGCGTTGCATGGCTTTAATATTATTTTCAACTATTTACAGGGCTATATCATGGCTGGCGTTAGTATGCGCATTACATATAAGCTACGTAGTGAAATCAGCGAAAAAATTCACCGCCTGCCATTAAAGTATTTTGATAAAAACAGCCACGGCGATGTGCTTTCGCGTATCACCAACGATGTGGATACATTGTCAAACACGTTAAACCAGGGTATGGGGCAGCTTTTGATGAGTGCTACCGTGGTGATTGGCATTATCATCATGATGCTTACGATTAGCCCGCTTTTGACGTTGATTGCGATGATGGTTTTGCCCACATCAGGTATTATTGTTGGGATTATCGTGAAAAAATCGCAAAAGCATTTTAAACAGCAGCAAAAAAGCCTGGGCAAGTTAAACGGACATATTGAAGAAATGTTTACAAGTCATGCGATTGTAAAATCGTTTGGCGGGGAAAAAGCCTCTGTTGAAGCCTTTGATGTCCACAATGAAGCACTTTATAATGCTGGCTGGAAGGCCAATTTTCTTTCGGGGCTCATGATGCCTATTATTGGGTTTATTAGCAATTTAGGTTATGTAGTCATTGTTGTTGTGGGTGGTGCGCTGGCAGTGAATGGACGCATTAGTGTGGGTGGAATTCAGGCGTTTATTCAGTATAGCCGTCAGTTTGGACAGCCTGTGGCACAACTTGCAGGAGTTGCCAGTGTGTTGCAGCAAACAGCGGCGGCCGCTGAACGGGTTTTCGCATTTTTGGCGGAAGTGGAAGAGTCGCCCGACGCAAAAGATAACGCGTCCATTGTCTCCACAGCCTTTTCAGGCGAGGTCGCATTTAACAATGTCACTTTCGGCTACGACCCCGAACACCCTGTCATTCGCAATTTCACTGCCACGGTCAAGCCTGGTCAAAAAATTGCAATTGTTGGGCATACTGGCGCGGGAAAAACGACCATTGTTAAATTGCTGATGCGTTTTTATGATGTAAACAGCGGCAATATTTCTGTAGACGGCAAAGATATCATGCATTACACCCGCGACCATTTGCGTTCACGTTTTGGCATGGTTTTGCAGGATACATGGTTGTTTAACGGCACCATTGAAGAGAATATCCGTTACGGAAAACTATCCGCCAGCGGCGAAGACGTAAGAAAAGCCGCAAAAGCGGCTCAGGCACATCATTTTATTCGGTCTTTTCCAGAAAGCTATAAAATGATGATTAACGAAGAGGCAGACAATATCTCTGCGGGGCAAAAACAGCTGCTTACTATTGCGCGGACTATTTTACGTAACCCTGAAATTTTAATATTAGACGAAGCCACCAGCAATGTGGACACCCGTACCGAAATTTTAATTCAACAAGCGATGGATAATCTGATGAAAGGCCGCACAAGTTTTGTCATTGCGCACAGGCTGTCCACGATAAAAAGCGCGGATTTGATTTTAGTTATGCAGGATGGAGATATTATAGAGCAAGGTACTCATAACGCATTACTTGCGCAAGACGGTGCATATTCGCGGTTGTATGATAGCCAATTTGACGTGGCTGGGTAGGTTTATACAGGTTGAAACCACATTATATGCACAAGCGTGTAATCATCTGCAAAATAAAAACGTAGCCCATCTGCCCCCCAGTCGTCTGCAAAACCTGCCCAGCCATCCGCTGAGTAGGTATATACATAAGAAAATGCAGCACCACGATTGCCATATTCTTCTCTTCTGCCGCCATGAAAGCCAAATGTATTTACAATGTCTTCATATGTGGACATCAGGTTTATTTCATCAAAATGGAAGCGGTAATCGTCGTGATAGAAATCAATCCGTATTGACAATATAGGGACATTGTCTGCCGCATACCCTTCCAGACCAATGGATACACCTGTGTCAAAGTGATAGTTTCGCCTTAATACATCTGTAAAACTGTGTGTCTCATTGCCAAATAAATGCCAAACATCATTGGTGTAACTGCGCAGCAGCGGACGTATGTTTATTGTTGGAATATGCTCTACTGCACGAGGCGTATACCAGCCATCGGGCAATCTTTTCATTCTATACTCAAAATCATCAGCGGCAAAAACCATTGGCACTGCAAAAGTAAACGAAAAAATAAATATGAACACCACACATGTAAATATCTTCATTGCAATCCCCTTCTTTCTATATTTTGTATTATAACACAGCGTTGCATCTAATAAAAATTTCCACAATATTATACTTTGAAAATGCCTGAGCATCTGTTATAATTTCCAAATCAAAAAATAAAACTTGCTTAAATCGAAAGGAGCAACAAAAGAATGAGAAAATTAATCGTATTATCAGCCATTGCGGTAATAATGGTTATGGTATTGGCAGCCTGCGGCGGCGGTGCGGCAACACCAGCACCAGCCGCTGAACCTGCAACAGCAGCACCTGCGGCACCGGCTGCGACAGAAGCACCAGCCGCAACCCCTGCCGAACCAGCAGGCCCAGAACCTGTTGACATGGTATTAGCATGGTGGGGCAACCCAACACGCAATGAAATGACAGAACAATCTGTAGACCTTTTCTTGGCCGAACATCCTAACTTCTCCATTGAATTGCAAACTGTGGGCTGGGGCGATTATTGGGCAATGCTTGCCACACGCGCCGCGGGCAATGCACTGCCAGACGTTATTCAAATGGACTGGGCATTCCTCGAGCAGTATGTAAACAACGGCTTGTTGGTAGACCTTCGTCCATATATTGACGCCGGTATTCTTGACCTAAGCGATGTGCCTGATTCCATCGTTGAAACAGGCCGTGTAGGACAAGGCATTTACGCTGTTTCAATCGGCATGAATGCCGCGTCCATGGTATACAACGGCACATTGATGGATGAACTGGGCATCAACGTGCCTCACAACATGACACTTGACCAATTTGCAGATATTGGCCGTCAAGTGTATGCTGAAACAGGCATCCGTACAATGTTTGCATACCCAGACCCTGTCAATATTCTGCAAGTATTCCTCCGCGCGCGCGGCATTATTGCTTTCGAGCCAAACGGAATGGGCGGAACAGTTCAAGACTATGAAGATTTCTTCACATTCATCCAAATGGGACACCAAGAAGGCTGGCTGCTTCACCCAGAAGCACTGGTAGGACGCTTACACGCAATGGACATGGATCCACTGCACTTTGGTGACACGCCAGACCACAGAGCATGGAACGCGATTGTGTACTCAAACATGCTTATCGGCCTTCAAACCGCCGTTGGCCCAGACATAGATTTAAGAATTACCACATGGCCATCTGAAAACCCACAAGTGGGCAACTATATGCGCGCCTCTATGTATTTTTCAGTAACCAGCCATAGCAGCAACCCACAGGCGGCGGCAGAATTTATTAACTTCTGGACAAATTCTGCGGCAGTCAATGAAATTATTCAAGCCGAGCGTGGTATCCCCATTTCCACTGTTGTATTTGATGAAATTGCACACACATTGCCAGCGTCACAGCATTTGGCGGCCGAGTTTGTTGACTTTGTAGCAGACGGCAATTCAACACGCGTAAACCCACCAAGGCCAGAAGGTTCACAAGAAATCGTTAGTGAAATCCATAGGCTTACAGACATGATTGCCTTTGGTCAAATGACACCAGCCCAAGCGGCAGCTGACTTAGTCGAATTTGGCAACAGGATTCTTGGCTAGACACTTTGATTTTAACAAAATAAAAGGGGCAGTTGATTTTGGCTGTCCCTTTTTTGTTAGCATAAGGGGAATTGGTATATGAAATTTTTGTTTAAAGATAATGTGGCGGCAGTGGTTTGTGCATTGCCATTTATTATTGGTTTTTTTGCGTTTTTGGTGGTGCCCATGGGGCTTAGTCTCTACTATTCTTTCACGGACTTTAACATTTTGTCACCGCCTAGCTGGATAGGGCTTGATAACTATGAACGCATGTGGAATGACAGGCGGTTTTGGTCTTCTATGCGGGCGACGTTTTATTTCGCGCTGACATCAGTGCCGCTGCGCTTGATTTTCGCGCTGGCGGTGGCAATGTTGCTTTTGAAGGCTTCTAAAATGATTGCGGTATATCGCGCATTGTATTATTTGCCTTCGATTCTTGGCGGCTCGGTGGCTGTTGCCGTGTTGTGGGGGCGCATGTTTTCTGCCAATGGTACAGTAAATAGTGTATTAGAAATTTTCGGATTAAACCGCAATATTGCATGGATTGGAAACACAACATGGGCGATTTGGACGCTAATTTTGCTGGCAGTTTGGCAGTTTGGCTCGTCCATGCTTATTTTCTTGGCATCGCTCAAGCAAATTCCTGACACATTTTACGAAGCGTCTAGTATAGACGGTGCGGGTAAAGTGCGACAATTTTTTAGCGTAACGTTACCGCTGCTTACACCCACTATTTTCTTCAATTTGGTTATGCAAATGATTAACGGATTTTTGGCGTTTACTCAAGCCTTCCTTATCACAGGCGGCGGGCCGGTGGATACGACGATGTTCTTCTCGCTTTATATGTACATGCAAGTATTTACTTTTGGCAATGCGGGCTATGCTTCCGCCATGGCATGGGCAATGCTGCTGCTGATTGGTTTCATGACATTCATCTTATTCGCAACCAAGCGTTTTTGGGTATATGATGGAGGTTATGTATAATGCGTAGGGCAAAAATACTTTCGGCTATTTTAAGGCATGTTGTCATTTGTGCCGTGGGGCTTGTGATGATTTACCCGCTGCTGTGGATGCTTTCGTCTTCTTTTAAAGAAACGGGAACGATTTTTGCCACGGCGGCAGAATTGTGGCCACGATATTTTACATTGCAAAACTATATCACCGGCTGGAATGTGGGCGTTGGCAACACCAACTTTGGCGTATTTTTTAGAAACTCGGCAGTGATTGCGGTGTCGGCTACATTGGGTACCGTGATATCCTCTGCTTTGGTCGGATACAGTTTTTCACGCGGCAATTTTTGGGGCAAAAAAGCATTGTTTGTTGCCATGCTAAGTACGCTAATGCTACCGCCGCAAATTCTAATGATTCCGCAATATTTATGGTTTAACAATCTGGGATGGGTAGGCACTTATTTGCCTTTGATTGTGCCATTTTATTTTGCAGTTTCGGGCTTCTTTGTTTATCTGATTACTAATTTCATTGACGGCATTCCCAAAGAACTGGACGAGGCGGCAAAGATTGATGGATGTTCGTTTTACGGCATTTTTGCCAGAGTTATTTTTCCGCTAACGATTCCAGCATTAATCACCGCAGGATTATTCTCATTCATTTGGCGTTGGGACGACTTTTTAGGGCCATTGCTTTATCTCAATCGTGTAGCCCAATTCCCAGCAAGCCTTGCGCTAAGAATGTTTACAGACCCAGGCGCGATTACAGACTGGGGTGCGTTGTTTGCGATGAGTGTGTTGTCATTGCTGCCGACTGTGTTGATATTTGTGTTTTTGCAAAAATATCTTGTGGAAGGGATTAGTACGTCGGGGCTTAAAGGGTAAACATATTGCGCAATAATATAAAAAACTCAACTTCTTTCATTTTGCAAGAAGTTGAGTTTTTTTATGCCACAGGAGATGCCAAGACGCATCGACTTCTTTGCTAATACCAATTCATTGGTACAGGAATCACCCACAATTCCATTTTGCACATGTCTGGACTTGCAGCTACATATTTTTCTGCCGAAAACGGTTGTGTTGACAAATGATGCTTGGGCAACCAAGTGCCAAATAGATAATTCATGCATTTACTCAGTGCCGAAGTCGTGAGTGCTTCAAAATGCTCTGCTTCAAAAGAACAAACAATATACTCGGCAGCAGGCAGTTGATAAGTCACATAGTCGGCATACGCTGTTGTACCAGGCATTGCAGAAGCACCTGCAAAATAAGTAAAAGTGCCGTCTTCGCTATGGTCAAATGAAGAAACCGCAAACTTTATGCCATCCGGCACCAGTCCTTTGATTTCATCTTTTTGCTTATGAAACCTATCCCACAAAAGGCCTGGGTTATCTATGCCCGTTGTTTCTCCAAATGGGATTTGCTCTGAGATAGAAACTGGCGCAGAGAAACCAATGTAAAGTTCGGGGACAGCAACTGTCTTGCGTGATATTTCCAAAACGATACCCTCTGTAATGAGCGGCACATTTTCATCAATCAGAGTATAACCCAGTGATAAATCTGGCTTGATAATCTGATTTAGCCTGACAGGATGATTACGGTATTCCTCTGGTGTTATCCCAAATGCACTTTTGAATGTTTTCGTGAAATACGCATGGCTGTTAAAGCCGCAATCGAGGGCAATATCCAATACGCGCTTGCTTTTATCTTCAAGCGTTTGACATGCCCTTGCCAATCTACGCATTTTTATATATTCATTGACTGGTCGTTTTACAAGGCGCGTAAATAAACGCTGAAAATAGAACGGCGAAAGCGCGGCAACCATTGACAACGCTTCAGGGGAAAGATTCTGTGACAAATTATCTTCGATATAATTTAAAACCTTTTGGATTGATTCCCATGCGTGCATAATACACCTCCTATTATTATATTGCGGTCAATTGAACCCCGAATAGCTACCGAGGAGTGACCGTTCATTGCTTAAACTGGGAAATACTGTGGGTATCGGATGATGGTTTTCTCCAAGAACTTAGCGTTCGTATGACCGGAGATTGAATCGGCAGTGATAAGGTGGCAATGTCGATTATAAAGGGAGGTCATACGAAAAAGAACAGTCTTAAAGAGGGAATTTCAAAAACAGGACGCAGACCGCTTATATTCATCGTTTCATGCACCTAAAATATGAAATTCGGAGGATTTAACCATGAGTCAAACAACAAATGTCAATACTGCACCAGAGGAACAACACCAAGCGGAATATTTAACCAAATATGGTTTTATGCGGTGTAATTATCTGCAAGACCACAGACCAGACCTTTACAGGGAGTATCTTCAAAGTGGCGAGTTAAAATCCCATTGCCTTGAAGTGCAGGCCGTGTCGCATAACCCGCCGCCGAGCCGAAACACAGACGGACTGGCATGGGCAGCGCATATGAATATGCTGAAACATTCTATTGAAGAAGTGATTTATGCCGAATTGATTTACGAATAGCAACTAAACACTGACCTGAAGCATGAACGAGCAGCCCATACAAAAATAGCCGCAAAACGCACGGCTATTTTTGTATGTAGCGTTATCGTTAAGTCTTTATCTAGTCCATTAGATAGCTTTTTAGCGTGATAACGGACGTTTCATTTTTCATGCTATTCTTCGATAATAACCACATTAAACTCCAAGTTTTCAATGTCCTCTTGGATGTCCTCGCCACTTTCAATCATGATGTCATCATCTTCGGATACAATCCAGTTTACTGTGACTTTGTTGCCGTCAACTGAATATTTATCCAAACTCTCTATCATGGTTGTTATTATTTTGAAAGTAGAGCTGTTATAGTATTCCATGGCGAAGTCAAATGTAAATGCTCCGAAATCCGTGGCTAAATAGTCATCTAACCAGCTGTTGATTTCACTAAAAAATTCAAGGGCTTTTTCAGGGAAGCTTTTGCCGCTCATTTTCATATAGTTATTTGCCTCATCGACCAAGATATAAGGCGTTGAACCTGTTTTTTCTCTTTCTAAACGAAATGACATTATGCATATCCTCCTAAATCTCCACCGTCATTGAAAAATACATCAATCCATCGCCGTGTGGTGTAAATTTATAACCAATTTTTGACGTTGCTCTCCGTGCTATCTCGATAAGGCCGATTCCCGCGCCCCTGCTTTCCGGATTGTCGTTATTGCTTTTTCTGCGCTCTTTGAAGTATTGCTTTAAGTCATCTTTACTAAGGCTGTTAAGATGGTCTATGCGCTCTTCTAGCACATTGGCACTATACTCTGTCACTACATTGCCTGTCTTGATAAAATAGGCGTTCTCTGTCTTGCCCATAACAAACAAGCCCTTGGAAACGTCCATCGGGTCATCTTTCGGGCCAAAGCTTTCCTTTTCAGCAGAATACATAAGCATATTGTGCATCTGCTCGACAAAAACAGAGAAAATCGATTTAGAAGCGGTGCGCGTTAGGTTGTCGACATCAAGCCTGCGCTGGAGCATTTCTGCCATACCCTCTACGCCGCCGTCCCATATGGGACCGCTGTAAATCACGCTTATCTTTCTTCCGGCCAGCATTTGGCTGTATTCTAAAACATCAAAATCCATGATTTTCCATCCTCCTATAGCTTAAATGAAATTAGCTCGTAATCATCAACGCGCCTGTGGCTACCTTTGAACTTCTCAAACGCATCCCATATTTTGTCAGAAATGACAGTTTGGCTCTCTTTGTGATTTTCTAAAATAAGTTTCTCAAATTTTCTGTAGCCATATTTGCGCTCTTTTTCCCCGCCCGGCTGCTCAAACAAGCCGTCTGAAGATAGATAAAACTTGTTGTTCTCATTATATGGTATCTTCATTACATTCAACTCATCTTTACTTTGCAGCTTACCTTCACCGATGAAAATATACTGCCCTTTGACACGCTCAACTTTTTCACCATCGCAGACGAAAACGCTGGTGTTGCATGAAGAAAGGGATATACTCTTATCCTTTGCAATGAACATAACCGCAAGGTCGCAGCCATCTTTAAGTGAAGCACCCGCAACATCAGACCTTGCACCAAAAATACCCAAAAGCCTTTGCTCTAAGTTCCAAATCAACTGCGCAGGGTCATGGCAGTTTTCTTCGTTTACCATATCTTCAAAAGCCGATGCAACAAGCATCGTCAGCAATGCGCCCGGCGTTCCGTGTCCTGTGCAGTCGGCAAGTACAAGCACTGTTCCGGCTTCAAAGGTCTTAATCCAGTACATATCCCCGCCCACCACATCGCGCGGATCCCATCTTATGGAAAAGTCCGTAAAAACTTGTTTAAACAAGTCAGCATCGGGCAGGATGTTTCTTTGGATAACACTGGCGTATTCAATGGACTCATTTATGGTTTGTAGTTGTGTCGCAAGCTGGGCTTGTGACTTTGCAAGTGCTTGCTCGGCCTTAACTTTCTCTGTCACATCATTTTCAGAAAAAACAACTACATCGTCACCTTGAGAATAACAATGCACTTCAACAGTTGCACCGCTGAGCGGGATGTACTTGTTGTAATTCATCTTGCTCATATTATCTGCAATCTCAACATATTTGTAGAAATTTGAGTCATTGCCGACAAGTTCAGATAGTAGCTTACCCTGTACAGAACCACTTGGATAGCCGTTAATCAGCTCATATCGCAAATTCACCGTTTCAAAGCGCATATCAAAAGCCTTGCCCTCGTCATCTCTTATAAGCTTGCCTATGCAAAGCCCTGTTGTCATAGACGCAAACAAAGATGCCATATCATCTGCTCTACCGCGCAAGCTTTGCTCCTTTTCCCAAATGGAAGTTCTATCAACAGCTATCATAGTCGCCAAGCCAACGGCGGGTGAAAACACCATGCAGGACATGAATCTGCCTAAGACGTGGTTATAAGCTTCATTGATTATGTACGCCCCGGTTTTTGCAACGTCGATATAAAACGGTGCCCAATCCTTCGCACCTTCATAATCGCAGTAATAAGAACCAATAAGCGTTTCAAACTCAACAAAAAGCAAATGCGCGCCACCCTCGTTGGCAGAAATAAACTTCAAATCTTCTGTGCCGTCACGGTCGACAAGCTCCATCAAAAAATAGCTGTCCCCCCAGTTGGCAAAGTAATCCGTCGTCGTTAGGTTGGTGTCCGCTTCTTTTTTGTCGGAATCGCTGACAAATACAACTATAGCATCGTCATGTTTTGGCGCATCTGCATCGCCAAGCTTAGCTATAGCATCGTTATAGCTAAGACAGTAAAGCTCATAATAAAGAGAAGTTACACCCTTGCCGAATGTGTTTAAACGAGTGGTAAAATTATGCGCCCCACCTGCCTTTATCGCATTTTTCATAACGATAAAAAATGCGTTTTGGCTGTCGCACTGCGTAGCTTTAAGATAGCGCAGGTCAGCAGAAATATCAGCAGGGGCTTTCACTATCGCTTTTGCCGATGCGTCCATATACACCACGGAAAGGTCAATAATATCACTTTTATCATCTTTTTGGGCCGCTAGAATAAACATCCCGGCCACCGATTTGCCAGTTGTGCCTTTAAGAAGGTCGTAATTAAATCCCATGAAAATTCCATCCTTATAATTATTTTATTGGAGCAAATACCTTACCAAATTCGCTTATCGTGTTATACCATGCACCTTTGCTTGTCATATAATCAAGAAATTGCTTGAACATCATTATCATATGTCCACGACCGATAGCTTGCGGATGCACAGTAAGGACAAAACACGCACCGTCCAATGTGCAAGCGAAATCAAAAAGTTCTTTCCAACGCTTCATAATATCTTGAGCTTGTATGAACCCATTTAGCTTACCAAGGATAAACTCAGATTGGACAAAATCATCCAAAAACCAACTCGGAGGAAATTGGATTATGTTTTTTGGTTTGCTGTATGAATCGTAATCATCGGGGTTATGCCAAATATTTTGTGCATAGTAGGGATAAAAATCACTTGCCATCAGACTACTATCATACTTAAAACCATACTTTTCCAATATATCTAGTGTGTTTGGACTATAGTCCCATGCTGGCGAACGGTAAGATACAGGTGTCGGAAGTTCAAGTTCATCAAAAGCCTGCAAGGCGTTTTTCATCACTTGCTCTTCTTTTGTATAGGAAAAGTCGGACACATTTTCGTGTATGTATCCATGCGCACCAAGTTCATGAAAGCCCTCATAAGGCCCACTAACTTTTAAGGACTTACAAATAGCCCTGTGTGTGCGAAGCGTGTGACCCGGGATAAACCATGTAGACCTAATGCCACGTTCGTTCAGAGCTTCAAGCACTCTAGGCGCACCGATTTGACCGCCAAATCTGCCGCGTTCTAAAACAGCAGGGGTGTGAAGGTTTAAGGAGCCTGGAAAGCATGAATTTGCATCAAAATCAACAGTTATAGCAACTGCTATTTTGTACTTTTGCTTGTCTGGCACAGGAACTTTGCCTAAATACAGTGTCGGGTCGTTACTGAAATCTCTAATTACATATTCATTTATCATATTTTTTTCTCCTACCTCTACACATTGCTCCACGCAATGGGCTTCATTGGTTTGTTGTCCATTTGCATTTCATACTGCACATATTCATTTTCACAGGGGTTGCCTTTAGCTAATAACAGTATTCCAGCGGTAGTGTCCATTATTAAGCTACAAGCATCTTTGACCTGCGCACTCACATTTTTTATCCTTGTATCAGGATGCCAACAAATTGATTCTGGAAAATTAGCGTGGTCTGTAAATATCATTTTGAAGTCATCGATAGTTATTGGGCGGTCTAGTCCGTTTAGAAGTCTCCTCGCTCGTCCGTAACGTATTTGTGTGTTCGTGCAAACAATACGCATCATGTCAGGGTGTTTTGCAAGCAGTCTTTGGCTTATATAGTGATTAGTGTGTACGCAAAGCCCATCTTCTGGATACAAAACTTCATAGTCTTCTGGTACGACCTCTACATTTACCACCTCTCCATCATTGATGGATATTGTATAAGTGTAAGCACAAGCGCAAGGATGACTAGATATTACATAAATGGCATCCGAGAGATTCTTGGAGTTCAAAATTTTACGCAACACAGCATTTGTGGGCAAACCAAGCGGCACGCCCGGAGTTTCGATTGCAGTTCCTGTAACGGCAACACCTTTTGAGTTCATCCCTAATTTGCCAATGGTGCCAGCTTCAGTAACCGTCAATATTCTTGGCTTGCCTTCCTGCTCTATTTCAAGAAGCACCAAAAATTCCTCATGACCGGGGTTAAAGTCTAGGTTTTGACCGTGTATCATATGTCCATCTTTTGTACGCTCTGGTACAACGGCAATAGCAGTGCAACCGCCGCGTTTTCTCTCCGCCGCTAAATATGAGTTCATAAACATTATTTCGTGATGGCAGTTTATCAACAAAATTTCATCATACGGCACACCAGAACCTTCAGCTATGCCCTCCATTTCCTCTATCATTCCAGCGTCAAAGCTTTTGATAACATGATGGAATGGTCTGGCCAGGTCGATGCACGTTTCCCATTCTAAGCCAGCGTAAACCTTGAAAACATCTTTGTAGTTTACAATGCTTGCCATAATCTTATCCTTAAACCTCTCGCCATGACTAAAGCCTATGTCATAAGGCTTTGTCCCTTGCGTTTTGAAAAACTCAATCATTGTCAGCCTCTCCTAGTTTTATTGACATTCTAAGATATTGTTAATTTTCAAATGCTCCTACTTTCAGCAAGTCGGTAGCGAAAGCATCAATCAGCTCTTTTTTTACCGAGTCCATAATATAGATGTGGCAGTAATTTCGTTGCACCTCATCGACATACATTGACTCACAGGATAGTGAATATTTGAAAACTAGAGCATTATTCGGCTTTTTCATGCGTATTGCTAGGCTTAGGTCAGAACGCTCGACCCATAAATCTATTCCGATGGTATCTGACACGTTCTTTATTTTATCATAAGCATAAGAAGCCAAACTTTGGGCATCAGATATCTTCTTTGCAATGTCCACAGGAGTGTTCTTTGTCAAATAATTCCATAAGACCAAGGCTGAAAATCCGTTGCGTGACCCAGCGAATGTAGTGTCCGCAGAACCAATATACATTGGGTCATCTGGAGGGGTCAGTTGATACTTGACCTTTGAAATATAAACACAACAAGGCCACGGCGCACCTATCCATTTATGTCCGCTTGTTGAAATTGAATGTATTTCTGGTATTCTAAAATCGAAAACAGGTTTTGTGTAAGAGCTCCCAAGGAAAGGCATATACGATGCCCCTAATGCTCCGTCAACATGAAACCAATAACCAGAGCGAGTGTCAAACTTGCTTGGATCATTTTTATCATAGTATACATCCCGCTCATATAGTTTATTTTCTTTAAGAACGGGAACCAACGCGTCAACAGCTTTTTGGACATTATCGTATGCACCTTTGAATGTGGTGCCATAGTTAAAATTAACCAAAATCGGATGCCCTTTTTCAGCAAAAAACTTTACCAACAGAACCAATGCTGGTATGTGTATGCTACCATTTTCATCAGAAGGCACTTCAAGCGGCCAATTGTTTTCATCTAAATATCCTTTAGAGTAGTTCCGTGGGTAATCATCAGGAAACCTTAATGGACATTCGTATTTTCCGCTTCCTGCTACATAAAATGTTTCTATAGAGAGGACATTCATTGCTTTTACAACAGAATAGTGCGTGTCTTGCGAAAAGAAAGCGATAGGCTGAAAGGCCGCGGGTTTGTCATCGACTGTTACAGGCTTGGTATAAACGTGTTTTGGAGTTGCCCGAACTAAAAAACCGTTATGGCTTGCTTGTTTTGCCTTTTCAACAGCCTTTGGGTCAATATTTAACGACAATCCAGATAAATAATCACGCGCACTCCAAAGACCGAACATATTTCCTTCGGAGCTTCCCATTGATGTAACATAACCCCAGTAACTTTCGCCATCCTGAGCATCATAAGGAGTTTTGGCTTTCCACAGCTTAGCAAAGTATTCAAGCACTGCACGCTCAATCTTTTTGCTGTTTAGGGTCAAGTTGCCTTGGGTAAACGGGTCTCCGACGTTATTTATATGTACGTCAAGGAATCTTGATAAATCCGTAGAGTAATCCATGTTAAGGTTTACCTGATAACCTAAAAAGTTTTTACGCTGTTCGTCAACGTATTTCCAAAACTCGTCCAACACAGCATCTTTCTCTTGCGGAGTCAGTGCGATTTCGCTGTTAATACTGAAATCCGCATCTAACATACTATCTACCTCTTGAGGTGGGGTTCGCATGTAGTCAAGATTTTCCATGAAATGCCTCCTAGTCAAAATCTGTATAAGTATATCGATTACGTCCGCCATTTTTGGCTGCATACAATGCTTTATCTGCGCATTTTACATATTCATCAATCTTTACATTCCGCTCGACCTCACCTGTTGCAACGCCGATGGAAATGGTGACATGCCTTGCCACATCGCTCTTTTCGTGAGGGATATTGGATTTTTGAATACTGTCCAATATTTTTTTGGCTATCTGACAAGCACCGTCCCTATTTGTATTAGGCAAAACAACAATAAACTCCTCGCCGCCATATCGCGCCACAAAATCATCTTGACGAAGGAGGGTCCCTGCTATGGTTTCTGCTATGGCTTTTAAGCATACATCCCCAGCGGCATGACCGTAGTGGTCATTGTATTTTTTAAAGTAGTCTATATCAAGCATCAAAATGCTTAACACACCGCCCGAGCGTGAAAGCGATTTTTTAATGCGTTGCAAGTTTTCTTCCATATACCGCCTGTTAAAAATGCCTGTCAGTGCATCAATATGAACCTTGTCTGTTAGTTCGATATTATCCCCGTGTAGCTCATTGGATGTGCGGTCAGCAATTTTCGTTATGCGTCGCAGTTGCCGCAAAATCTTTCTATACTCCTTAACGATGACCTCGTATTCAAGAAAATCAAAATCAGCCCCCGCTTTCACGGCAGCTATTTGCTCTAAGGCCTTATTAAGTACCGCTTGTTCATTAATATATATATCTTCTTGCACTATCTCACCACCTAGTATCTTATACACAAAAAGGTATTTGCCCTGTGCAATACACATAGAGCAAATGCCTATTATTGTTGTTTATATTTGCAGAAACAGAAAAAGACAGAGTTATAACTCCGCTTGCTAAAATTGTTACACACATAAAGCGATTTGTCAAGTCCGAATGAATAAATTCGCCAAGCCATTTGCCGTTTTCTCCTTGCTTCATTAGTAAGTTTCAGTTGCAGGGCATTATGACCCTAAGCATAGGTATACCACAGTTCACCTGTGCTTGCAACAAAAATTTCGCGCCGTTTCGCTTATAATCATCAAAAACAGTAATAAAACGCTTATTTTACGCCACTTGTTGGGGTTTCACTTTGCCGAAAATTCATTCGCCATGCCGGCATCACTATCCCTCGGGCAAAATCCAAAAACTCCTTCTGTATCATATACGACAAATAATCCGCCGTTTCCTTCCCATGCGTGAAATTAAATGTCATGCCAAACTTTTCAAGCCCCAACTTCATAAGCGTTGTTGCACTTGTGTTGTCATAATCCGGGGTATCAAAATCTTCTACTGCATTGCGGATATTTACATAAGTGTTGGCGTTATCAGCTAGGGCGTAAACTGTGTCAATATCTTCTATAAAGTGATTTATCAGCCATAATTGCTTTTGTGCAGATAGTTTTGGATATGGAGCTTCGCCACTATTAGCTTCTTTGACAAGTTTTTTCATGTTTATCAAAGCGTGGTCGGTTAAGCCTGTTTCTTTGCTTATTTGCCTTGCACTCATATCTATAGACTGCGCTTCGCTTAACCCCAACAACCAATCCGCACTAACCGAATGGCTTATTGGCTGTTCGGTTTTCATTCGGTTAGGGAAACAAACGCGATAAACTCCCGTGCGCTAGCACGGAAAGATTACTTATTTCCCAAAATCCAGTCACTCATGATTACCACTCATTTCCACTTGACTTTAGATTGGAAAGCTCCGTATTTAAGTGAAAGCAATCTCAAAAACATGACAAAATAGCGTTTTCTTTTTAAATTTGAACCCTGCTTTTTCTAAAACCTTATGAGAAGCAACATTTTTGTGTTCTGCTTTACCAACAACTTTTGGCGTTTCCCCTATTTCAGATAACTTTTGAAATGCCCATGTAAGTATGGCTTTTGTTGCTTCGGTGGCATACCCTTTATTTTGATATGATTCACCGATATCAAATCCAACCTCATAATCTTTTAATTTTTTCCTACCATGATATTTTGATACTTGAACCGAGCCAATTAACTCCCCTGTATCTTTTTTCTCTATTGCAAAATAGAATTGGTCTTTTGTGATGTCAATGCCTCTCAACCATATTTCTCTATTTTTTTCTATATGTGCTTTTGCCCTTTTTTCATTGAGTTTAGGCAAAAAATAAAACCAGCGGCGGTATGTTTTTTCGTTGCACAGCTTTATTAAAGTATCCATATCATCCATTTTATATGGGCGATATATCAATCGCTCACTGGCTAAATCGACATTTGTAATCAATTGCTTTGCCTCCTTAGTTTATTATGTAGCGATTATACTATGGCAAAAGCTGACTGCGCTTGTTCTACAATGCCCTTTTTACGCTGATTAAAAAAAAATAAAACCAGCTATTCAAACAATAGAATATGCTGGTTTTAACGTAACTCTCTTTACTTTTTAATCCCTGCCGCAATAAGCCCTTTTAAATCATCCTCACCAAAATAATAATCCTTATTACAAAAATGGCAATGCAGATTCGCGCCTTTGTCCTCTTCTAAAATGACCTTCAATTCATCTACACCCACATTAGACAATGCTTTTTTTGTTTTTTCAATCGAACAATTGCAGTAAAACTCGGGGGTTATTTTTTCATAAATGACCGTACCAAAACCGCCCAACAACAAGTCTAAAATATCTTCGGGGGTTTTGCCATTATCCAGCAACTGAGTGATTGTTGGGAATGTAGGCAATTTGTTTTCTAAATGCTTTATGATTTCCTCTGGCGTATCGGGCATCAGTTGAATAATAAATCCGCCAGCCTGTTTTACACTAAAATTTGTATCCACCAACACCCCCAAAGATACCGATGACGGCGTTTGCTCGCTTGTAGCAAAGTAATATGTTAAATCTTCCGCAATTTCACCCGAAACTAATGCTACCTGCCCCGATACAGGCTCTTTAAGCCCCAGGTCTTTTACGACGGCAAGCATTCCTGCACCCACGCCACGGCCTACATCCAGCTTGCCTTTTGCATTTTTCATGTGCGGGACATTGGGATTGTGTACATAACCTTTTACTTTTGATGCATTGTTTGTCGTGGCAACAATGCCGCCAATGGGTCCGTCGCTTTTTATCGTTAATGTAATCATATCCGAATCATTTTTTAACGTCGCGCCCGTCATCGCTGCCGCAGTTAGCAAACGCCCTAGTGCTGCCGTTGCCACGGGCGTTGTTTGGTGTAGTTCTCGTGCTTTATCCACTAAATTTTTTGTTGTAGCCACAAAGATTCTTACGCTATCGTTTCCTGCTGTTGCACGTATCATGTAGTCTTGCATTTTAGCCTCCGTGTTGTGGTTTTCATTTTACCGTCGTCGATTTGCCAACTGGTGTTTCTGGATAAATTGCCTATTCATTTGCTAATCTTTTGATGTTTTCATACAGCGCATTGCTGATGTAAATTTCATTCCGAATCATTTCATCCATGAGAGGGGTAACGGCTTCTAGGTAGCCACGCTTTTTAGCCTTCACAAGTAGTCCCAATGTTCCAGTAAGTTTCAATCCAAGGTGCTTGGCGTACTCACGAGCCAACTTATCATCAATAATACATACATCAGCGTTTAATTCATCTGCGAGAATCATTACTTCAACTTCGCCTTTATGCAAAGCTGTTTTGAAATATCGTTTTGCATCTTCATTGGCTATTTGTCTAATTGAGAAGTTCTGAAAAGACAGTAATATATCCTTTTGAATATCCCCATCAACACTAACCTCTTCATAAACGCCACAAGGAATATAAACATTGTCGTACATTTTACTCAAAATATCCAATATGCCTATGTCATGTAGAGATATTAACGGAGTCGAATTTACAACTGCATCAAGCATTGGCAATATCCTCTAACAGTTCATTTTCTGAATCGAACGAAAAAATAGATATACCGTACTTTGATAGATAGTTGATAAATGCTTTCTCATTCATTTCTGCAAGTTCGGCACATTGTCCCAGTGATAACCTTCTATCTGTATAGTAGCGTATAGCTAAAGCACGTTTCATTTCAAGACCTATTGAGTCTATCGGTTCTCTCAGTGAAAGCACTATACTTTCAGGTATGTTTATGCTTGTGACCATGGACATTTTGCATCCTCCTTTTCAACCATAATAGCGCATTTATCGAAACACCACAACCTCCGTACCAGGATAAAAATGGCTCAACACATCACGGTAAGTAAGCCCACGGTTTAACAATGCATACGCCCCATTCTGGCTCATACCCACACCATGCCCATTGCCGCCGCCAAAAAACGTGACGGCCGTCAAGTTTCCATTTGAGTCAGTCTCTTTTTCCATCGTAAAAAACGCGCTGGGAAGCAGTCGCAAATTTGAAGCTTGCGTACCGTCGTGGCGTATGACAGGAATGCTTCCTGGGGCAAGCAATGTGCGGATGTTGAATTCCGTTTTGATTTGTGCAGTCGCGTCTGTGCCTACCAATTCAATTTCCATGATGTTGCCGCCCTGCCCACGGCGAATGACTTCAATGTTTTGTAGCTGTCCTATCGTTGGCAGTGGTGATTGAATATTCGTCGGATTGGCAGCCTGACGTACAGCTAAGTTTGCATTAATACGAGTGGACAACTCTTCAACAGTCATGCGTACTTGCCATCGAAACCACGGAAAGTCACGTTCAAAACCAGGGATGTCTTGGTTGCGGAAAAATGCGTCGGCGTATTTTTCTTGACGCAAATCGCCTGGATTATGGTCATCCATATAAAACTGCGGCGTAGCACGAAGATAAACAGGGGTGTCCGCTGGAAATTGCCCACCGTTTGACCAAACCTCACCAAAATTGGCGGTAGTTCCACCACTTGTTGAAAAATAATTGATACTTACCAGCTCGCCTTCAAAGGCAAGCACTTGCCCGCGTGTGGCACGTACGGCAGCTTGAGACACCTCATTTTCAGGAATATTGTTATACACCTGACTAATCACAGAATCATCCACATGGGCACCAAATGCACGAAACACATTGGCATAAAATTGATGATAGGCAAAACTACGCGCCGTCACTGCCTGAATCTTAGACGCCTCTACCCCAAACGCGCTAGGCATTTCAGACGGCACAACCGCATACAAATATTCCTCCAGCAGAAGTTCATTGACAATAACAAAGCCACCGCCATTGTGATACGCAATTTCAAAGCCGCCACGATATAATGGACTTTGCTCGTTTGGCCAATTGCGCCTAAGTCCTACAATTTCCAATTTGTGTTCTGGGTCATCTGGTGCAATGTAAAGGCGCATATGTCCCCAAAGGTCAGACGCTTCTTTTACTGTAAAATGCTCGCCTGGGGCAAAGCGTTCTGTTCTATCACCACCGCGCACGGTAAATGCGCCATTGCTGGAAATGGTAACACTTTCATGAACCAGTCCAGCAAAACCACTAGTGCCAATCACTACCCTGATGTATGTAGGAATGACCTCGTGATGCACCACCGCCGCGCTCACTCTGCCATCTATGATATAGAAGTCGGCAATATTCACGCCAACCAGTAAATCTTGCGCATTTCCCAACTGAACGGCATTTGGGGGCATATCGAAAGGAAGTAGATACACTGCAAAATTTATACATAGTGGCAGCCGTCCCCATTCGCGCAGCTCAATCGTATTTGCATCAACCCTTTCTATCGTGCCGCTAATCACGTTTTCTGATGGCACAACATGAATGATTTCCTGCCCAGAAATTTGAATATTCGCAATGAAATCTGTTTCCGATAAAGGCAGAATCTCTTCACTATATATGAAATTTCTAGTCACACCACCGATGAAAATGGTTGCACCAAATGCGTCTGTGTGTACAATCATGGCGTTTTTTAATACGGGAGAAAAGTTAGTCAACCCAAAAACAGCCAAAATTTCACGATTTTGATGCAGTACACGAATTTCTTGGTCGATGTATGCCGTTAAATTCGCGCCCTTGTTTTCAAACATGCCTAAATTTGTAAGTACTTGTCCGTCGCGCAAACCCAATGGGACTATATTTATGGCTTCAATTTCATGATTTTCAGTGGATTCTTTTATTAGAGAAATAAATAAATCAACCCACAATGCATACGACACAGGGGCATTTTCATTTTCATCAGTCAAAGCAATAACATATCCTGTAGGGTGTAGACGCTGAATGATTTCACTGGCTTGTGCCAGTGTCAACATTTCATCTGCCGCAAATGCGCCATCAAAGCCATGGTTAATTGCCTCAAGCATGGCAGCCGCAATTTTTTTAGGCACGGGCTGGTCGTCCCCTATACGTGCAAGCACTTGACCCATTTCAAGTCCCCTACCCTCGCCCAGCCATTCACCATATTCAAAAAGCATCAAAACATCCCCGTCGGGGTCCTCTGTCCAATTGACTGGAAGCATGGGCAACGGACCACCAATGTCTCCAATATCATGAGAACATCCCGACAGGATAAGCAAAAAAAATAAAATGAACACTCTATTTTTCAAGGATATCAGCCTCCAAAAAACATACATTTCACAATATATGTATTAATGGACAAGAAGTATGCTAAAATCGCTTGACGAATTGGTAAAAAATTGATAGTCTATATTAAATTTAGCTTGTCGTTAAGTGTCAAATTTTTTGTTCTGGTGTTGAAATTAAGCCCCAAATAAACTGCATTTTGGTCGTCTTGGTTTACGCCTAAATATCGTTTGGTGATGGCAAAACTAGAATGATTATATATTTCCATAATCACCACAGGAGATGCGCCACTGGTCCATGCTAAATAACCAAAGGTTTTTCGCAAAGAATGGCATCCGACATTATGGTCTATACCTATCGTACGTGCCGCCTCGGCTATAATGCGATATGCTTGAATTCGGCTAATCGCGTTGCCGCTTCTACAGTTTAAAATAAGCGGTGCACCCGGACTAGCCTGGGCAATATACGATTTTAGGGCTTTAACAATATTTTTGTGCAGGGCAACTACTTTATTCTTTTTTGTTTTACTTTCAGACAATATAAAAGTTTTGCGCACACGCCCTTTGCTAAAATCATATACATCGTCACATTTTATTTTTAAAATGTCAGATACGCGAAGTGCCGTATGTAACATCATTGTGACCAAAACTTGGTTGCGGGTTTCGCCTTGGTTATGATAATAACTTAAAAGTAATTTAACCTTTTTGATATCACGAATGGGTTGAGTAAGTGCCATATAAATATCCTCCTTGAAACGCTTTTGTAATTTGAATTTTATGATTCCTTACATTGTTACAAATTGTAACTAAAAACGCAACTAAAAGTGGCTTGTAACATACTATTTAAAATGTTACATTACAACAAAAACTAGGAAGTAACACAATATTTAGAGTGTTACATTGATGATTTTTGTCAATAAATCCAAATGTAGAAATGTTTTCATTTTTACATTTTACGCTCAAAATGGTACTTTAAAGCCATTTTTTGTTTGGTTTCTGTGGCATTTTGTTGCGATGTAACATTTTAAATATCGTGTTACACAAAAACAGAATAGCGAGGTACAGTTATGGAACAGCAAAACACAATACTAGTGGTAGACGACGAAGTAACCTGTATAACTTTTTTGGTTCATTTATTACAAGATGAATTTACAGTGCTTGTCGCAAAAGATGGGCAAGATGCCATTAACATGGCAGTTAAACATTTACCAGACCTTATTTTGCTAGATGTAGATATGCCTAACATGACGGGATATGAAGTGCTTGCCCAGTTAAAAACCTTTAAAGAGTCAGAAACAATTCCAGCAATATTTATAACCAGCCGCGACAAACCCTCAGATGAGGAAGATGGTTTGCGACTGGGTGCGGTAGATTATATAAATAAAAGTTGCGGCATGGAAATTATTAGAATGCGCATTAGAAATCAACTTTACTTAATAAACAAATTGAAGATGCAGCATCCAGTTTAACAATCTTGAATCATAAAAAAAGCCGTACGAAACCGCACGGCTTTTTGGTATATCTATTTCATAGAACGTGTTGCTGTAGGCTGTACATTCATATCTTGAACAGGCGTTACGAGTTGATGCTGGTCATGGTTATCATACGGTGTTACAATTTGCTGCTGTTGATAATCGCCGTTGTTATACCATGAATCTTCATTGTATGAATCATAGTCCGTGTCATTGTATACAGACACTGTACTTTTAGGTGCAGGAGTGGTTGATGGAGCTGGTATTGGTGCGGGTGCGACATCAGGCTTGATGCTTGGTGCAGATGATGAAGGTGCAGGTTGACCCGGCTTTACGCTAGGGGTTGTGCTTGGTGCAACATTAGGCTCGGTTGATGGTACGTTGTCGCGCTTAAAAAATGCAGACTCATCATCTTGGTTCATTACCGCTACGGTGCGGTTATTTGTTGGCACTACGCCAATACGGTTATTAACGCGTGTTTGGGCTGAATGATTTACACGGTTAAATTGGGTATTGCGGCGTGCCGCACGGTTTTGAAGTGCATTGTGCGTACGTTGATTGTTTTGGCTGTTTACTTGTACACGGTGTCTGTTTTGGGCAACACGGGTAGCTTGGGCAACAGGTGCTGGCTTTGTGTTGTCACGAATTGCATTTAAAGTTGCGCTATGCGGTATCAAATGATATCTATTGCTTCCGCTTTGTTGGCCGTTTGCTGTGTTAGCAATGGTATGGTTTGCTGTTGCATGGTTTGTTGTTGCACGGTTTGGTGCTGTATTACGATGTGTTGCTTTTGGTGCGGTACTACGGGTTGGCTTTGCAGTCTTTGTATTATGCGTTGTGTTGCGTGTTGACTTTGTGGCCTTTGGTGCAGTATTACGTGTTGGTTGCACTGCTCTCTTTTCGGTACTGCGTGTTGATTTGTTCGTGCTGTTTACAGTACTGCGTGGTGCAACACGTGTTGAATGGGCAATCGTTTCATTTACATTGTTAGCATGTGTTGCATTTGTGCGGTTTGAATGCATCGCCATTTCGTTCATTGGGCGAGCCGCAGTACTGCGGGTGGTACGGTTGTTTACAATGGCTGCATCCGTTGCGGTAACACCCATGTCATAGCCATGGTTGCTTCGCCCATAGGTTCTGCCAGCGGTGGTATGGTTGTTTAACCCATAAGTCCTGCCTGCATTGTTATGGTTGTAACGGAAAGCGTTGCCTATACGTCCTTGTGGACGCCCGAAGTTAAGCGATCTATTGGCAGAGCGCGTTGGTACTGTTTCCCTCACTGCCATGCGCCCAGCATTTCTGTTAGCACGGGTCATTCTTTCGCCGTCTGCACGGCGTGTGGTTGCGTCAACTACACGTTGACCATTGCGATTAGCTTGGTTTACTTCCGGCATGTTTGCAGAACATCCTGTGATGGCAATCATACCTGCAACTGTACCAGTTGCGATGATTCTTCTCCAATTTATCATGTTACAGTTCCTCCCCTAAAATACATACATTTAAAAAATCACAGAGCCGTTAGAAGGAACATCCGTCTTCGAGATGAACGCGCACTTTGTTGTGCGGCGTTTATCTCCAAGTCGAATCGTCCGCTTGCGACCTGTGATTATATTTTGAGCAGAAACTGTTTTTAAATACTGTGTTACGTTTGGAATAAAGTCAAATTTTTTACTTTTCTTACAGCCTCATTCTCTTCTTCAAGCCAATGATAGCGATTTTTGGCGACTTTGCGGGCTTTTTCGTCGGTGATGCGATGTATGTAGCCCACCAGTTTTCGTTGCATTTCATTGAAATATAACTGTCTATATTCGTTATTTTCAATATATTTGCCTAAGAAATACTCTTTTTCAGTCCATTTTGTTATAGCACCTGTATAACAAGCCACCAAAATTACATAAAAACGCGAATCGCACACAAGGCTTTCATCAACGATTTCAAACCCCGCAGAATGCAGATTTTTTCGTAAACCTTCAATATCATGCTGAGGTTGAAGAATCAACCGTTTGGCAGATTTCGCTTTTTCGCCGCCAGAGTCAGTGATTATTTTCCACATCAGTGTGCCGCCCATGCCGGACATCACAATCGAATCGGCCTCACCCAACAAAACAGGCTTCAAACCATCACCCAGCCGCGTTTCAATGGCATCTGATAACCCAGCAGCACGGACATTCGCCTCTGCCACGCTCAAAGGCCCAGGCCGAATATCGCAAGCAATAGCCCTTTTACAAAATCCTTGAACCACCGCTTCAATTGGCAAATATCCATGGTCTGTTCCGATATCTGCCAAAACATCGCCCTCAATATATTGCATGACGGCATACAAGCGCGATTTTATTGCGGGCGACGGCTTTATCACATGTGATTTAATCAAGATAATCTTTCAACTTCTTGCTTCGGCTAGGGTGACGCAACTTTCTTAATGCCTTTGCCTCAATTTGGCGGATGCGTTCGCGTGTGACATTAAATTCCTTGCCCACTTCTTCCAATGTACGCGCACGTCCATCGTCCAAGCCAAAGCGCAAGCGCAGTACTTTTTCTTCGCGCTCGGTGAGCGTATCCAACACCTCAATGAGCTGTTCCTTCAATAAAGTAAACGCCGCCGCTTCCGCAGGTGCGGGAATATCGTCATCTGGAATAAAGTCGCCAAGGTGGCTGTCTTCTTCCTCACCAATGGGTGTTTCAAGCGACACCGGCTCTTGTCCTATTTTTAAAATTTCGCGGACTTTTTCCACGGGCATTTGCATTTCTTTTGCCAACTCATCTGGTGTGGGGTCGCGTCCAAGCTCTTGCAACAGTTGGCGTGACACACGAATCAATTTATTAATGGTTTCCACCATATGCACAGGAATACGAATCGTACGCGCTTGGTCTGCAATAGCGCGTGTAATCGCCTGACGAATCCACCAAGTCGCATAGGTACTAAATTTATAGCCCTTGGTATAGTCAAATTTTTCAACAGCTTTAATTAGACCCAAATTGCCCTCTTGAATTAAATCCAAGAACAGCATTCCGCGCCCTACATAGCGTTTAGCAATTGAAACCACAAGCCGCAGGTTTGCTTCTGCCAAACGTTGTTTGGCAAGCTCGTCACCTGTTTCCATGCGCTTGGCAAGCTCGACTTCTTCATCCGCAGTTAAGAGTGGCACTTTGCCAATTTCCTTCAAATACATGCGCACATGGTCGTCGATGTTGATGGCACCTTCTACCGCAGCCAGGTCAAGTTCTTTTTCCTTGTCGATGTCAATATCATCGACAAGACCTTTTGGGGTTTCAATGCCTTGGCTTTCCAGCCATTCATATGCACTTTCCACTTGGTCTGGGTCTAGGTCAATATCACCTAAAAATTCCATAATCTCTTTGTGGTCAAGTGTATTCTTGTTCTTTTTGCCAACAATCACCAGTTCTTGCAGGCGATTCATCAACAATGGATCATCAAAGGCTTTCAAAGAACACTCATCCTTTCATAAACTATTCTAACCATCCGACATGGTTATATACTGTTCTGCCATGTTTTTTTCTTGTAATTGCAAGGTTTTTAGGGTATTTAGGTCGTTTGCCTCCATTTTTTGTGTTTTAATCCATGCCCTTTTAATAATATTTGCCATATCGTTCAAAGCTTTTTCTGTAGATGGATAATAGGGCTGAGTGACAAAAATTTCGGCAACGGCCTGTTGTTCTTCAAATGTTTCAAAAAAGTTAATGATATCTGACGGGCTTTGTTCATTATTTTTTGCGGCATTTTCAAAAGCAAGTATTAACAGTTTTGCATGAATCCCTTCGCCCATTTCATCGGGCTGTAGAAACTTACTTTTTGCTAAGGCTCGCGCCGCGCTGGTATGCGTGAGAACGATATTGAGCAAACCTTTTTTGGCATCTTTCAAACCGCGCTCTTGAACACTGACCACGGGACGCAAACTTTGCGGGTTTCGCGGTATGCCTTTCATTTCTACCACACCACGCTGTTTATTCACTTCGGAATATATAGCGTTTGGTGAAATGCCGCTAGCCCTGGCAATTTCATTGACATATACATCAATTTCAATATCACTGGTGAGCGATGATAAAATTTTTGCGGCTTCCTGAGTAAATTCAACACGTTCATCGGTGTTTGATAGGTCAAATTTTTCCTTTAACAAGCTCACACGGAACGCAATATGGCTCTTGGCAGCATGGGCCAGTTGATTGGCAAACGCATTTGCGCCAAATTTTTGAATATACTCGTCAGGGTCTTTAGCGTCAGCAACATTCAGCACTTTGACCTTGATTTCCCCCTTAGCTAGCACAGGAATTGCCCGAAGTGCCGCGTTTATCCCTGCGGTATCATTATCCAAAACAAGCACCACCGCTTTACAGTTTGCGCGTTTTAGCAGTCGCACATGGGAATCATTTAGCGCGGTACCCAGTACGCCAACCGTATTTACAAACCCAGCCTGATGCAACGCAAGCACATCCATATAACCTTCAACGATAATTAATTCACTGGTTTTAGCCTTTCGGGCAAGATTTAGCCCATAAAGCTGGTCACTTTTATGAAACAATACCGTTTCAGGCGTATTGACATATTTAGCTTCTTTTTTATCCCCCTCATCGGCTTTTAAAATACGCCCGCCAAAACCAACGACGCGGCTTCGGCTGTCTATAATCGGAAACATGAGCCGCCCGCGGAAACGGTCATAATATTGCTCTGCATTTTTTTTGCTTTGGCTGGCAAGCCCAGCGGCAGCGATATCATGTGGTGCGACATCTTTTAAATGCGTCATGAGCGAACCCCAAGCATCCTCTGACAAACCAAGCCCAAACCGCTTGATTAATTTTGCCTCGACACCGCGGTTTTTGAGATATTCCCGCGCAAAAATCGCATCAGCGTTATCTGCATTCAAATACTCATGAAAAAAGAGCGCGGCCCGCTTATTCAATGCGGCAAAAAGCTCCCGTTCGGCGGCTTGCTTTTTCGCATGTGGGCTTGTCCCCTTTTCAGGTAACTGATAACGCACCCTGTCCGCCAATAATTTTAATGCGTCAACAAAATCCATATTTTCTATGCGCATTATAAAGGTAAGTACACTTCCCCCTGCCCCGCAACCAAAACAATAAAAAATCTGCCGCTCTTGATTTACAGAAAAGGACGGTGTTTTCTCTGCGTGAAAAGGGCATAATCCAAAATGATTGCCAGAACGCGGCTTTAATGACGGCACATAAGCCATCACCACATCCAAAACATCATTCATTGCAACGACTTCCCCAACGACTTCCTGCGGATAAAACATGTGCTATCTCCCCTACACTAATAGTATTCGACAGCTACAGGCAAAATCCTTCAATGTCAACAAAACAAAGTCATAAGAATTTGTCTGGACTTTTTTGACTTTACGTTGTAATATGCTTTAGTGCCGAATTTTGGGTATGAAGGAGTTTATTATGGTAAACCAGCAAAAAATCATAATCATGACCAAGCTGGCTTTATATGACAAACATGACGGGCCAGCCGACCGCGCTGCAAACGATTTTTTCCGTCACGACTACATTTACAAAAAAAACCTGGGCACACGCATTGCTGTGGGCTTTGGTGGTATGCTTATTTTAGCCCTATATTGGATAAGTGTGCTTTTTGAAGGGGATGTAGATGTATTTGAACTCAACGTACAAGACTACTTATTGGAATCATTCCTATTTATTTTGGCACTGCTTGCAGTATATTCTGTAGTAGGCACGATACAAGGCACAAGGGAATATTATCTAATACAAAAACGATTAACGACGTACCAGACACATTTACGGAATTTAGAACGCGGAGGAGAAAGACGCCGCCGTAAAAGGCCCACGAGTGAAAGCGCGAACGAAGCGCGCCGCCGCGAAAGAATGGCAGAGCGCGAGGCCAGAAGGGCAAGGCGAAAAGAATCGCTACAAGACCCCAAGCTAGACTCACTCAGAACCCACCCCATCTCACGCTCAATCAACGAAGATGAATCAAATGCACGCCTGGTCAGAAGAAGACCATTATCCAGCGACACACGTCCACGTTATTCACGGGATGAGTAGTCATCTAACATAAAAGGAAGGATTATCACTCAAATATGGAACAACTATTGATAATTCGGGAAGTCATTGTTAAATTTTTCAAACGCTTTGAAGCATTTATTTTGCCATTGCTCAAATTTGGGCTAGGCTATTTTGTGTTCTCACGTATCAACGATATTGGACATGTTCACGCCGCGCTTGCACCGCTGATTGATGCATTTTCGCCGGTGATGGTCAATTTTTTGTTTGCTATTTTGTTTACTGTGGTTCCGATGAGTTTAAGTTGGGTCATTATCATTATCAGCATCACCGTGCAGTTTACCGCAAATATTGAAATTGCTGTTGCCGTGTTTTTATTCCTTTTGTTTGTGTTTTTGTTTTATGCAAGAATGGCACCCCGCGAATCTATTTTAATTTTGTTTACAATTATTGCTTTTCAGTTTAATGTGCCTTATCTTGTGCCGATTTTAGTGGGTTTATACTTCCCTGTGACTGCAATTATTGCGGTCACGGTTGGCGTTTTTGTAAACGCGCAAATTTCTGTGCTGTTTGGGCTAATGACACCAGGCGGTGCTATTGCTGGCATGGGTGACTTGGATATCGCCGATTTATTTACAGAGTTACCCGATGCATTTATGGAAATTTACACCACGCTGATGTCCAGCCTCACTGCATCGCAAACATGGCTGTTTACCTCTATTATATTTGCCATGGTGATTATCCTTGTGCATTTTGTAAGCCGTCACTCCATTGACTATTCTAAAGAAATTGCTATTTTGCTAGGCTGTGTAATGAACATTTTTGGCTTTATCGTAGCCGTTTTAGTCATGGATGAAACGGTTAGCATAGGCTTTGTCATACTCGGCACAATCATTTGCGGGTTTATTGCATGGCTGGTCAGACTTTTTGACAGCATACTAGATTACCAACGCGCAGAAAGTGTTCAATTCGAAGATGACAATAATTATTATCACGTGAGAATTGTACCCAAGGTTGCCATAACAAAATCACATCGTGTCGTGAAACGTATTCGTTCTCAACCTGAGGACGATGATAATCCTGAAGAAAATGAGGACGCATAACCATGCTGTCTGCATTAACCGATTGGCTCGTTGAAATCACTAATGTACCCGTTTTTTTCATGCCTGAGTTTGGGCCATTACAATTACTGGACGTTCTTATTATTGCGGTTTTATTGCATTTAATTATACGCTGGATTAGGCGAACCCAAGCGTGGGTACTGTTTCGTGGAATCGCCCTTATTTTGTTTGTTGCACTTTTGGCTGAAATTTTTAATTTGGTCACGATTCAATGGGTCGTTGAAAACACAATTGCGATGGGGCTGGTTGTCATCGTTATTCTATTTCAACCAGAGTTGCGTAAAGCATTAGAGCAAATTGGACGTGGTCAATATCTACCGATTAAAACCGAGTCTGAGCAAAGAATCCATTCATCTGCCCATACAGTAGACGAACTGATTAAGGCCACCCGTGTGATGGCCAATTCTTTAACAGGGGCATTGATTGTGATGGAGCAATCGGTAGATTTAAGTGAACATGAGCGCACGGGGGTCATCATTGATGCCAAGGTGAGTGCGCAGCTTTTAACAAATATTTTTGAAAAAAACGCGCCGTTGCACGATGGCGCGGTGATTATCCGTGAAAACAGAGTGAGTGCGGCATCTTGCATTTTGCCGCTGACAGCAGAAACTTTAGACACTTCACTGGGTACGCGTCACCGTGCAGCAGTGGGCATAAGCGAAGCCAGTGATGCAAGAGTTATTGTAGTTTCAGAAGAAACAGGCACAATCTCCATCGTCATTAACGGAGAAATCACGCGCAATGTGACTGAAAATAAAATGCGTGATGTGCTTATGTGGGGCGAGCCCACAAAGGCGCGGTTTTCCTTGTTTGGAAGGAGGCGCAAATGATTATCATAAAAAAATATATTTCTGCGTTTTTCGTAGATTTTCAGTGGAAGCTGCTTAGCCTGTTTGTGGCATTTTTGTTATGGTTTCTTAGTGCGAATTTAAACAACCCCGCACGAAACGACCAGTTTCACTTGCTGTTGCAGCTACACAATGTTGAGGTTTTGGCAAGGGATTCCGTTGTGTTATTAAACGAAGACGCATTAAGGGAAACGATGATTCAAATCATGATACGCGGTCAGCGGCGCGAACTGGAAGCGTTACGCGCCCGCGACCCCTATTTTATTGCGTCTATGATTGTACCCAGCATTGATTTACGTGCCATTGACCCGACCAAAGTGCTTGGTGCCGACGAACCCATTGCTTTGCCGCTGGATATCAGCGTCAATTTGTACCCAGCATTCGAGCATTTGTCTATTCGCCCTGGTTATGTAGAGGTCATTTTAGACGCCATGGCGTCGGAGCGTTTGCCTGTGGACATTACTGTCATTGGCGAGGTTTTGCAGGGTTATGAATTGCGCACGATTCAACTGACCAATAATCTGGTCACAGTGACTGGTGCGCGGAATATCGTAAGCAGTGTTGAATCGGTTGGCGTCAGGCTTGATGTTTTAGGGCTGTCATCATCTACAGAAATTACGGTACCGCTTGCTGTTTTTGACCGCGAAGGCAATGATATGACAGACATGGTGCAGTTGAGTATTTCTGAAACAACCGCCTTTATTCCTGTTTGGAAAATTGCGCCGGTGGAACTAGTCGTCAACCCTGTAGGTCAAGTGGCTTCTGGCTTTGCTGTATCACAACTGCATTTTGAACCAGAAACTATTGAGGTATCTGCCCACCCAGACAGACTTGAAGGACTTGAATATGTAACAGTTGAACTCGACTTGGGCGGCGCAAATGATAGCTTTGCATATTCAATAAATCTAGCAGAATGGCTACCAGATGGAGTGCATTTGCGCCGCGATGAAACGCCAAGCGTAACGGTAGCGGCGGTCATTGAACCTATTGAGCAAAGATTTTTCAATATTCCACGCGACCAGATACGTATCAGAGGATTTGCGGCAATTTATCAAATTTTAGGCGATACTGTGCCTATTCGCATTGGCATTAGCGGGCCACGGTCTTTGATTGAAGCAGTGAATTACAACCTTATTGATTTAGAGCTTGATTTACGCAATTTATCCATTGGTGTTCATGATGTCGCCATTTCTGTAGACTTGCCTGGCGGAATGACTCTGGTTGGTACAAGTCCCGTACTACAAGTGCAAATTCACGAACCCGCACCAGAAGAACCTGACGAATATGACTATGATGATAGCGAGTATCCTGGCGATGATGACAACGAGGAAGAACAACCAGAATAAATGAGGATAAACCTTTGAAAACCACAATAAAAAATACTTTTGCGCCATTGTTTGCCTTAAAAGGCAACCCGCGTATTGCGGTATACACCGAAGCACTTTGGGGCATTCCATTTAATTTATATTTTCCGTTTCTTACATTATATATGTTCAGTTTAGGACTTGAGGATGCCGACATTGGCATCCTTCTTTCCGTAGGGCTGCTTGTGCAAATGTTTACCGGAATCATCGGCGGCGTGCTGATTGACAAATATGGACGGCGACGCACGATGGCAATTAGTGATTCTATTTCTTGGGCAATTCCCTGTTTGATTTGGGCATTTTCGCAAGATTTCAACTGGTTTTTGGTAGCCGCCATTTTTAACGGCATGTTCCCGCCTGGTGCTAACGCATGGGAATGTATGCTGGTGGAAGATGCCGAGTCTGACAAAATCGTCCAACTTTTTAACTGGATTTATATTGCGAATGTGATTGCAGTATTTTTCGCGCCCATTGCAGGGATTTTAATTGGCGTGTTTACACTTGTGCCTGTGATGCGTGTTTTGTTTATATTTTCGGCAATTAGCATGACGGCTAAGTTTATTTTGCATTATCGTTATTCCCACGAGACTAAGCAGGGTGTCATTCGCATGAAGGAAACCGCAGGCGTGCCTGTTTACAAGCTGCTTTTAGAATATCGTGGTGTAATTAGACAGATTTTCACCACGCCTGCAACCCTTCGTATATTGATTTTGATTGTTGTGTTGCATATTCAGCAAATTATTGCAACCAATTTCTTTTCGCTTTATGTCACACAGGATTTAAACTTGCCCGAGCAAAGTTTGGCATGGTTTCCTGTGCTGCGCGGGGCTGTGATGTTGGCATTCTTTTTAGTTTTTCAGCGGATATTAAACAGATATTCCATTTATTCTGTGATGCTTGTCGGGTTGTTTACTTATATTGTGGCTTATGTATTGCTCATTTTCGCACCGGTGGGGATGTTATTCCCTTTGCTTATTTTTACTGCAATAGACGCATGTGCCGCGGCATTGTTTCTACCACGCCGCGATACTTTAGTCATTCACAATGTTGACCCGGCCGAACGCGCACGCATTCGCAGCATGATGATGGTCATCATGCTGGGCGCGGCAAGTCCATTCGGTTATATTGCAGGTAGAATTTCAGGAATGGATAGACGAATACCTTTTATAATCTGCTTAGGATTATTTGCAATCATAGGAGTTATCGTGTGGATTGAACGTTTGGTTGAGCAGAGAAAGTTAAAATAGAACCATAGGTTCCACCCGTATCCATCATATAAAACAAATTCATCTCTTTTAAAAACCTCAAGTCCTTAGCGGATTATGGGGTTTTTTCATTTTTTCGACACTAATCATTATCCTTGCTTTGGATTTCTAGCAACTTGTCGATTTGTTGTAGTACATAGTCTTGGAATTCGGGTTTTAGTCCTTTGAATAAATTGATAGCCATGTCCAACCTTTCATCTGGAGCTTGGTCAAATATTTCCCCTTCACCCGTTTTTAACCATGATTCAGAAACGTTATAGGTAGAACAAATCAGTTTAACTATTCGCTCATTCACTTTTCGATTTTCTAATTCTATGCCGGCGATGTAGCCGTTGGATATGGCTATAGCTTGGGCAAATTTTGCTTGTGAGAGATTAAGTGTCTGTCTTAGTTCTTTGACGCGTTGGTTTATTGTCATGTGTAACAGCTCCTTTCCTTATTTATTATTTACTTACAATATCACACATTTACTCACAATGCAAGTGAAATGTTTGTAAAAAACCATTGACTCACTCACATTGTTATGATATTATACTCACATAGCAAGTAAAGAGGAGGGATGTTCATGATAACAAGGGATAGAATAGACCAATTGAATGAGCGTTTTAAGCAGCTTTCCGACGATGGTCAAGAGCACATGCTCGCTATTTTGCAAGCATTAACCTTTGCCCAAAGCAACATTAAAGAGCTACCACCAAAACCAGCTAATGAATCAAAGACTAAACTGGCAAATGTTGTATGAACGAGAAGAATGAGATGTCTCTAAAGGGTCAAGCATTCCGATGGGAATTTTTGAAAGATATGCCTGATGACAGTTTATTTTTAGAACATAAGAAGTCTGTTGTGTTACATCGCATGTTTCAAGGGGCAATGATGGATGTTTTAAGCTGTGAGTATGGTTCAATAGCATCTACCGGCTATTTTGAAGCGGCTTTGCAACTTGCAGGTACGGAACTTGCTAAAAACCTTATGCGCCAAAGTTTAGGACTTACGGATGTTGTGTCCAAAGTAGAAAATCAAATTACCTCGTACGCATTTTCAAAGCATATTTCTGAGGAAACATCTTTTATGCGTTTTTTTCACAAATTATTTTCAAAAAAGGTCAAATCTGAAAATACTGAACATAAGGTTTTTGCGTGGTCTTCATTAAATAAGATTAGCCAAGGTAAGGATCCAGATGAAATGTCCATTGCTTCATATTTATATATGCAGTATGCATTGATACAGGTTTTGGAGAGTGCTTTGGGGGAAGAGAAAACGCTGGCGTGCATTCAGGCGGCTGGTACTGTAGCAGGCAGAGAATTTTCCGCCAGTGTACTTAATGTAAAACGTACGTTTGAAGAGTTTGTTGGGCAGCTGCGTGATGTATTTAGGCTTTTAGGCGTTGGACAGTTCAATTTTGGTTTGAGTAGTGCGTCTTCAGGGAAGATGGTTCTTTCCTTAAACGGGGCTGTCGATGATACGACGCTGCCATTTGTTGATCATGTAACAAACACATTTGTTGATGGTTTCATTTCTGGAATTATTGAAAAACAGGGCGATAACAATGGGCATACTGTTGAGCAAGGGATGTGATTTTTAAAGTGGTAAAAAGAAAATCACTTGGTGATATTTTGGTCGATGCTGGATACATAACTCAAACACAGCTACAAGAATGCGTAGGGCTAAGCGTTGCAACAAATCAGCGTCTTGGAGAAGTGTTGGTTGAGAAACAGTACATTTCCAATAATGACTTATACACTATGTTAGCTAATCAACATGGCGTGAGTTATGTGGACCTGGCTAAGATTGCTGTTGATTCGAATATATCGGCCTTAGTGCCTTTAGATATGGCCAGACGCAATCAGCTGGTTCCGGTAAAGGTTGAAAATAATGTTTTGTTTGTTGCTATTGAAGACCCCAAAAATTTTAGGGCTTTAAGTGACGTCCGAACAGTAGCACGTATGGAAATACGCCCCATGCTTGCCAATGTCAGTGCAATCACTGAACACATAGAGCGGGTTTATGGTGGTAGCGTAGCACAAAAAGCAGTGACTGATTATAGCAAAGAACAAGCACTTGAAGATATACCGGAACAGACAATCGTTGATGTGGATGTGTCTGGTGCGCCAATCGTTCGCTTAGTCAATAGCATATTAGAACGTGCGGTTGTTCTTGGTGCTTCAGATATACACTGCGAGCCGCTAGAGCATGAGCTAAGAGTGCGTATGCGGGTCGATGGCGTTTTAACCACGGTGTTGACTGCGCCAGCCAATACAAAAAACGCGGTGATTGCAAGATTAAAAATTTTGGGCAGTTTGAATATTGCCGAACGCCGCGTACCTCAAGATGGCCGCTTCAATATTAGTGTGATGAACAGGGATGTTGACGTTCGCCTATCTATTATTGCAACCGTTTTTGGCGAAAAAGCTGTATTGCGTTTATTAGACCGCGGCAACTTTTTTAAATCGAAGGAAGCACTTGGCTTTACTGAAGAAAATTTGCAAAAATTTAATACATTACTGGAAGCACCCCACGGCATTATTTTGATAACAGGCCCCACTGGCAGCGGTAAATCAACCACGATGTATTCCATGCTGGCCGAGATGAATCAAGTGAGTGACAATATTGTAACGGTAGAAGACCCTGTTGAGTTTATGATGCAGGGCTTAAATCAAATGCAGGTTAACCACAAGGCGGGAGTAGATTTTGCAACAGGTTTACGTGCCATTCTAAGGCAAGACCCCGACATTGTGATGATAGGCGAAATACGTGATGCCGAAACCGTAGAAATTGCTGTCAGGGCTGCAATAACGGGCCACTTGGTTTTGTCGACGATTCATACAAATGATGCGGTTTCATCGGTGATGCGTCTGATAGATATGGGTATCCCTTCATATATGGTAGAGGCTTCCTTGGTTGGACTCATTTCTCAGCGGCTGGTGCGTACCATTTGCGCGAGCTGCAAAGAAGAGTACATGCCGTCAGATGAAGAAATTGATGAAATTGGTGAATCGCTGATAGAAGAACGTGTTCACTTTTATAGAGGCAGGGGATGTCCTTCCTGCCATTATACTGGATATAAAGGGCGTATTGCTGTCCATGAGGTGGTCATTGTGGATAGAGATTTCAGGCGTTTGGTTCATGATGGTGCTTCTGTTGAGGCATTGCAAGATTTGGCAATATCTCACGGAATGGTTCCAATCAAAGACGCTGCTATTGATTTAGTCAGGCGAGGCATCAGCACACTGTCGGAAGTTTCGACGATTATATATGACACTTAACAAAATGGAGGTGATGGGCAATGCCGGCATATACATATGAAGCTGTTTCAATGACAGGTGAAACGATTACCGGTGAGACAACAGCGGAAAATGAGGAAATTGTAACCACTATGATTCGTGCGGATGGGTATTTTGTAACCAAAGTGAAAAAAAAATCTCAAAGTGTCCACATCGGTGGCCCACCCCAAATAAAAATCAAACCACTTTCAGTATTTTGCAGCCAGATGGCTGCACTGCTTAAAGCAGGTGTACCCGTTTCGCAAACATTAAGCATATTAAGAGATCAAGTTGAAGATAAAAACTTAAAAGAAATTTTGACAGACGTGTATGGCTCTGTGCATCGCGGAAAGAGTTTGTCTGAGTCGTTTAAGCCCTATGAAACTCAATTGCCAGCCTTGCTGCCAAGCATGATAGAAACCGGCGAATCTACAGGTTCTTTAGATGAGTGTATTGCGCGCGCCGGTGATTCATTTGCGAGGCTGGCCAAAATCAACGCGAAAGTTAAAACGGCGTCTATATATCCATCTGTTGTACTGTTTGTGCTTATCGTTCTGATTATCGCTATGCTGGGGTTTGTTGTTCCGCAATTTGCGCAAATGTATGAAGATGCTGGGGCAGATTTGCCGGTATTAACAAGAATGCTGATGTCCATGAGTGATTTTATACTCACACGTTGGTATGTAATCATTGCCGTGGTTGCAGGCGTGATGGGCGGTTCAAAATATGTGCTTAGCTTGGATGGCCCACGAACCCTCTATGATGCTTACAAATTAGATATGCCCATGCTTGGTAAATTTATCAGAAAAATATATGCCGCGCGTTTTTCCAGAACATACTCCGCACTATCTTTGGCTGGTGTACCTGTCACCAAGGCAATATCCATCACTGCGCGTACAGTGCTGAATAAGCACATAGAAAAAAGCCTCTATGAGGTAGTAGAAGCTTTGCAACAGGGCAGCCGATTGAGTAGTCAGCTTGAAAAAATAGCCGTGTTTCCCACGATGCTGACATATGTAGTAAAAATCGGTGAAGAGTCGGGTACGATGGATGAACTTTTGTTGAAAACGGCTGACTTCTTTGATGATGAGGCAGATACAGCCATATCTGCGCTTATTTCTTTGATGGAACCTACATTGATTATTTTGTTAGCCGCTGTTGTCTTGCCTGTGCTGCTGGGGATACTGATGCCGCTGTTTGGCATGTTTGAACATCTGATGGGATAGTTTTGAAGCATTTCATTTGATATAAAGTCGCAATCAGACTTTATTATAGCATTAAACGTCTAAGATGGGTAGGTATTAGGCGTTTAACAACAACTAAAAAATAGTAGAAGGAAGTGTATGATGGTAACAACACTAAACAAAAAAAGCCGAGGTTTTACCCTGGTCGAACTTATCACCGTAATTGGTCTTTTGGCCATTCTTGCTGTTTTGGCGGTCATGTCATTCCAAAACATCAATGACAATGCCCAACGCGCAGTTATTACTTCAGATGCCGGTGCGGTAGCTCGTGCATTAAACTCATGGAATTCTGTAGCACATACTGGCCATAGAATCACTGGTATAGCTGGTATACCGGTCGCTGGCGATGCCGTAAATTTAGTAATGGCTGCACCTACTCAAGGCCCTTTCCCAATGGATTTCTCTGTACATTTGGCAACCGGCCGTTGGGCACAAATCTCTGCCCCTGGTGATTTATTCACTACTGCACCATTGACATACAATACGACTACAGCACTTTGGGAAGTCTATAGACCTTAATGTTTAACTAGTTTTTCTTTTCCAAAAGTGATGACAATCATGACAGTCCTACCATGTCATGATTGTCGTGTTATAAGGAGTTTTTGATGCTGCTTCTTTATTATACATTCGCTACAATGCCACCCCTATTTTGGCTGGCTTTTGCGTTTATTATGGGTCTTTGTTTTGGCAGTTTCGGCAACGTGTTGATATATCGTATGCCCAACAACGCGTCCATTTTAAGCCCACCTTCTTATTGCCCTGGCTGCAAAAACAGATTGAAACCGTCCGACTTAATACCTGTCATAAGCTGGATTATACTGCGCGGCAAATGCCGTTTTTGCAAGAAAAGCATATCTGTTCGCTATCCGTTGATAGAGTTGGCCAGCGGTTTGCTGTTTCTTGTATCCGTATTATTTACGGCTTCTCTTTCTGCCATACCTATCGCTATATTTCTTTTTATTCTTTTGGTCGTTAGCATGACTGATTGGGACACGCAAGAAATTCACGATAAAGTGCTTATCTTCGGCAGTATAGTTGGTGTTTTGTGGAGTGGGTTTGGGGGTCACGACTTTTTTCCATACGCGCCACATTGGACAGATGCTTTGCTGGGTGTGGTTGCAGGGGCTTTGCCATTGTTTCTTATTGATAGAATAACCATTCTATTGTTAAAAAAAGATGGGTTTGGCTATGGCGATGTGAAACTCATGGCTATGGTTGGGCTGTTTCTTGGCTGGCAGTTGACACTGGTCGCTTTTGTCTTTGCTTTTATGTTTGGCGGTCTGTTTGGTGCATTTTTAATGCTGACTAAGAAAGTGGGGCGTGGGAGTTACATTGCCTTTGGTCCGTTTTTATGTGCCGGTACAGCATTGTCGTTATTTTTTGGTGAGGTTTTTATAGCCATGCTTTTTAATATGTAAATGTATTTTACAAATCAAATTTAGAATGGTTGTGTGTCATTTATGGCTAAGGTTTCAAACGTAATTGAGAGGCTCAGCAGTAATGTAGGGGCAACGAAGTTAAGAATTCCTTTTGCCGAGCGCGTGAGTATTGACGTCAGTGAAGACATTGTACGCGGTGTTAAAACAAACGGAAAAGGGTTAATTACCGGTGTTTCCTCGTGTGTACTTTCCAGAAAATATGATGCGATTCCGAATGAGTCTGACACTGTATTTGTTGGCACACTAACCGACGCCATTATAAAAGTAAAAAAGGCGTTGAGTTTACCCAGAACCACATCTAAACCACAATGTACAGTTGTTATTGGGGGATCGCATGTAGTTTTGCAAAGGTTTACTTGGCCATCTATGCCGGCCCCGGCTATCCAAGAAAATGTGATGCGGGAGATTGGTACATATTTGCCTGAGTCCCACTTGAACTACTCAATAAGCTTTGAAATATTGCGTAAAGAAGGGAATGACGGCACAAGCATGATAGATGTTTTGGCAACGGCCTGCCCCAAGGGTATTACATCCAACATTTATAAGGCAGTGACCAATGCCGGGTTTAATCCATTGCGTTTTGATGTGCGCGAGAATGTTAGAAGCAAAATGTCCCTTGTTTGTGCAACGGATATGGATAAAGACTCATCTTTTGCACTATTGGATTTAACGCGTTCTTTGCCCAATATTACTTTGTATGTAAAGGGTCTTTTTTACAGTAGTCGATATTTTGGAGCGGCGCTTGATACGCCATCGGCTTATGATGTTGATGAAGATGGAACGTCGGTAGCTACCGATGAGATAAAAACAAAGCAAGAAGGTATTGATGAACTCAATCGGCTGGCTTCTTCGTTAGGATATCGTAATGCGGATTCTTTCTTGAAAGCGATAACAGACACTGGGGTTGCTGTATCTGAAACATTTATCCCTCCAGAAGATAGCGGAACAGTAAGCCGTTCATCTATAGATACTGTACAGGGCTATGATGTGAATGTTTTGACCGATGAAATTGTTTCTATCATTGATTATATTTCTTATCAAGAGCGTGGTTCCGCCATTGGGCGGTTAATTATATTGGGTGATACAAATAAGTACAATAAGTTGGTACAGTCCCTCAAAGATTCGCTGAGTATTCCTGTACACGCTTCCGAGGAATGGATTAAGAATGAATTGGCAAATATCAATATTTTTGACATTCATTCATACTTGGATGCTTTTGGCGGCATCTTGCCATCTGCGACCGCGGGAAAATCGCGAATCAATTTAAATGTGAACATTGCAGGCATCAAAACAAAACGAGACAAAGGCAGTGGTTTTTCTAAAGAAAACGCAACAAAATCTGTGGCTATTGCGATGGCAGTTTTGCTGGGGATTTCTATACCGGCCATTGGTATTCCTTCATTGATGATGCACAGGGTAAACAGGCAACAGAATATACTGCAAACTGCATATGAAAATTTACCGGTGAGTGCCCTGGATATGGGCATGTTGGAAGGTGAAATCATTGGCAGAGAGACGATGATTGAAACGGTTAGACTTTCTATTATTCAAACACAATTAGAAATCGAAAATGTTGAATTGCAATTGAGTATACATGACACGTTTTATGAACAGTGGCCACATGCAAGGCAAATGATTCCAACATTGATTGCAAGTCATATTATTTCAGTGGGTTCATTGAGTGCTGTGGATGGTGAAATTGCAGTAGCGGGTGCCGTGCAGAACTTCAATGGCTTGGCCGATTTTATTGATAATCTAAGAAACAACGCATTAGTGTCAGAAGTAGAGTTTGTACTGGCTGTCATAGACGTTGAAGCAAGAAATGATGTTGGTGCTTTAGCAGCTAACGCAACCGGCTTTAGTATGCGTATTGAACTGGCAGAAGGGATGGGCGTGAGATAATGTCTAGGCGAGAAATAAGTTTGATTTTAATATTGGTGGTTGCGCTTCTTGGCAGTGGTTATTTTCTGCTTTTTCTAACGCCAATGCTTGCTGGAATTGAAGCTGGAAACATTGAAATCATTGCGCTGGAAGCACAGTTAGAAAGAGGGCATGAACGCCAGTTGAATTTTGCTGTGCGTCAAAACGAATTAAGAACATTGGACGAGATATTGGATTTTGACAGACAAACACTTGCGGAACAGGAAGAAGAACTAGAAGCGTTAAAAGCATACCGTGACGAGCGGTTTGAATATCTTCCGCGCGATTTTTATGACACAGATACACTTAGAGATATACAAAGCATAATACTTCCTCATGCAACCGAAGGCGAAATAAGAACATCTTTTGCAGATCCTGGGGACCTTGATGTATTTATTGGTGCTGCAGGCAGTGGCACGGCAACGTATATTATTCCTATGCCATTTGTGACCACACAGGCCATACTGGAATTTGAAACCACATATGTAGGGCTCAATTTGATTCTTAGTGAGTTTGCTGCGCTTAATACGATAAACAATAGAATAGTCCGCTATCAAGTGGACGATTCTGCGCCTGCTGATTTTGGCACATATAACCCAGCGGCAGGTACTTATACATGGCAGTTAAGCATCGCGCCATTTACAGTTCGGCTCAATGTTGAGTTTTTGACCTATCGCGAAGTTGAGTTTGAGTTTATACCTGAATTGGCTATTGCATTAACAGATGAAAATATAGAAGTGTACGTTGATACTGGGGATGAAACGCCTGAAATCAATTAAAACAGAAAAAGGAGTATGAAATGCAAATTGAAAGCTATATGAAAGAAGCCTTTATTCATGAAGCTTCAGATATTTATATCGTAGCAGGTACACCTGCTACGATTCGCGTAAAAGGGAGTATGAAATTTTTGAATGATGAAAAACTGACCCCCGACATGACTAAGCAGGCCGTCACGTCTGTATACAAGATGGCAAACCGCTCTATGGAAAAAGTTGAACTTGGTGATGATGACTTTTCATTATCAATTGTTGGTGTTGGCCGCTTTAGGGTCAATGTATTTCGGCAGCGTAGTTCATACGCCTTGGTTATCCGTACGATTACAGACGCGATACCAAACCCCGAAGCAATAGGCATACCACCGACCGTTATCAATTTGGCCAACTTAAAAAGAGGCATTGTGCTTTTTACAGGCACAACAGGTAGCGGCAAGTCAACGTCATTGGCTTGTTTGATTGATAAAATCAATAAAGAACAGGATTGCCACGTGATTACAATAGAAGACCCTATTGAGTACAGGCATACTCACGCGAAAAGTATAGTCAGTCAGCGAGAAATTGATAGTGATACCGAAAGTTTTATCGTCTCTTTGAGGGCGGCACTGCGCCAGATGCCCGATGTTATTTTGTTGGGTGAAATGCGTGACTTTGAAACCATAAGCGCGGCCATTACTGCCGCCGAAACAGGCCATTTGGTGTTGAGTACATTGCATACAGGTGGGGCGGCATCCACGATTAATAGAATTATTGACGTATTTCCCCAAAACCAACAAAACCAGGTACGTTCGCAACTTGCACTCACTTTGCAGGCGGTCGTGTCACAGCAGCTTATTCCGTCTACAACAGGTGGGCGCGTTCCTGCATTGGAGATTATGATTGTAAACCCTGCGATACGCAATTTAATTAGAGAGAATAAGATTTTCCAAATTGAAAATATATTGCAGACCTCCACGGCCGAAGGCATGATGACTATGGATATGAGCCTACACAAACTTTATACTTCGGGCAAAATTTCTAAAGATAACGCATTATTATATAGTGTTGACCAAAAGGCATTGATGTCTAGGATACTTGGTGCCAGGGTGTAATACATTTTAGAGATAGTTAAATTTTTACATAGACCGCGGGAGGTGTTCATGTGAAAAACAAACAACAAGCAGGTTTTACATTGGTTGAGTTGATTTGTGCCGTTATGATTTTGGTCATTGTTTTTATCCCTATTTCTAATTTGTTTGTGCGCGGTCTGCTGCTTGATGCACAAACGACCAGAATCACGCAGGCACAGTTGATTGCCGTCGGGGGTGTAGAAAACCTTGTTTTGCGTACAGGTCATTTTCTTGAGTTGATAGATGGAAGGTCTTATCTTCTCAATCAGCATTTAGCTTATGTACACGTCGGCAGTGGAGAACAGACGGAATTTAGAAAAAGTTTTGTTACGCGCCAGCACGAAAATTTTCCCATACTATGGCATGTGCAAGTGAATGTTGCTTGTGTACGCACCAACAATGTATTAGCCAGTCACGAAACGATAGTAAATACAGCCAGTTTTGATTTCTCATTTGGACCGCCACAAGGGGGTGACGATTAAATGATGATGAAAATGCAAAAAGGTTTTACTCTTGTTGAGATTATAGTTGCCATGGGCCTTTTATCGCTCGTATCAGTAGCATTTAGCCTTGCCCTAATAAACATCTTTTCATTGCAGTCTCAAAGTCGGATGTTGCAGGACAGGCAGCATTATGCTCGTATATTTGCAATGCAAATGGAACGAGATTTTCGTATCTTGGCAAATGAACTGGACGATGACGCACTGGCAATCACAGAAAATGCTGGTGGAAATGGCTGGACAATTACTGTCGTGCCATCCGATACGAGTTCTGGTAGTGGGGCAACTAACGGAACATATGTCGTTTATTATTGGACTGCCCCGCCATCAGACGATTGGGACAGAACGCTGCATAGGCGTATTGATGGTGAACCACTCAGTTTTGAGCTGCCTGATTTTGTGCCCATTCCGGTTTATGAGTTTTCAATAATGACTCATTATAGTTCGTTAGTCGCACATGGCCCCGACTTCTCGTTTCCAAATAGTGTTTTCAATCTGCCTGGCGCACCACCGGGGACAGGTATGTTTAACCCTGTTAATACCATTAGTATTTGGCCTATTACTGATGGAGCAAGAAACTGGGCGACACTGTCTCATCACCCGACTGCGTTCAGATATTTTGATAATAGAAGCGGGCATGAATTTACAGGTGCTACCTTGATGCAAAGAGAGCGTATTTTCCCGACATCACGCCCCCGTGAAATGGATCACTCGCTTACACTTCTTCATTCTTTTGAAGTTGACGCTCTTATTCGCAATGAGTTGCTATCATGGATGCTGCCGCCACCTTAACATGCATCGACTAAAATTTATATTATAGGAGGAGTCTCATGGTTAATAAAAAAAAGAGCGGTTTAGCACTGGGGATTATTATCGTTTTTATTGGTGTTTTTATGATTATAGGAAGTGCCGTTCTTTTGCGGTCCTATTTTAATGTGCAACATACTACCTCGTTTGTCCATTACCATACTCATCTTACCGTAGCCGAATCTGCTTTGCATGTTGCCACTCAAGTATTGTTTGAAGAAATGGGCGAAGATATGCTGGCAACGAGGTTTAATAATCAAATAGTCGCGGCGTTGCAAAGCGCACTGCCGACTTCAACTGTTTCTTTGGCCTCGATAGAAACTTTACTTGAAACTGAAGCGGTTGCACAGCAAATACAAGCGTTAATTGCCGACATGGTGAACTATGTTTTAGATGACCCCAGTTTGGGATTGCGCGACCCAATGGGTTTTACAATCAATGAAGATAGTACAGATTACGCAAAAATTACAACGGTACTGCAACCCAGTGATGTGACAGTAGAATTGACGATAGGCAGCAATGCTTCTATAAACAATGGCAATCTTGCTTCAAGTTTTGGCGTCAGTGCGCAGCCGCGGTTTACATTAACCAGTGAGTCCTCCAAAGGCGCAGCATATGTTGCAGACATTGTATTCAATTTAAGCTTTGGTATACAGCTGCCGTTTTCCAATAATACGTTGTATGGTTTTGCAAGTGATATACCCGATGCAGGGGCTAGACCTTTACATGTACTCATCATTGCCCCCTATGATAGAGCTGGTGTTCCTTTTGCGACCAATCAACATGTACAAAGTACCAACGCAACCCGTATTGAAAACCCAGGGGTATGCTCTTTTCGTTTTTCACGATGGGTCAATGGGATTGGCTCGTTTAGCGGCGGCTCTTGGTCTATGCCCAACCCTACCAACAATTCTTTTGGTTCTTTTGGTGCATGGAATCCAGGTGACACATTCTCAAATTTTCCGCAAGTGTATTCTTGGAGCCAAGGAGATTTTGATAATCACTGGCAATACAGCGTCAATCCTATTTTGCCGAATGGCAACCCCGCAATTACATTTGAACGGATAACCACATGGCAGATTATGGGCATACACGACCAAGGTGCGTTTCCCTCCAGATCTTTTCCTCCAACAACTCTTGGAGAGTTGGGAACCCTGGGGAGGCAGTATCGTCTTCCAAACCCATTTGGATATGGTTATGTTGACTTCGACACCTATTTAAGAAATGAAGATGGTTCTTACCGCTTTGATGTGATTGTGATTGGTGCCGGTGCATTTCTGACTGGATGGGTTGATGTGGATGCCTATGGCATGGGTGCCGGCTATGGGATTGAGGGCCAGGGGATTTTTGTAGGCATAGACCCTGCTTTGGCTGGTGTCAATAACACACCATTTCAATCTGGGCAGCCTAGGCTGGCTGACGCACTTGTGTCAACCGGTGCTCCAAACAACGTATTTGCAGGGCAAACACGCGGCTGGGCAAACGACCTTGCGGGGCTTGGCTTACCGCTTGGGTTTAAATTTGATTCAGCAGACTTTTATCATGTACGAGATTCTTATACTGAAATTGGAATCGATTCTTGGGGGACAATAAACGGTGCGGAAGTCACACTCATTGATGGAACTAACCCATATGCAATCCCCTGGCATTCATTAGTATACGCAACGTTTCCAGGTATGCTTCAGGCACCCACAATTAATTTTGCAAGTATAAATCCTGTTGTTCTGGATATGCCGCATAATAATGCACGCATATTTAGCGATGGAAACTGGCAAAGCAGTGACGCACTAACGTGGTCCCATGTGAGAGATACAAGGATTAGTGCGCCGCCAAGCAGAACAGCACATATTGCCAATCAACTGGAAGTACTAAGGGCACTGGACGCATTTATTGAACATGGACGCAATACGGGCAATGTGGGTGTTATTTTTGGTGCGGAGTTATTTATTGACCGATATCAGTCTATGTCAGCCACCGCAGACATGATATCTCACTACGGTAATGTTACGAGTTTACGCCACGGAAGGCATGGACAATTTAATGACGGCACACCATTGCATGTAGGGTTTGACGGACTCTGGCATGGTTTTAATAATCCAAGAAGACCTGCACTGGATATATACATGGCACCGCTTGCAAATACGACTGGAATAATACCGTCATTGAGCGTCGGCAGATATGCTCACAGCACAACAACCGCCCCAGATACTTTTCCGTTTAGGGGATGGGCGCATCTAAATGCCGCGGGTGGCATGACATCTACGGGGGTATATCGCTTTACCCCCAACACAATTATACCGATATCGGCATCTCATAATAATGGTATGCTCACGAGAGGAATACCATGGACACAGTATGTACAGGTTACAGGCGGTAGCATTCATTTGAGTCATGATGAACACAGTGAATTTAGAGGCAACATGGTGTTTGGCGTTGCTGATAGAACCATCACTGATGCCGAATGGGGCAACATTTGGAATGAAACAGGACTCCGTGGTATGCATTCTAACTGGACTGGCAATCCCGTGGTAAGAAATACTTTTATTGACAATCATTCTACACAGTTTGGCGGGCTGTATCAGTCAAATTTCCATTTGTCCACTTATCGCAATACAGTCAAGATGAATATGTGGCGTGATATTGCGCCTGTCCCCGGTTATGGGACACACAACCCATTTCAAGTGACTTTGGCAGAGCGTATGTTGTTTGTAAATGCACTGTACTATGCTGCCGGGGGATGGCGAAGGGATTCATTTGGTGACCGCAATGTTGTTGTTGACTCATCTCCATTTGTTTTTTATACGATAGAAAATTTTCGTCCAAGATAAGTAGATAATTCAGCATTAAAAAAACGAGAGCGGCGAACATATTAAAAAGTTCAGCTAGCTCTCGTTTTTTGACGGTTATGCTGTTTTCCAGCGTTTGAGCGTGGGGATTCCTTGCTCGCATTGCGTTTTTGCATCTTCCGGCAAAAAGCCAAAATCTTTCACCATTACAGCGGCAACTGATTTTATTGTCTCTTCAAGTGTGGCATTTGGGTTTGTAAATGCGCCGTTGCCATAACATCCCTTGCAATAATCCGTACTTTTGCTTCCGTTTGCTTCTGTTCCGTACATCTCGTTGGTTTCGCCCATGGGCATACCGCAGCTTTGACAAAGTTTTTCGTTCATGTTCATTCTCCTCTAAATCTTTGATGTGTGAATCCTTCGTTAATATACATCAAAGCCGCGTAGGATTATTGTAAAAATCGGACATGTTCTTGCGATACTCCTGCGGTGTTACGCCGCACACCAATTTAAAGTCGTTGGCAAAATGCGATAAATCATGAAAACCAGCCACATCAGAAATATATGATAGGCTTTTCGACTTTTTGAGTAGGCGAAAAGTGCTGTTGATTCTGATTAACCGCGAAAATGATTTTGTGCTTGTCCCAACAAATTGGTTGAAAATTCTGTTTAAATGCCGCTCGCTATAATGGGCATTGTCAGATAGTTGTTTTACTGAAATATTGCCTGCATATGCTTTAATATTTTGCAGTGCCATCATGAGTTCAGGGCGATATACGGTACATATATTTGATATGAGTATAGAGTCTAAGTGGTCTATTAATTCATTGATACTGTCTGATTTTTGCATAGCTTCTGAAAGCAATTTAGCGAATACGATATTGACGGTTTCAAGCGGCAATGTTTTGTCGGTGAGTTCGTTTTGATTTATCCCTGTCAGTGCGTAAAGCCCAGCAGGCTTGAACTCGATAGATATCAGTAGTTCAAGCTGATTTGTATCTTTGCCTATAGTATAAGGCTTTGTAACAGGCCCGTCTAAATCAACAAATAAACGATTGCTCATTTTTCCAATGGAAATGGTAGAGCACCCGCATGGCATTATTGTAAAGTTATCAGACATGAGGTTTTTTGACGGAAAAGTAATGTTGTAGTTTGATATATATGCCTTTAAAATGGGATGGGGCAGTACACAAATAAAATCACTGGTTTGAAGTAAGACACGCTCTTTTGCTTGATATGTGTACATTTGTTCTTTTAAAATCATATAGCCCCACCCATTTTAAATTGTGATTACTATTGCATGATGATATCCTTTATTGCATTAGAAAATGCCGATGGATTGTCGGTATCGGGTAAATGTCCAGCATCTTCTATCCAGTACAGCCCTTTTTTAGGGGCTTTAATTGTTTCAAAATATTCAGCGGCAATAATACTTGAAGTCATTTCATCATGCCGCCCTAAAATATAGTAAACCGGCACAGTGTATGCTATTGTTTTCACAATCTAACCCCAAAAAACAAAACTATGTGAAGAAGGGAATGCAAAAAAGACCGCCCGCCAAAGTCGATA
>Ga0123352_10000077_pt1 | contig 103577 bp, 99 predicted proteins | sample TergutLab28metaG_FD_89700 | JGI IMG/M metagenome (GOLD analysis project Ga0123352, IMG submission 89700) | Labiotermes labralis P1 segment gut microbial communities from Petit-Saut dam, French Guiana - Lab288 P1 | ecosystem: Host-associated > Arthropoda: Insects > Digestive system > Gut ...
AAAGTTGCCAGCCGTAGCAGATTAGCTTTGCATATGCGTCGCCGCTACCCGGGATGCTTGGGCGAGCAGTAAATGCGAAGCATTTACGACCAGCCCATTAAAGCAGGCTTTAATGGGTTCCCGTTCGTCAGTGCCGCCTAAATTACCTTAAAATAAGACCAGAAATTCAGATTCGCCCATTATTGACCGCTGGTTCTTAGCATTGCAAAAGCTAAATGAGAAAGGTGCCTATTTATAGGCACCTTTCTCATTTTTTACAGTATTAACATTGCATCCCCAAAACTAAAAAATCTATATTTTTCTTTAACGGCGGTATTATAAGCTTCCAGCACAAACTCTCTTCCGGCAAAAGCGGATATAAGCATTATAAGAGTCGATTCAGGCAGATGAAAATTAGTAATAATGCCGTCAACCCCTTGAAATTTATGCCCCGGATGGATGAATATATCAGTCTCAGCATTTACAGGATATATTTTTCCATCTTTATTAAAAGCTTCCAAAGTTCTGACACTTGTGGTGCCAACGGCGATTATACGACCGCCGTTTTCTCGTGCTTTGTTGATTTTTTCAGCTTCGTGAGGTTCTATTTCGCAGTATTCCGCGTGCATTTTATGCTCTTCAATATTTTCCACCTTAACAGGTCTAAATGTACCCAGCCCAACATGAAGGGTCAAATTTGCGATGATAATACCCTTCTCTGAAAGCTCTTGCAGCAGCTCTTCGGTAAAATGCAGCCCGGCTGTAGGTGCCGCCGCCGAACCTGAATGTTTTGCATATACAGTCTGATACCTGGATTTATCCTCAAGTTTTTCAGTTATATAGGGTGGAAGAGGGGTTTCGCCAAGTTCGTCAAGTATTTCCTCAAAAATGCCTTTGTATATAAATTCAACTATTCTGTTGCCGTCTTCTAAAACCTCTTCTACACGGCATTTTAGCTTGTCTCCAAAACTAACCATAACTCCGGCTTTTAACTTTTTTCCAGGATGTACTATACAATCCCATCTGTTTTGATCAAGCTGCTTCAAAAGGAGAAGTTCAACCCTAGAATCACTATCCTCTTTAATACCTATAAGTCTTGCGGGGATTACTTTTGTATTGTTTATGACGAGACAGTCACCTTTATTTAAAAAAGTACCAATATCAGAAAATATGCTATGAGAAATTTTATTTTTCTTCCTATCAAGTACCATAAGCCTTGAAGAAGAGCGGTCCCTAAGAGGTGTTTGGGCAATTAATTCTTCAGGCAGTTCATAATTAAATAAAGATTTATCCATTGTTATTAATCCTCTCTTCTAGGGCTAAGGGTAATCCCTGTATAGTAATGTTTTAATATTTCATCGAAGGTATATCCGGCTTCGGCCATACCTCTGGCTCCATGCTGGGACATCCCTACGCCGTGTCCCCAGCCGCGACCGATTAAGGTAATAACATAACCGTTTGAAGCAACGCCCCCTGTTACTTGAACATTGTTAATATGAGTGGGAGGGAGGGCGGAGCCGCCGGAAGCCCTTAAGGTTTGCACCCCTACGGCGGTTTGTACATTTGCAGCCCTGCCTATTATCGGAACAATTTCACCGTCAGCACCTAAGACCATCAAATGCCCCACTTCTATTTGGGAAGTATCCGTATTACTCATGGTAAATATCAATGAGGTGTTATTTAGAGTGGTGTTTATAACGGTGCCGTCTACTGTGAGGGCAAAACTGCCTATTCTAAAATTTCTACTATATAGATTCCCGCCGGCAGATGGTCCGAAAAAGGTACGAATCCTCTCTCTTTCGAGATTTATTGTACCATTCTCGCCGGTTAATGTCACTCTAAGCACCCGACCGGTAGATGAAATTTCAGTTATTTGCATACTTGTAACATTACCTATGTTATAGTTGTTTGCGCGGGCAATTGCTGTAAGTTCGGTTAGAGTAAGGGTTCTGGTCCATTCTCTCCCTGTTGTGTCGTAAATATCACTTCTACCTCGTAAATAAGGAGATGCAGCTATCCATACATTTTCCGAATCATCAGTTATACCGCCACTTGACGAGCTGTATACAGCATTAATTATTTCCCCATCAAAAAAAGCAAGTATCCCCCTGGTGTAAAGAACCGCGGCAGTAGTGGCTTCGGTCTCCCTAGACATACCCCAATAGACTTGGCAATGTTCAGTGTTGCAAAGATCAAAACCTTGATTAGCATGAGCTCCCAAGGTTGTATAAGCATAGCTTCTTGCCGCCACAGCCTGAGCTTTAAGAGCTTCCATATGCCAACTGGCAGGCATTTCACTTGGAACGACGGAAAATAAGTATTCCTCTATATTTACCACATTTACAGGAGTAATATTTGAGCCTGACCTGTGGGCGTCCAAATAGCCTCTGTAATAGGAGCCGTTAATATTAATTTTACCTCCGCGTCCATCAGCAAAAAAAGGCGTAAGCCTATAGTTTTCAAATACAGCTAAAACTTGACCGCCGGAATTTAAGGCAAGTCTCCTGCCATTTGGCTCTACCAAAGCACCGCCATTGGCAAAAGCATGGTTTTGCGCCTCAGCCCTGCTTCCAAAAGGACCTGCATATACACCCCAGGTTCCCCTCTCCAAAAGCACAGGAGACGCATTTCGCCCGGAGGCACTATTTAATGCGGCTAAATATCCGCTGTTTGTATCTTCTATAAAGATATAATAGGAACTATCGGCAGATATAGTAAATACCCCACTGCCCACAATATTCCCCATATTTTCAAAATCACCGTCTAAAATGAAAAATACATCCAAAGACGCAGCTTCGATACTTATACTGGATGCGGAAGATCCAACGCCAACGCGAATATAGCCGTCAATATTGGCATACACAGTGGTGTGCATTATTATTATCATAAAAATTGCAAGAGCCAAAATTCTTAGTTTTTTTATCATATGTTTCTTAACCTTTCTTCTGAAAAATAGTTACATAACAATTATTTATCGACATAAAATTATTTTTTATTACACATATTCAATAAAATCTCATATTTATTACAACATATATTCAATAAAATAAAGCTTGACAACAAATTTGTCAAGCTTTATAATCACATTGTTGCAGTTTAGAATGCTGATTACGATTAGTTAATATAATCTAAATTCTTAAACTTAGGGGCATTGGCGCAGCTGGGAGCGCGCTTGAATGGCATTCAAGAGGTCAGCGGTTCGATCCCGCTATGCTCCATAAATAATAAATCCTGTAGCCTATAGTAGCTATGGGATTTTTGTTTTGGAGAGTATAATATTTTTGTAAGAAGGCAGGTCAAAAGATTAAGTAAGTTCACTTATGCTGTTGATGTAAATCAACGGTATCAAGCCCCTCGGCGGCGAATAAATGTGATTGTGTGAGGCTTGATGAATATTTTTTAAAGAAAATTTGCGTTTATGGTATAATGGAGTTAAAACAAAGGAACAATTTCACGAAAAATACGTCTTATATATTGAGGTGATGTTGCTTATGAAAAAAATAGGTTTCTGTTTCTGCCTGATGGTGGTTTTGGTTTTATCGGCAGTAATGCCGGTTTTGGCGTGTTGGGCGCAGCCCATACCCTTTGAAATATTGTCAGAAGATAGAAGCAGAGTTTTTGTTTTTGTCCCAGATGAGTACGGTACAACCACCGCATATGCTGCTGTTTATGAAATCGCAAATAATGAACGGCAATTGATTTACACAGTCGAAGATATGACCTCTTTTGCGTATGAGGGTAATTTTCATTTTTCACTAGACATGACACATTTCATCCGAACTTTTCCTGCGCCCGGTATGCCTGTGTTTGAAGTTTTCTCATATGGTGTGCAGACAAGAGTGGTTCAGCGGCGCAATTTTATTGAGAATTATGCCGCCGAAGAAGATTTTTTTCTCAGCATCGGTCCGGCATATATAGTGAATTGGCAAATTGAAAATCGCCTCTCTAATGGCGACACAATTACAATCAGCACAGGGGAAGGGAATACTTTTGTTTTTGATATTCGGGCAGGTGAATTTATTTATGGTGCCCTGCCTTTATGGATGCAAAATTCTAACAACGATATACCATCTTCATGGGCGGATGAATCCGTAGAAAGGGCTGATGACTTGGGTCTATTGCCCGCCCCCTTTCGCTCCGGCTTCGAACGAAACACCACAAGAGCCGAATTTGCAACAATCGCCGTTGCCTTATACGAACATTTCAATGAACCAATCACAGGACGAATCACTTTTACCGACACCACCGATACCAATGTGGAGAAAGCCGCTTATTTGGGTATTGTCAGCGGTGTTGGCGATAACCGCTTTGACCCTGACGTTGCGCTTACACGAGAACAAGCAGCGGTAATGCTGGTGCGGCTTTGGGGCTTGATACAAAGAAACTCAGATATAGAATTACCCGCCATGCTTGATTTGCCTTATTTGCCCGGTGTATTTACAGATTACGAGCAAATTTCAACATGGGCATTTAATGGTGTGGCTTCGGCTTATGGGCTTAGAATAATGAACGGCGTTGGCAACAATCTATTCGCACCGCGGCAGCAGTACACAAGGGAACAAAGTATCGTTACAATCATGAGGATGTTTGATTTAGTGATGGATGTAAAGCCGATAAACGTGAACATACAATTTTTAACTCAATATATACGCACAAGCTGGTATGAAGGAAAATCCGGAATTGCCGTTATCACTTCCGAAAACGAACTTGTCAGGCATTTCGCAAGTTCAACAGATTGGCTTGGAAATGATTTTACTCGGAAATATACAGCAGAATTTTTCAGCCAAGGCTATCTTGTTGTTGTGGCACTCACAGAAAACAGCGGCTCTAATCGGCACAGAGTTGAGCGAATTGAGGATAGCGGTGATATAATCATCACTCGTCTGCTGCCTGGAATAGGGACAATGGATATGGCGGGCTGGGATATAATTATTGAACTTAATAACGACTTTAAACCAGACAGTTTTAACCTAATAATGCTAAACGAAAACATCTAATAACCACAAGAATGAAGGATAAGTCATATAAAATATGAGCAAATTTATAAGCTGAGAATAAAGCATTTTATAAATGTACTTTAGGCTAATTAGAGGGCTGATGAAATACTATCAGCCCTTCTGCTTAACATAATTCAGACGTTCTTTAAAGTGGGCTTGTAGATTTGAGTCGACACAAAATACATAACATCCTTTCATGCCGCGAGACATAAGGGTCTTGTAAATATTGCATACCAGCTTTGTTAGCTCTTCAGGCTTGTTTTTGAGTCCTTTTTTGCCGGAGACGTCCTTATAATCATTATGGGAAGCGGTGAGACGTTGATTAACAATATCGTATTTTAAATCAGCTCCGATAATTACACCTACATAATCAAACTCAAGACCTTGTGAAGTATGTATACAGCCGATTTGGTTTTCGCCTTCCGGCTTAATCGCCCATAGTTCCCGGCTGGTTCTGCTGTTCCAAGGCATACTAAAATTATACTCAGGAATTACCACGTCATTGATTTCACCATTTTTGTTACCCGAATTTTCATTTGTCCAAGGCCACGCAAAACCGGCAAGCATGCGAGCAGTAGTGCTTCCATGATTTTTTCTCTTAATATACTCAAGTAATACATTAGGGTCATCAATTACTTGAAAATCAAAGCACTCCTTATCCCACCCATTAAAGTTGCCGGTTTCACGAATTTGCAATGTCGTATCAAGCCAGTTAATAAAGCCCTCTGCCCCAGAGCATCTAAATTGAGCCTGTAACTCAACTTCATATACTTCAGAATTGAAATTCGTGGCAACGCGTTTAATTTCCGCAACAGTGCCAATATCGTCGGGTCGGATTCTTTGAGCATCGTCAATAAAAAATACATTGATTTTTGATGCTTTGATAATATCTTCAACTTGATTCTTCCCTTGGTACTGATGTGATTTACGGTCTTTAGATACATGCTCTTTAAGCCTATGCGCTTCATCAACCACTAATACATCAAAAAAATTGTCGGTAGTATTGTAAAATTGCGTGGAACCTGAAAAAAGGTTTTTCATACGTCTTTTTTCACCATGTTCGCTATGTGTACCTGCTACAAGTTTTTCAAAAATCACATTTCTGAAAGCAGCATTAGGTGCAACAAATTTAACATTTAAACCATTTTCGATAAGCTTTCTCATTACATTGAGAGATACGACGGACTTTCCCGTTCCCGGACCGCCTTTTACAATGATTGTTCGTTTTTTATTTGTTTTTTTCGATAAGGTCAAGATAGTTTCATAAGCTACCTTTTGTTCATCAATCAAAGTATACTCATTATTCCCTTTAAACACAGAGGCTACATGCTCTGTCAACTTTTTTGAAGGTTTAATTTTTCCGTTTTCTATTTGGTAAAGGATATCCATCCCTTTTCCATTACCTACATGCTGCTTTAAAAAGTCTTGAAATTTTTTACTATCATCTTTGAAATATATAGGGGTTCTACGTACAATTTCACTGTATTGAGGAAGCATGAGCGGCTCCGGAACTTTTTCTTTATAGTTATGGAGATAGGAGCACGAAAAACTATGTATGGAATGAGATTGAATGGCGGTATTCATATCATCAAGCATCTGCTTATATGACCATGCTTGATACGACGGATGAGTCATGTCACGTTCCCGGCCGCCTACATAAGCAATTACAATATCTTCTCTGTCTGTAGCTTCCGCATTGTCCCACTGTTTTAGCTCTACGATTACGAAGTTGTTTTCACCTTTTTGGTTCTGTCCGGAAATAATAAAGTCCACCCGTTTACTGGATGTAGGGATGGTAAACTCTATCAGAATACCACAATCATCTGCGACCTGTGAGTTGCGTACAATCTTCTCCATAAACTGCAAGGAATTATTCCATGCACGTTTTTCACCGGCTGCAGGGCGTTTTCCTAAAGCGTTAATAAAAGCAGACTCGATTTTATCGGTGATAGAGTTATTATCAACTGCATGTCTAAAATCGATAGCAGTGCTGCTATATAAAATCATTATCTCACATCCTATAAATCAGTATATTTTTCTTTTCTTCCAAATGCTTTTGCTATGGGATATTTACTTGCATTTTTTTCGAGTTTTTTCGTAATGATAGAATTTATATCTACCTCCAATGATTCTGCCATAAGAACGCAATAAATTAACAAATCTGCTAATTCATCACAGATGTTTTCTTTTTTGCATTGAACAGCCTCAGAAGCCGTAGACCATTGGAAATTTTCCAGCAGTTCTGATGCTTCTAATGATATTGAAATTGCTAAATCCTTTGGGTTGTGAAACTGCTTCCAATTACGTTCATCTCTAAAACGCAGTATCTCATTGTGTAAATCAGAGTCCATATACTCACACCACTCACCATTCATACTAGATATGACAAAATTATACATTAAATTTGCTTGTGGAATCAAGACTGCAGAATGGTTTTTTCATACATTTATTATGATTGGCTTTTTAAGCTGCTTAAATCACAACTTTCTAAGTTGCAATTATAAGAGGTCAAGTAATAGCTCCAGCTCCGGCTGGTTAAGATAATTTATGGTTTGTTGTATATTTTATTGTGTTTTTGCTGTTTTAATGGTATAGTTTAATGAAGTTATTAATTGCAAAATATGTATATAGGCGGGGCGTTTTTTATAAAATAAACCTAAGAAGGAGGATGACAATGAAATCAGCAACTGCTATAAGTTATGAGCTTGATAATATTGCAGCCGCAGCAAAGGAATTAGCGGCACAAATTAAGGGCAAGTTTGCATTTGGAAAAAATACGGTCGCCATATTGCATGGACAGCCCGAAATGGAAATCGGTGAGCTTTCGGAGGCTGTCAGCCGCGAACTCGGCTGTCAAGTAATAGGGGGAACAACGGCCGCAGGCGCAATGCTGACGAACGAGGGCTACCATGAGCTTGCTGTGGTGCTGCATGTTCTTTCGGATGATGAGTGCTTATTTGCCGCCTCTATCAGCGGTTCAATGGCAAATAACCCAGAACAAGAAATTGAGAACACATATCAAAAGGCACTGCAAAATCTCAAAGCGCAGGACGCCGACGCCTTGCCTAAAATGGTCATATGTATAGCGTCGATTTTGCAAAGTATTGATTCTGACAGCATTTTGGAAAAGGTTTCGAATTTGTGCGGCTCTGTACCTGTTTTTGGCTATAATGCCGCAGATGATTTTGAGTTTCAAAAGCAGCAAGTCTATCTTGACGGGGAAGTGGGTGGTGATAAGCTGGCGATATTGCTATTGTCCGGCAATGTGAAGCCCATATTCCAGACTGCACATCTGGCAGGTAAGCAAGCACTGGAAAAAAGACTTGTTACAAAAGCGCGTGGAAATGTTATTTATGAGATAGAGGGAAATCCGGCATACGATTATATCAAATCGTTTCCTTTTATTGATGATGAAACAAAAACTTTATTTAATTATCAGTTTTTCGTTGAGATGCAGAATGATGAAGCCAATGATGGCATAGCTGTATCTCGTGCCTTGCACTCTTATGATAAGGAATCGGGCGAAGTTACATGTTTTGCAAATGTCCCGGAAAATTCCTATATCGGCTTGCTTTACTGCGACGGCAACGATGTTGCCAATACCTGTGAATCGGGCATAAAAGAGCTTATTGATAAGATAAATGCGGCGGATGATGATTATGAATACTCAACCGTTATTATTGCAACATGCAGTCTGCGAAATATGTTCTTGACAGATATGAAGCAAGCAGAAGGTGACCGTGTTAGAAATTTATTCCCGCCAAGCCTGACTGTATCCGGCTTGTACGCCTTTGGTGAAATAGCACCTACAAGTGTTCGTGACAATAATAAAGCTGTAAACCGACTCCATAACGCGACACTTACCGTTTGTGCGTTTTAGAGGCTATCCCTTTGCTGTTATTAAGGGATAGCCTCTTAGTACAAGGCATATTTAATGGTTTAGTAAAACGGAACTGTTGACAAGTTCAACAGCCCTGAAACAGTATAATTTCGTTAGAGGGAGGCTTTTGATGGACAATCAAATTAACAACAATGATGCTCAAAATAATCATCAGGAGGCATCCTCTGTACAAAGTGAATTAAATGCACTAAAGCGTAAATATGCAAGACTGGAAAAAGACAATATAAATGTGACATATCTGTATAAACAAGCCATGTCTTTGCGGGATTTCAACGAAAGAGAAAAGGAAATCCAGATGCGGTATAATCAAATGCTGCGCGACAACAGCCCAGATGACATATTTTTGCTGGACACAAGCTTGAATGTTTTGCTATATACATCATCGGTGCGAGTGAAGTCCGGGCGCGATATAACCGATGAGCCGGTTTTGCCTATTATTAAAGAAATGTTTGGCAATGGGTTTGCCCACGAGGTAGAATCTGCGCTGAATAAAATGCTGCAAAATTATGAAACTGCCGGTGCTGATGTAAACACCTATGAGCTTCATCTTGAGACGGATGGCGAAAAAAAATCCTTCTATTCTGTAAAAATTTCACCTGCTCTTAATAGTGAGGGGGTGCTGACCGGAATAGTTGTGCTTGCTCATGACAATACCGAGATGCACGATGCAAATGTACGGGCAGGGGCGGCCACACAGGCAAAAAGTAATTTCTTGGCAAATATGAGCCACGAAATACGTACACCATTAAATGCCATTATTGGCATGATGGGCATAGGCAAATATGCTGAGGAAATGGACCGCAAAGACTATTGTTTTGGAAAAATAGAGGATGCGTCAAATCATCTGCTAGGTGTTATTAATGATGTTTTGGACATGTCTAAAATCGAATCGGGTAAATTTGAACTTTCTTTAACAGAGTTTAATTTTGAGAAATTGCTTCAAAGGGTTATAAATGTAGCGACCTTCCGTATAGATGAAAAGTGCCAAAAGATTACGGTGTCTGTAGATAAGGAAATCCCTGAATATATAGTAGGCGATGACCAGCGGCTGGCACAGGTTATTACAAATTTGCTCTCAAATGCAGTAAAGTTTACACCCGATGGCGGCTCGATTAATGTAGCGGCAAAATTTTTGGGCGAAGAAGCCGGTATTTGCACAATACAGCTTAGTGTATCTGATACAGGCATCGGAGTGAGTCCGGAACAACAAACCAGGCTGTTTACATCCTTCCAACAAGCTGAAAGCAGTACGACGCGTAAATTTGGCGGTACAGGATTAGGGCTTGCTATCTCTAAAAGTATTGTAGAGATGATGGATGGCAATATATGGCTGGAGTCCAGTCTTGGTAAAGGGGCAACTTTCGCTTTTACGGTTAAAGTTAAGCGGGCACAAAAGAAGGAAGAATTTGTTTCTGATTGGAAAAATATCCAAATTCTTGCTGCGGACAGCGACCCGGTCGTACTTGCATTTTTCAAAGAAATTGTAGAACTGCATGGGGCTTCTTGCGATACGGCAGTCTGCTGCGAAGATGCCCTTAGACTTAGAGAACAAAACGATGCCTATGATATATATTTTGTCGACCACAAAATATTATGTATCAATGGTCTGGAACTTGCAAAAGTTTTGAAAGAAAAAGACCCTGATAAAACACATGTTGTTATGCTTTCAAAAGCCAATAGATATGAAATTGAAGAGCGTAGGATAGCAGGGCGCAGAGATAAAGCTTTGCTCAAGCCTATCTCTCCTTCTGATGTGGTGGACTTAATTAATGCCCTTAGCGTTGCAGACCGGCAAAAAATTGAAAACATACAAGATAACGATATTATGCAATTTGAGGGATGCCGAATCCTTCTGGCAGAGGATGTTGAGATTAACCGTGAAATTGTGTTGACCCTCTTAGCACCAATCACTATAGATTGTGCGGAAAACGGCGCAGAAGCTGTCCGTATGTTCGCTAAAGCTCCTGATTTATACGATATGATTTTTATGGATCTTCAAATGCCTGAAATGGATGGATATGAAGCTACCCGGCGCATCCGAGGGATTGACAAAAACATTCCCATAATAGCTATGACTGCAAATGTCTTTCGCGAAGATGTTGAAAAATGCCTTGAAGCCGGTATGAACGGGCATGTTGGAAAACCCTTCGATTTTGATGAAGTAGTAAAAACATTGCATAGGTATCTTAGGGCTAGGGGAGTCGAACCTTGAACGCCCCTAGCTAAAAAAATTGATTAATCTTCATTTTCGGTCTAGGTGGGCTGCGGCTCACCGTCACAAAAGCCTTAAAACCAAGGCTTTTTTCATTATTAGAGCTACAACTTTATTTATATTGAATAAACTAAATGCTTGACAAGGAACACTTGCTAAGGATCTGAGCTTTGCAATAATCGGCTTGACAAATAATAGAAAAATGAGATACGATGATGATATTGGCAATGGTGCATAACTAGTTACAGACAATTTTTTTGTCGCTTTTTGCTTCAACAATGACCCGCAATAGCGGACGAGCCGCAAGGCTCGGTTCCGGCTTTAGCCGGAAGTCTTCCTTTTGCGAAACCCACGCAAAATTGCTTCAACTTAGGTTATGCACTGTTGCCATATTGGCATAGTTCTATAACACTAAATTACATACTTGTATGAAGGGTGGAAATTATGAAGAAAAAAGGAATCATAGGTCTTGTGCTTGCAAGTGCAATGCTCATGGGAGTTCTGGCGGCTTGTGCACCGACAGTGCCACCGGCAGCACCGGCAACACCTCAAGAGGGGAATGCCGCACCGACAGCACCTGCGCCTGGAACACCGGCTGCAGCACCGGAAAGCGCTGATCCTGGTGCCAGACCGGTCGGCAGGGGAGTTACGATAGCGGTAAACCAAGAGACGCCTACCATGGCACCGGGCAGACATGGTACAGTACACGGTCACTGGAAGAATATGCAGACACATAACGGCTTGTTCAGAATAGCTGAAGACTTGTCACCTATCCCGGATTTGATTACCAGTGTGACTGCCATTAGTGATGTTTTGTTCGAGTTTACACTCCATGAAGGGGTTATGTTTCACAACGGTGAAGAATTAACAGCCTATGACGTTATTAATTCTCTCGACTTTATGCGGGACTTCCCGGAGGGCGCAGGTCAACGTACGGCTGTTCAAAGCGGCGAAGTTATCGACAGATACACTTTCAGACTCTACACAGGTACGCCTAATGCATTGATGTTTTTTGAGCTTGCCCATCACGCAAACTTTATACTGCCGAGTTCCTTGATTGAAATCGGCAATGACTTTAATGTGAACCCAATCGGCTCCGGTCCGTTTGTGTTTGAAGAGTGGACTATGGGGGACTCGCTTTTCTTTACCAGCTTTGACAATTATTTTGATGTCGATCGTACCCCAAGGGTGGAATACATCCGTTGGCGCGTTATTCCCGAAGGGGCCACAAGGACAATAGCCCTTGAGACAGGTGAGGTGGAGTTTAATGCCCATCCTGCGTTTCCGGACATCCCGCGCCTGGAAGCAAACCCGAATATCACTGTACATACCATCCCCGGTTCGAGAATACATTACATGCTGTTTAACCATACACTCCCACTGTTTCAAGATGTCTATGTAAGACGTATAATTGACATGGCAGTCGATAGAGAAGCGGTAGTTTTGGCAGCTTTTGATGGCTTTGGCATACCTATCATCCAGCAGTTTCCGCCGGCTCTGCCTGGTGCGTCAGCTGTAGGTACAAGAGGTTTTGACCCGGACGGAGCAAGGGAACTTATGGCTGAGCGGGGCATCAATCCGGCGGACTTGGCTCTTGACATGCTCTTAATCTCTGAGGAGCAAAGACGCAAAGGTGAAGTTGTGCAGGCTAATCTTGCTGATATCGGTATTCCTGCCACCATTACGCAAATAGACTTAGGCGGCTGGCTCGGGCATGCCAATGCCGCACAGCACGATATAGCCGTCAGTACTTTCACACCCGGGGCTTTGCTGGGATTTTTAAGGGCCACAGTACACTCGGCCGCAATCGGGGCTCAAAACTGGAGTCATATTAATGACCCGGTGTTTACTGAAATGATTGATCAGGCAATAGCTACTATTGATGAACCGGCAAGGATTGCTCTGCTCTATGAAATAACCCAAAGGGCTAATGAGCAAGTGGTTTGGATACCCACTAATATGAATGTAACAGCAAAAGCTCATGATGCAAGACTTGTAATGCCTGAGATTTCGGCCAGCGGCAATATGTACTTGAATATGATTTACTGGATGGACTAGGCTTTTACTCCGGCACCAGTCCCCTTCCGCAGGAAGTAACTCTCCCCCTTTGTTTTGTGAGAAAAATCCTACGTTTTACTTGGACATTTTTAAAGGGGCTTAACTAGAGAAATCGACTCCGTGTACTCACGGAGTCGATTTCTCTCAGTCCTTATTTGCTTTCAGAAAAAGTTTTCCATTAATGTTAAAACTTCATCAATCTGCCCTTTAGTTATAGAGTAGGGGGGCTTGAAAACAATAGAAGTTTAAATTCGCACTTGGAGGAGTCTATTTTCTCTCATATACCTGTAAGCTTATCGGCTGGCTGGGACTCCATAAAATCAATAGCCAGAGCTAAGCCGGTTCCACGGACTTGTACAATGCTATTATGCTTCTCTTTAAGATTTAAAAGTCCGCTTTTAAAGTAATCGCCTGTTTGTTCTAATAGACCGACCTCAAGAAGCTCTTTATATACGGCACAGGCGGCCGCACAGCTTAAAACTGAGTCTCCGGCACCACCGGTCATAGCATTTATATCTTTAAGTTCAAGCTCGCCCTTTATCAAAAATGCCGCTATATGTAGTCCATTGTCCAAGGCTTTTCCAAGAAGCATAATATCCGGCGTGACATTTAAAGAAGGTGAGAGGTAATGATACATAACACCGTTACGCCCCATACCGCTTTGAGTTTCATCGAAAATCAGCTTGGCACCTTTTTTATGGGTCCAATCTTTAAGGGCTTTAAGATATTCTTCGGGTGGGAAAGTATTCCCCTCGGCTTGATATGGTTCGATTATTACGGCAGCAAGGTCGTTTGCTGACTCATATTCTAATTTTCTATCCAAAAACTCAAGACAGTAAAAGTTGCAGTTATCTTTATTTGAACAGTTAAAAGAGCATCTTATACAATCAGGGTAGGGGGAGAATATAATTCCCGGCGAAAGAGGAGGATATCCGGCTTTTCGTTTAGGTAATCCTGACATACTTGCGCTGTAATGGGTTCGCCCGTGGATAGAGTTCCAAAAAGAGACAACTTCCGAGCGGTCAGTCATCTTCTGGACTGGTTTTACTGCCCATTCAACAGCCTCAGACCCTGAAGTTGTAAGATGCACCCGGTCAAAGGCATGATTGGTTGTTTCCATCATATAGCTTAATAATTGCTGTTTATACTTAAGGTCGTTGCCTTGCATGGATATCTTTAAACTTCAAGCATAGCAAAAGATTCTAAAAAATCAAGAATATCTTTAACTTTCGCCTCAAGCATTTGTTCTCCTTTTCGCGCCGTAGCAAAAGTGGAATTGCCGTTAGCACCCTTACCCGAATTTGCATGCTGGAATAAATAGACCCTATTTATTCCATTTTTTGTGCAGCCGGGAAGCTCCGTAAAGTATTCTTCCAAGGTATTTTCCATCTTTACAAGCTCAGGCTTTATATGAAGCAAAGTTGATGTTTCAGACTCATCCCCATGTCCACCGCGGGGCTGCTGGCACAGCTTAGCATCAACCTCTTTTCCGAGCCCTAAGCAGTTTGTAACCCCAAGTTTTACACCATATTTATTTGTCATAGTTGCTGACAGAATTTTAAGAGGTATATGAGTGGATACGCCGCCGTCTATAATAAGAAATTTTTTTACCCCATGATTTACAAAGCTTACAAGAATATCTTCAACGAAGTTGGCAAAATTGAAGGCCTGAATACTTACGGAACCTTTCCATGTTACGAAAGCGGGAAAGTAAGCATAGGGTAAGGTAGGAAGGGTAATTACAGGGAATCTCTTTGTTACCTCGCCTGCTATCCAATCAGTTACGAAATAATCGGTTCCCATAGGCAGATGCCCGCCGTGTTCTTTCGCTCCGCCTCCTATTGGCAAGACCACGATTGACTTATCGTTAAGCAAAGACTCACAATCTTCAACGGTAATATCGCTTATAAAAACACCTTTTTTTTCTTCGCTCATAACTAAACTCCTTTCTTACAGTAGTAAGATGATGAGAGTCAGGATTAGTATTAATCTCCACTCAAATCAAGTTCTACTTTAAAATAATACTGGGTGTACTCATAAAACATCTCCATAGCTTCAATAAGTTTGCCGTTTATATCGTAGGAGAACCTCTCGACAAAAAGCAGAGGAGTGCAAGGGGCAATATTCAACGCCTCTGAACTCCAAGCTTCAGACGGAAGCGCTCTTATATTTTGTATGCCTTTTCCAAGCTTAACACCCAATCTATTTTGATATAATTGATAAATAGTATTGTTTTGAAAATCATCTATGGTGAATTTTGTACCATATTTGGTAGGCATATAAATTTTAGCATAGGCAATAACCTGCTTGTCGTTAAAGTGAAGCCGTTCAATAAGAAGGCAATTCTCTCCAAGTTCTTTTTTAACTTCATCGTTAAAATAATCTGGAGTGGGTATTTGCACTATATTTCTAACTTTTACAGTAGGAAAAATATTCATTGACTGCATAATATTAGTTATACCTGTCAATTTATTAAGCTTATCAGAAATTGCAGGCTTTTTGATAAAAATACCTTTGCCCTGCTTGGAATAAACAGCATCTTCTTTAACCAATACTTCTACTGCTTTTTTAACTGTTATAAGACTTACATTAAAGCGAGATACAAGCTCTTTCTGAGTACCGATATAACCATGTTTAACATATTTGCCATCAGCAATTTCTCTTTTAAGTGTTTCGGCAATCTGCTCATACATAGAAACATGGTTATTTCTGGTAAGAGCAAGCTTTTCCAATATTACCACACCCTCTATTAAGATTGGATTAATAAAAACACAATAAATAATACATTAATAATATATTTAATATATAATAAACATATTATCATGCAGCTTTTTATACGTCAATAGTTTTGTATAAATCTGTTTTGTTGTATTTTAAAGAGGGGGTGTAGTTGGCAGGGAAAGATGATAAAGATGCAGATAGAGATAGAGATAGAGACATAAGAACAGCTTGGCGGATTATAACCGCCAAGCTCTTATCGAAATGATTATATAGTGAGTTCAACAAAAAGTGCCATTAATCCATATATTATGAGTGCAGAGCCGGAAATAATATGATTAAACGCGAGAGGTATACGCTTTGCATACTTAGTTCTGGCTAAGTAGAATGAAATAACTGAGTATCCAAAATGAGCCAGGGCAACAGTAATAGGAATAATAAAAGTTGAGCCTGGAATGAAAATAAATGTAATCCCCATGGTTATCATCATTGCTTCAACACTCATAACTAACCCTACAAGGATAATTGTCTTAAGGGAAGCATTTATTTCTTTTTCACTCCCTTTGCGGCGTTTAATATGCTCGGATATAAAATATTGAAAGATGCACCAAAGCCCAAGTGCAATAAAGGAAAACCCTACAATCAAATCAGTATCAATTTCTATAAATTCATAAATTTGCCCCGCGATTAAATATCCAATAATACAAAGGATTAAAAGGAAGATGTTAATTACAGCAAGATGCAGAAACCGGCATCTTTTTTGCAGTCCTAAGGAAAGCCCAATAAAAAACGCATCTATTGATACAATAAGTCCGGATAAAACCGACATAAACATAAATACAACTCCTTAAGAATAAAATTAGCGTAAGGAAAGATATTTTCCTTACGCTAATTTATGCCAACATTTTAAAAAGTGTTACGCTTGTTTTATTTGAAAAAAGAGACAGTTTCACCGGGTCTGCTGTGACTCAATGGAGGGAAATAATGCCAGAAAATAATAGATTTTACACCCTAAAGGGATATGCATTACTGGAAGACAACGAAATTACAACCTCTATGGAAGATTATTTGGAAATGATTTATAGAATACATTCAAAAGGTGAAGCAGTGAGAGTTGGCGTACTTGCCGAAAGCTTGAATGTTAAACCTTCCTCCGCGTCAAAAATGGTGGGCAACCTTAAAAAACAGAGGTTGGTTTCCTTTGAAAAATATGGGTATATAAAGTTGACAGAAGAAGGCGGCGAACTTGGGAGATATCTCGTTTTTAGGCATGATACGCTACATAGCTTTTTATGCTATATCAACAAGTCCAAAAACGAATTAGAGCAAGTGGAGAAAATTGAGCATTTCATTAATACCGAAACAATAGTAAATATTAAAAAGTTGTTGGATGGTTTAATGGAGTAGTTAAGTTATAACTTTACTGCTGCACAATACTCACATCATTAATAGTAATAGGTATTGTAAAGGGATTTATGGTACTGTTTATAAGCTCGAGAGCCGCAGGAATATCCACAAATTCGTACCAATAAGGCAGCCCTGAGCTGCGCCCGATAGGAAGAGTGTGTGTTTGCAGCGCGTCTATACTGCTAACATCAGGAAGTCTGCTTGCAAACCATAGCATATCCGAAAAGGCAATATTAGTACTTACATTATCCTGAAAAATAGAGATAAATTCAGGGATCCGCAAAAGGCTTGCAGGCGTAAGAAGCTCATTAAGTACAGACCGGATTACTGCTTGCTGATTTTCTACACGCTCAAAGTCGGTAACAGATCTAAATCCGGGATTGGCAAGGCGAAAGCGTGCGAAATTAAGTGCCTGTTCACCGTCAAGCCGCTGTAAACCTGGTGCTATATTTATATGTAAATCTTGCAGCGGGTCATCATATCTCATATGAAAAGGTACATCAATATATATCCCACCGCCTGCATTAATAATCCGCTCAAATGCATCAAGGTCTATTTTTACATAAAAATCAGGCTCAAAACCAATTATGCTCCGGACTTCACGTTTAAGCTGGCGGATACCTGCCTCAGGTGAGCCGCCGTGTATTACGCCGGCAGGGTAAGCTACGTTAATTTTCCTAAATCTACGAGACACATTTACAGGCACATCCCGAGGGATTGAAACTATATGGGCAGTATTGGATACACCATCATAAGATGCAACCATGATAGTATCAACATTTATGCCTTCATCCAGACCCATAATAAGGAAAGTGAAAAAAAGCTCCTTCCTATCCTCGTCGGTAAAGCCCAAAGGAGCGCGAAGACCGCTTCCTATCCCCAAATCATCCTCATGAGGCTCTACATCTATCCAAGCAGGGGTCATATGAAAGAAAGGGGTGCTGGGCTCAGCTCCCTGAGTAATAGATGGAACAGATGGTGGGGTAATAATATAATTGCTCACAATTAGCGGGATGACAAATACAAACACTATAAGTATACATGAGGATATAATAAGGGTTTTTAAGAGAGTCTTGGTGAACAAGGATATTAACTTGGATTTTCTTTCGTTCATAATCGGCTCTTTAACCTTTCGTTTTCTGGAATTTCTTAATTACATAGAAATAAATCCCTCCGACTAACCTTATCTACTTTATACCAGCTTAATCTAATAACTTATAAATTGTCAAGTGTAGCCGATTTATAGATTTTTGAAAAGAATCGTGTTATTTCATAGGTTTTAGGAAGCATGGTATTTACAAGTAATAAATATTTAAGAATATGTTATATATAGCAAAATAATCCAAAAACAGTAAGGAAAACTTGTGATTTTTCCGTATTCCTGCGTTTTTTGTTATTGTTTCGAGGTCATTTCGCTATGGCAGCTCATTTAGTTTTATATTGAAATATTAAAAACCCACAGACTTTTGTGGGTTTTTTACACATCGCGGAGTAAGGCATGAGTAGATTATAGAGGCTTTATACAGGCTACAAAATGATTTGGTGAAAGCTCTGAAAGTTCTTGAGGTTCGTGGCAAGCATCGCCTACATATGGACAGCGTGCCGCAAAACGGCATCCTGGCTTTGGATCAATCGGACTTGCCAGCTCACCTTTTATTATCTCGATTTTCCGGCTTCTCATAGATAAATCCGGTATTGGAATAGCCGAAAGCAATGCTTTAGTATACGGATGCCTTGGGTTTGCAAACAGTTCTCTTGAGGGAGCTCTCTCCACACATTGTCCCAAATACATAACAGCTATTTCATTTGAAATATGCTTGACTACTGATAAATCATGGGTAATAAACATATACGTAAGATCCAAATCCCGCTGTAAATCCATTAAAAGATTTAAAACTTGAGCTTGAATAGAAACATCGAGAGCCGAAACCGGTTCGTCACAAACAATAAATTTAGGATCTACAGAAAGTGCCCTGGCAATACCTATACGCTGGCGCCGTCCGCCGTCCAACTCATGAGGATATGCGGTTGCGAGCCGCTCAGAGATACCTACTATATCCATAAGTTCTGCTGTTCTTTTCATAATTTCTTTTCTTGTTTTGTGTATTTTATTTACTATCATAGGCTCGGCTATGATTTCTTCAACGGACATACGGGGATTTAAAGAGGAAAAAGGGTCTTGGAAAATAATTTGGGCACTTGTATGAAATTTTTTCAATTCCTTCTTACTCATTTTGGTTACACTTTGACCTTCAAATATAACATCGCCGCCTGTTGGTTCATGGAGGCGCAGTATTACACGCCCAAGTGTGGTTTTACCACATCCGGACTCGCCAACGATACCTAAAGTGGATCCCAAATTAATTTTTATATTTACATCATCAACAGCGTGAAGATTTTTTTTCCCAACTTTAAAATATTTTTTTAATCCTTTGGTTTCCAGCAATACCTGGGACATGTTCTTTCACCTCGACCTCGCTAATCTTCAATATTAAACAAATGGCATTTTATACGGTGCTCTCCATCATAATAATCATTGGGCGGAGATGTTTTGCATATTTCCATACAAGATGGGCATCTTGGAGAAAATTTGCAGCCTGCAGGCAAATCCGTCGGGTCAGGCATCAGCCCGTCGATAGGGTCAAGCCGCTCCGACTCTTGCTCTAAATTAGGTATAGAGCCAAACAAACCGATTGTATAAGGATGATGTTTCTCCGATCTGAAAATATCTTCAACAGTGCCAAATTCAACAATCTCGCCGGCATACATAACCGCAACCTTGTCGCAAGTTAGAGCTACAATCCCTAAATCATGGGTTATCATAATCATAGAGGTTTGCATTTTATCCTTAAGTTCTTTCATCATAGCAAGAACTTGGGCTTGTATGGTTACATCAAGAGCTGTTGTAGGCTCATCCGCGATTAAAAGCTCCGGCTCGCAGGCGAGGGCGATAGCGATTACAACCCGTTGTTTCATCCCGCCGGAAAACTGGTGTGGATATTCGTTTTTTCTAAAGCTTGGAATGCCTACAAGCTCCAAAGTCTCCTCAACACGCATTTTGATTTGTTCTTTAGTACGTTTTTCGTGATTGTGGAGTATTAATGCCTCCTCAATCTGGTCGCCAACGGATAAAACAGGGTTTAATGAAGTCATAGGATCCTGGAAAATCATAGAAATCCGCTCACCACGAATAGCACGCATATCTCCCTCTTTAAGGGTCAGGATATTTTGCCCGTCAAAAGTAATAGAGCCATTTGGTATAACCCCTGTATTACTTGGCAATAAGCGCATTATTGAAAGAGCCGTGGTGGTTTTCCCTGCACCGGTTTCTCCAACTATACCTACAGTTTCACCTCTGTTAAGGCTTAAATTTATCCCATTTACAGCATACACTGTTTCTAAATCGGTTTTATATATTACTTCCAAGTCTTTAATTTCAAGTAATTTTTCGCTCATTTATATTTCCCTTTCTGCCTACTGCTAATCTTTCAAACGAGGGTCAAGAGCGTCCCGCAACCCGTCCCCTATAAGATTAAATGACAATGCTGAAAGTATAATAGCAAAGCCCGGAAACACCAGCATATGAGGTGCAGTCCTTATAAATTCGCGAGCTTCTGAAAGCATGGCACCCCATTCCGGCTGCGGAGGCTGAACCCCCATACCGATAAAGCTAAGAGCCGCAGCTGCCAGTATCATACCGGAAACAGATGCTGTGGTTTGAACAATAATAGGTCCGATAGCGTTAGGCAAAATATGTTTGCAGATTATCCTAAAATCAGATGTTCCACAGGCTCTGGCGGCTTCGATAAAGTCCTGTTCAACAACAGTTAAAACAGAGGCGCGCACAAGCCTTGTAAAAGCCGGAATACTTGCCACCGTAATGGCTATCAGCAGATTAGTCATATTTGCCCCTAGAGCCGCAACAATAGCGAGGGATAAAAGTATACTGGGAATACTCATTAAAGTATCCATAATACGCATTATAACCTCATCTCCCCATCCGCCGTAAAAGCCTGCCATAGCACCTAACAGTCCGCCTATTAACAAGGACGCACTTGCTGTCACAAAACCTATTGACAGTGAAATACGACCGCCGTGGAGCACTCTGGTAAAAATATCGCGGCCAAAAGCATCTGTACCGAAAATAAAATCAGCGGATGGAGGCTGCAGACGATGCTCGCCGCTTTGTCTTATAGCGTTATGGAAAGGAGAAATCTGCTCGGCAAAAATAACAGCCAAGGCAAATACAATAATAATAAAAAGCCCTACCATTGCTGTTTTATCTTTTTTAAGTCTACGCCATACTTCTCTAAGCTGGCTTTGTTTTTTTCTCTTAGATTCCATTTGCATACTCCCTTATTTTAGAAACTTAGCGCGAATACGCGGATCTATAAAACCATAGGCCAAATCTACCATTAAGATAACGAGACAGCATATTGTAGCTATGAAAATAGTAGCGGCTAAAACCATAGGAATATCTTGCATTCTTATAGCATTAACCATCATAGTACCCAGACCGGGCATAGCAAAAACTGTCTCAGTTACAATTGCGCCCCCCAGTAAAAACCCAAAACTTCCGCCTAAAACAGTTACTACAGGAAGCAGGGCATTTTTAAGGGCATGTTTAAATATAACACGACCTTCAGGGGCACCTTTGGCGCGGGCTGTCCTTATATAGTCCTGGCGGATGGTTTCAAGCATAGTAGAGCGGGTCATACGCATAAGCCCCGCCGCAGTGGGCAGTGCTGAGGTAGTGACAGGCAGGATATAATGCCGCCATGTAGCCACCCCACTCGAAGGAAGCCACCCTAAAGTCAGTGCGAATGTAAGTATTAACATCAGACCGAGCCAAAATAGGGGAACCGCCGCCAGAAACATTGAAATCGCCCTTGGAATAAGGTCAGCTAAAGAATATTGCTTAACAGCCGAAAGCACTCCTATTGGTATGCCTATAAATGAAGCCACTACAACAGCGGCTGTGGCAAGCCGGAGAGTGTAGGGGAACCTAATTAATATTTCATCGAATACCGGCTGTCTGGTGCGAAATGATGTGCCAAAATCAAACCGTGTTACCACATTTATTACATATGCAAAAAAACGAGTAAAAAAAGGATCGTTAAATCCCATTTCCTCATTAAGCATATCAACTGCTATTTGTTCCGCCTGAGGTCCTAAAATCATCCGCCCGGGATCTCCAGGTGTCAGATAAAGAATTGTAAAAACAATAAAAGTAACTCCTAGGAGTATGGGAATGATCATCAATGTTCTTCCTACCACAAACTTAATCATATTTACTCCTCCAAAATCATGAGAAACTACCTGATTATGCTACAATGCCGGCAAAGTAAATTACTACCTTGCCGACACTTAATTATTGAAAAATCAAAATAGATTATGGTTTATCTCCATGACATATGCATAATCCTATTTACTTTGGAATTAGGATTTTCGACTACTAAGTCGTTGTCATAAGCCATTACAAAGCCTGTTATAAGGAATGGAGCGATTGGCATCTCTTCCATAATCAAAGTATAAAGTTCATCATAAAGTCTTGCGGCTTCTGCCGAATCCATAGTTCTGATTGCTTGGGTAGCTAAGTCATCAAATACCGGATTGTTAAATCTTGCACCGTTTGCGGCACCTATATTATCACTTCTGTAAAGGCGCATATAAAAATCAGGGTGAGAGTGGAAAGAATTCCAGCCGCTTACCGCTATTTGGAAATCACCTGTACCATATCTTGAGAAGAAGGTATTAATTTCCATAATCTCAATACTTGCATTGATGCCAACTTCAGATAATTGATTTTGTATAACTTCCGCATCTCTTGCTAAGGTTTGGAAAGTTATAAATGGTTCATCGATAGTTATGCCATCAGGGAATCCGGCTTCAGCTAAAAGTTCCCTTGCTCTTTGAGGATTATATCCATATGTGCGATGGTTTTGAGGCTCAAACGGCATACCTGGCAGGAAGGCTATTTCCGTTGGGAAAGCGAGACCTTCTCTGGCTATATCTACTATAGTTTGCCTGTTAAGAGCATAAGCAACGGCTTGGCGCACTCTTACATCATCAAATGGAGGTTTTTCCACATTAAAAGTTACAAAATTAATCTGTATACCTTCCAATGAATGCATAGTTAATCTATCAACACCCTCAAGTACAGATACACTTGCCATTGCAATATTATCAGAAAAATCAATTTCCCCCATTTCAAGAGCAACTGCAAGTACATTAGCATCAGGCACGATTCTTATTTCAGCTGTGCTGATAGGAACCGGCAAGAAATAACCTTCATGTCTTTCAAGTTCAATTCTTGTGCCGACATGGTGTGCTACAACCCTGTAAGGACCGGTTCCCACAGGCATTGCGGCAAAAGCAACAGGGTCTTCATTGAAAACTCTGGCGTGGATAATGCCTGCATCCGAAAGGAACAGTAAAAACAAAGCGTTTGGCTGAGACAGCCTAAACTCAATTGTGTAATCATCAAGTACTGTTACTGTGTCAAGGTCTTCAATAAGGTTTACATGATTTGCAGAAACTCGCCAAAGAAGGTAGTTTTCATAAATATCATGAGCGTCAAGAGAGTCGCCGTTATGGAAAGTAACTCCCTGGCGGATATTAAAAGTAAAGACCAGCCCATCATCCGAAACAGTGAAGCTTTCTGCAATATACGGAACCATTTCACCAGTGACAACATGTGCGCGGATAAGAGCGTCATAGATATTGTATAATACCCTTGTTTCCGTCATAGTTCCTGTTAAGAATGGGTTAAATGTACCAACGTCAGAAGTTTGTGCCAAAACGATATGGTCACGTCTCTCAGCAGCTGGCTGAGTTGTATCACCTGGCTGTGCAGTCCCTTGCCCCCCTTGCCCTTGTTGCGAAGGAGTACAACCGGCTATCATTGCTATTACCAAAACTAATGCAGTAAAAAACGAAAATGCCTTTTTAAATTTTTTCATAAATCTGCCTCCTATTCTTAAAAAGATTTTATATTTTATAGCCTTCAGCTACTTCAAAAAGAAATCCATCTAAAGTTTCTCTGTTGTAATAATTGCCTTTAAGAACAACAGCATCTATAGAGCGCGTATTCTCTATATTTTGAAGTGGATTGTCCTTAAGAATTACAAGATTTGCGTATTTCGTCGGTTCAATAGTACCCCATTCATCTTCTTCGTGGTTGCATTTAGCACCTATTATTGTGGCTGCTTTTAATATTTCATAATTGGAAATACCGCTGCGTGACAGCCTTTCAAGTTCATCATGCAAAGAAAATCCATAAATACAAAACGGAAGCTGAGTGTCAGTTCCAGCCAGAATCATACCACCTGCGTCAAGAAAAACCTTAACATCAGCGACATATTCCTCATGAGTTCTATCTAACCTAAAATCATGATGTCTAAAAATTTTCACTGCTTCACGCCATTTGTCTAATGTATCTTTGCTAACGTATTTTGTAATTTCGCTATTATACATTTCCTCGGTGATTAAATCTTTCTTAATCCAATCAACAACTTCCTGGACGATAAGTGTTGGGGTAAAATACACACCGGCTTTAGCGGCAGGAGCCAAAAATTCTTTTTTAAGGGCTTTAACATGCTCGAAGCAGTACTGCCCTTCGGCAATCGCCATCTCAGCCCCAACCTCAACAGGGATATGTCCGATAACATCAAGCCCGGCTTCTTTTGATGTCTTTATTATTTCTTTATATACTGACACGGTTAAATTATTGTAGACCTTTACAAAATTATATCCTTCATCTTTTGCCTTTAAAATATACGCTCTTGCCTCTTCCGGTGTTTCAAGAACTAAATTTTGCGGAAATACAGGAGGGCTGCCGTCTAATATCGGCGTTCCTGTATAAATAAGAGGGCATATTAAATCTTTTTCCTTAGCCTTTTCTCTCATGGCAAGGGCATTTTCACTTCCGCGCATATTTCGCACATTAGTTATTCCATTTGCCACAAACAGTTTCATATCTGTCATTGAAGCTTCATCAATATGCACATGCATATCAGCCAGACCCGGGATTATATACTTGCCGGAGCAGTCAATAACTTGATCTCCGTCAATGTTTTGCCTGACAGATATAATTCGATCATTTTCAATAAGGATGTCAGTATTATTTAAGACCTCTTCACTTACCATGGAAATTACATTAGCGTTTTTTAGGACGATATTCATATTTCCCCCCCTTTTATGCGGCGTTTAATCAATCTTTAGGCAAGTCTGCAATATAATCCATTATAAAGTCTACAATAAGAGTCCTTGATTCAATCGGATATTTTTCTATGTTTTTAAATACGCTGTATTGGTTTTGTGTCTCATGATACTCCTGATGCCCTTTAAATAGCTTCATACCCTCTACTGTTAAATGAACCGACACCTCTTTTTTATAACGTTCTTTCACTATAAAATTTTTTTTAGATAATTTAGTCAGCATTTGTGATGCTGCGCTTTTAGACATCCCAATCTCTTCTGATATCTCAGAAATATTTAAATCCGGATGACGGCCTATAAAATCAATCATATGTATTTCACTTTGATAAACGAAATGTTCAGTACCATAATTATTTGGTTTTTTGCTCATTTTAGCAATTTCGTTATGAAACTTTAATAATGCGTCAATAATATTATTGTTGAGTTCTGTTTCAATATCATCAGGTTTATCCATGATTTTCACCTATATATAAGATTAAAATTACTAAATACTGAATAAAAGACTTGACGTTTAACTGCTTTTATATTAAATTAGAGTTAATCTACTTAAATGTAATTTAAAACTATATATTATTTTATAGCTTAATTTACTATTCTTGTCAATATATTTCATAAAATATATTTCAATAAATATATTTTATGTTAAACTTAATTCACAAAAGTTAGGAGGTTTATTTATGCATCAACAAACAGAACATGACAAAAACACTGCTGCCCAAGTGCGCCTTGCCGCAAGACATTTTGCTATGCTTTACTTTAACTTCTGTAAAGTTATGGTAGATACTCATGGCGAAGAGAAAGCCCTTGAACTGGTGCAAAAGGCTATTTTTAACTTAAGCTTGGATCGTACTGACCGTACCAGAGCTAAAGCACTTGAAGCCGGTGTAGAAACCAACCTGGAGCAGTTTAGTGTTTTTAATGACTTGCCAATTATTGGCTGGCGCGCTTGGGATGAAAGTATGGGAGGGCTTCGCTGTCCTTATGCTGAGCAATGGGTAGACTACTATGATAAACATCCTTGGTTTAAGCCTTTTGCGTCACTTTATTGTGATGTCATCGATACTACAAATATCGAAAACTTTAGTCGGACACTTTCTCTTAAAATACCTCAAAAACAGCTTTCAGGGGATGCGGAATGTAAGTTTAATTATTTTGAAAGTGATCAAATTAAACAAGGTATCTATACTTACGGTGAAAGAGAAGAAGTTCTAAGCGAAGCAGAACAGAAAAAAAGAGAAAACGCAAAAATCCGTGGTATGTTCCAATTAAGCAATGAAGAATTCTTAGCCCTTGATGAGGTTGAGTTTAAAGCACGCTTTAGAGAGCGGCTTCATCACACTTTGGAGATACAGGTTTACGCTGCTGCTTATCGCGGCGGAAAACTGCAGCCTGCTCAAACCGCTACAGGTAACAATCTCTGTGAACTTTGGAAGCAAAGAGGGCTTAAAGAGGACGAGCATGAATATATCTATGCTAAGAAATTGATTGAACTTGCCGAAAAACTTATTGCAGGAGAAAGCGTAGACCTTGTGCCATACGCCCCTGTACCGGTTACCGCTGAGGAATGTGAAAGTTTCTTTCGTATTATTTATCAGCGTCGCTCTGTTCGTGAATTTACCAAACAACGTGTTTCGGATGAGTTAATTGACCGGATTTTGGACAGCGGACTATGGGCAGCTCATTCGTGTAATTTGCAATCTATACGTTATCTGATAATTCGTGAAGATGATACGCCAGGCTTATTTGTAGGCAGTGATGTGCCGGGAGGACCTGTGCATCTCGTTGTTTGCCAGGACGAGAGAGTATATAAAGCTAATCCGTTTAATCCGGTACGTAACAGACTGCTGGATGCAGGTGCCGCCGCTCAAAATATTGTTTTGGCTACTCATGCCGCCGGATTGGAAGGAGTATGGCTGACTTTTAACGAACCTATGCTTAAACGTCTTCGCGCTCACTTTAATTTGCCTGATTATATAAGCATTGTAACTTATGTAGATATAGGCTATGGTGACCAAACTCCTTATCCTGTGCTTCGCCCTCATGTAAAAGATATGATATTGGGACGTTGCTAGTTTTCAGTTTGTCAACAATATGACAGCTTGGTGGCTTATAAAAGCCCCCAAGCTCAGGCTGGCGTAATACGCCAGCCTGTCGTTAAAATCTGCCGCACTACGCGCTGACAGATTTTAACGAGTTTTACTGTAGGTATGAATCGACTGCAAGCCTTGCTATGCAAGGCATTACAGGCGTCGATTCTCCTCAGACGAGCAAAGCCCGCCTTGCGGATTAAAGTCTGCGACGCCCCCAAAAACCATTTGTCAACAATATGACAGCTTGGTGGCTTATAAAAGCCTCCAAGCTGTTTTTATAGTGAATTAAATTTTAATGGGTATTATGATGACCCATGGGTGTGAGATCTTTTCTTATTAAGCAGTTTGGATCCGGCTATACCAATATTTGTCATTTCTTGAGGGTCAAGTATTAAATCCAGCTCCTCTGCCGTTAAATAATTGTCGCGCAGGCAAATCTCCCGGACACTCTTGCCGGTTTCCATAGCCTCCTTAGCTATTTTTGAGCTGGCTTCATAGCCGATATGAGGTTTCATAGCCGTTATAAGTGCTACGCTGTTAGCAACATTTTTGCGAAGGAGTTCCTCATTTGCGGTAATGCCTCGCACGCAGAATTTGTCAAAAGCTTTAAAGGCATTATCCATCATGGTTATGGATTGGATTAGATTAAAAACAATTACCGGTCCCATTACATTTAATTCAAGCTGTCCGGCCTCGGCTGCCATAGATATGGTAACATCGCTGCCCATTACTTGGAAAGCTACCTGATTTATAAGCTCAGGCATTACAGGATTAACCTTGCCGGGCATTATAGACGAGCCGGGCTGGCGCGCCGGCAATTTTATCTCGTTAAAGCCGTTATAAGGACCGGATGCCATCAGCCTGAGGTCACTGGCAATTTTTGACATATTTATCATACAAATCTTAAGTGCCGAAAAAACCTCTACATAGGTATCGGAGTTCTGTGTGGCGTCTACTAAGCTGCCGGGAGAACAAATAGGCAAGCCTGTTATCTCGCTTAAATATTTAACGACATACTTAATATATTTAGGATCGGCATTTAAGCCTGTGCCCACAGCCGTCGCACCCATATTGACAATACACAAACTCTTCCTTGTACGTCCAATACGTCCCATGTCTCGCTTAAGCACTCGGGCGTACCCGTCAAACTCTTGACCAAGTCTAATTGGCACCGCATCTTGCAGATGAGTACGTCCCATTTTTATTACAGAGTCAAACTCTATAGATTTAGACTTAAAGGACTCGTGTAAATCTTCCATTGTGGCTAATAAATCGTTTAATACCATACGAGTGGCAATAAATACAGAAGCCGGTACCGCGTCATTAGTTGATTGAGACATATTTACATCATTATTAGGATGGATAATGGAATAAGTCCCTTTTGGATGCCCCATTTTTTCTAAAGCGACATTTGTAATAACCTCATTTGCGTTCATATTAATGGAAGTCCCTGCGCCGCCTTGGATAGGGTCTACCAAAAATTCGTCATGATATTTGCCGTCAATTATATCCTGTGCGGCAGAGGTGATATAATTGCCAATCTCCTCATCCATAAGCCCTGCTTCTACATTGGCCATAGCTGCCGCTTTCTTAACCATAGCTATCGACACGATACGAGATTTATGCAGCTTATATCCTGTTACCGGAAAATTCTCCAAAGCTCTCAAAGTTTGTATGCCGTAATAGGCATTCTCCGGCACTTCCCGTGAACCTATAAAATCACTTTCTGTCCTATAACCATTTGTTGGCATAAATTAATCCTCCGCTATCGATTTATGTAAGTTTTGTAAATTCGCTGAAAAGAGTGACAAGCACTTGAATATTTGTTAAAGTATTAGTATAATGAATATGCTTCGTTAAAAGTTTAACACTAAAGTCAAAGAAAGTAAAGTAGTTTAAGCAACTTTATTTAAGCAATTGGCAATTTCAATAGCAAAATAATATAGATAGAGAGGTGGATGGGGAAATGGTGTTTAGCTATTATCCCGGCTGTACCCTAAAAACACAGGCTAAGGAGCTTGATAGGCTTGCAAGAAATTCGGCAAAGGTTTTAGGTATTATATTGGAGGAGGTAGAGGACTGGCAATGCTGTGGAGCGGTTTATCCCTTAGGCACAGATGAAATTGCCACAAAACTTGCCTCTGTTCGCGTACTTAAAGAGGCTGCGAAGAAAGGGCAGCCCCTGGTTACATTATGTGCCGCGTGTACTCATGTTATTAAACGTGTAAATGATGATATGAAGAACAACGGGGACATAAGAAGAAAAGTCAATAAATATATGGAAGAAGAGGCTGACTACAAAGGGGAAACCGAGGTTTTGCATTTGATAGAGGTTATTAATAAATACATAGGCTTTGATAAATTGAAAGAATATGTTAAAAATCCGCTTACAGGGCGCAAAATAGGTGCTTACTACGGCTGTATGCTCCTTAGACCCTCATCGGTGATGGCTTTTGATGACCCTGAAAACCCTACTATATTTGAGAAATTTATAAAAGCACTGGGTGCTGATCCTGTAATTTATCCTTACCGCAATGAATGCTGCGGCGGCTATATTTCCTTAAAAGAAAAAGATAGGGTTAAAGAAATGGTTGCAACAATTAAAGAAAATGCTAAGCATAATGGTGCCGAACAGCTTATAACCGCTTGTCCTTTGTGTTTGTATAATTTAAAACAGATAAGCTGCAGGGATTTGAATATAGACTACCTTACGGAAATATTGGCTGAAGCATTAGGCATAACATATAACAGTGAAGAAGAGGTGAGCTATGCATATTCAAAATGATTATGCTGACCAAATCCGCTTAATCAGCGGCTCACAGGATTTGAAATGTATGAAATGCGGCAGGTGTTCCGCATCATGCCCTCAATATGAAGAGATGGATGTGCGCCCTCATCAATTTGTATCTTATTTACAAAGGGGCGATATTGACGCACTTATGGATTGTGAGTCTATTTGGAAATGTTTGTCTTGCTTTGCTTGTGTTGAGCGATGCCCTAGGGATGTTAAACCGGCAAGGTTAATAGAAGCGGCAAGATTACTGCGAATAAGAAGGCAAAGCGATGATGAATTTATAACGCCTGAACAGGTGCCGGCACTATTGGAGCTGGATCCTGATATTCCACAGCAGCTACTGGCAAGTGTTTTTAGAAAATATGTGAAATAGGATAGGGGGTGGCAATGTGCAAAAAATAGGTGTTTTTGTTTGCCATTGCGGCACTAATATAGCAGGTACTGTAAATATCGATGAAGTGGTTGAAAACGCAAAGCATGAACCAGGGGTTAAATATGTGGCTGAATATCCTTATATGTGTTCGGAAGCAGGTCAATCCATGGTGCAAAAGGCTATTGATGAACACGATTTGAGTGGCATAGTCATATCTGCATGTTCGCCGCGTATGCATGAGACTACATTCAGACGTGCAGCGGCACGGACAAAATTAAATCCCTTTATGCTTGAAATGGCGAATATTAGAGAACAATGCTCTTGGGTACATAAAGATAAGGAGGAGGCCACAAATAAAGCTCATGCCTTAACCCGTGCCGCAATTGCCAAAGTGCATCACAATACGCCACTGTTTCCGGGGGAGAGTCCTGTTACTAAGCGCGCTTTAGTAATAGGGGGCGGTATTGCAGGGGTATCTTGTGCTCTTGATATTGCAGAAGCTGGTTTTGTAGTGGATATTGTTGAATCTACCCCAAGTATCGGTGGTAAAATGGCACAGTTGGATAAGACCTTTCCAACCCTTGACTGCTCGGCATGTATATTGACGCCTAAGATGGTGGATGCCCAGTTTCATGAAAATATTAACATACATACCTACAGTGAAATAGAGTCTGTTGAAGGCTTTGTAGGTGATTTTACAATTACAATCCGTAAAAAAGCCCGTAGTGTTGATATGAAAAAATGTACAGGCTGTGGTGCTTGTTACGATAAATGTCCGATTAAAAAAATCCCCGGCGAATTTGATGAAGGGTTAGGTATGCGAACCGCTATTTATACGCCCTTTGCCCAGGCTATACCTAATGTTCCTGTTATAGACAGAGAGCATTGCCTTAAATTTAAAACAGGCAAATGCGGATTGTGTGAGACAGTTTGCGCCCCTGACGCAATTGATTTTGAGCAGGAGGATGAGTTAATTACGGAAAAATACGGTGCTGTAATCATAGCAACCGGCATTACGCCCATTAGTTTAGATAAATTTGGCGAGTACGCTTATACAAGCCCTGATGTTATAACATCCCTTGAATTTGAGCGCATGACAAATGCTGCCGGGCCGACAAAAGGTGAATTAATCAGGATATCTGATAAGAAAAAGCCAAAAAGCATTACATTTATCCAATGTGTAGGTTCGAGAGATGTAGCGGTGCGTTCAAAGACCTACTGTTCTAAAATTTGTTGTATGTATACGGCTAAACACGCAATGCTGGTTAAAGACAAATACCCTGACATTGAGGTCAATGTGTTTTATATAGACGTGCGTACACCGGGTAAAAACTTTGATGAATTTTACCGTCGTGCCGTTGAGGAGTATGGGGTTAACTATATTAAAGGGCAAGTTGGCAAAGTTGTGGATAACGGCGATTCATTATGGATACAAGCCGTTGATATGCTGGATAATAAACAGATTAAAACTAAGACTGATTTAATAGTACTGGCAACAGCAATAGAGCCTGTTAAATCAGTGCGAAATATAGCCGGTATGTTATCGGCAAGTATTGATACAAACAATTTCATGACAGAGGCACACCCAAAGCTTAAACCTGTGGAGAGTCCAACAGCAGGTGTGTTTTTAGCCGGTGCTTGTCAGGGACCTAAAGATATACCGGAAACTGTTGCGGGAGCAGGGGCTACAGCAGCTAAAGTTATAGGGCTTCTTGCTAAAGATAAATTGATTACAAACCCTTGTATTGCCGATTTAGACCCCTATTACTGTAACGGCTGTTCTGCTTGTGAGAAAGTTTGTCCATACGGCGCAATATCCTACGAAGATACGGAAATAAATGACCATGGCAAAAAAGCAATACGCCGTATAGCAGTTATTAATAAAGCTTTATGCCAAGGCTGCGGGGCTTGTGTTGTGACCTGCCCATCAGGTGCTATGGATTTACTTGGCTTTTCAAACAGACAAATCACAGCGGAGGTGGATGCAATATGCCGTTAAACCCAAACAGTTCATTTACCCCATTAATAGTGGCTTTTTGCTGTAATTGGTGTTCTTATGCCGGGGCAGACTTGGCAGGTACCAGCCGCCTTAACTATCCGGCTCAAATTAAGATTATTAAAGTGCCTTGCTCTTGCAGGATTGACCCTATGTTTGTACTTCGCGCATTTCAAAAAGGGGCAGACGGGGTGATACTTTGCGGCTGTCATCCTGGAGATTGCCATTACAGCACAGGCAATTATTATGCAAGGCGGCGTATTACATTATTTTTTTCAATGCTTGAATATCTTGGTATAGAGAAAGAGCGGACTCATCTGGAGTGGGTTTCCGCGGCGGAAGGCAATAAGTTTGCAAGCACAATGAGGAAATTTACGGAGCAAATACATGCCCTCGGTAAGAACGAGAGACTGGAGGACATACGATGATACAAAAGCAAATGCAAGAAAGAGCCAAACAAATGCTGTCTCTGGGTGAAGTCACCTGTGTCCTTGGCTGGAAAAAAGGTGATTTTTCTACAAATCCGCAGCCGGCTGTGTTTGAGAGTGAGAAAGATCTTGAAGATTTAGTTTATGACAAATATTGTGCCGCAAATTTAAGTAAATATCTTGTGGAGCTGACTAAAAAAGAGGGTAAGGTACTTGTATTTTTAAAACCCTGTGACACTTACAGCTTTAATCAACTGCTTAAAGAAAATTTGATAAAAAAAGAGCGGTCTTATATAATAGGCATAGGCTGTGAAGGTAATATGCAAGTTGATGATGATATGCAAGAAATTGGGCTTTTAGAGAAATGTCAAACCTGCACAAAGACGGCGCATATGGTTTTTGATGAGCTGATAGGGGAAGAGCTTACAGTGCGCCAGGGTGATGATCCTTTTGAGGGCGTGTTAAATCTAGAGCAGATGAGCAGTGATGAGCGTTATGGTTTCTGGCGGGAGGAATTGTCTAAATGCATACGCTGCAATGCCTGCCGTAATGTATGCCCTGCCTGCAACTGTCGTAAATGTGTATTTGATAACAATAAATACGATACGGCTCAGAAAGTTAATGCCTCTTCATTTGAGGAGCAGATGTTTCATATTATCCGCGCTTACCATGTTGCAGGCAGATGTACAGATTGCGGTGAATGCAGCCGTGTGTGCCCTCAATTAATCGATTTGCATTTACTTAATCGTAAGTTTATTAAAGATATAAATGAGTTTTACGGTGAATTTCAAGCAGGGGCGGATACTGACACGCCCAGCCCTTTAACGGATTTTAATATAGATACTGACCCGGAACCGGGCAGTGTACACAAAAGGGGGTAGCTTATGTTTAAAATGGCAAAAAAAGATATACCTAATATGCTTACTCTCCTTGGGGAGTCTATGGATGTGTACGCGCCTGTAAAAAAAGGCAAGCTTACGAATTTCGAGGATTTTACAGAGGGAGCGGAGCTTGATATAGATACGTTGAAAACAGTAAAATCCCCAAAGGATTTTTTCCTGCCTCAAGTTGAAAACCTGTTTTCCGCTACAAGTCAGGGTAAGGAGATAAATATAGAGGCTAAAGCTCTGAGAGATAAGCCCTTTGTAATATTTGGCGTAAGAAGTTGTGATGTGCGCGCTATGGAAATATTGGATTCGGTATATTTATCGGAACCTGTGGATAAGTTTTATGAGGCGAGACGTGAAAATGGTATAATACTGTCATTGGCTTGTAATGAGCCTGGGCAGACTTGTTTTTGTACCACTTTTAATATAGACCCGGCGCACCCTAATGCCGACGGGGCTATGTGGGTCATAAATGATAATATTTATATCGAAGCCCGAACTGAAAAGGGGGAGAATTTGGTTAAGTTAATATCAAAATTTCTCCAGGAAGGGTCTAAAAATGAGATTGTACAAAGTCAAACAGCAATTCGTGAAAAGTTAAATAAACTGCCTTATAGTGATTTATCTTTAGATGGGCTTGAGGGCAATCAGCTTCTTGATTTATTTGATACGCCTCAGTGGGAGGAACTACATAAAACCTGCTTGGCTTGCGGTATTTGCACTTTCATTTGCCCTACTTGTCAATGTTATGATATTAAAGATTATGATACAGGGGGCGAAGTGGTACGTTATCGCTGCTGGGACTCTTGTATGTACTCGGATTTTACTTTGATGGCTCACGGTAATATAAGAAATTCACAAAAAGAACGTTTTCGCCAAAGATTTATGCACAAACTTGTATATCACCCTGATAATAATAAGGGCGAGATTTCTTGTGTAGGCTGCGGGCGTTGTGTAAATAAATGCCCGTCGTCTCTGAATATAGTTAAAGTCATTAAAAGTTTGGCGGTGAAGTGTAATGTGTAAGCCTGATTCACTAATCCCTCTAATTGGGGTAATTACGGATATTAAAACAGAAACACCGGATGTTAAAACCTTTACCATAGTGGATAAAGAGGGTAAAAAAGCTTTTGACCACAAATCCGGTCAATGTGCAATGATATCCGTTCCCGGGGTGGGGGAGGCGATGTTTTCCATTGCCTCGGCTCCCACAAATACAAAATTTATGGAATTTAGTATTAAAGCCTGCGGTGTACTGACAGATTATCTTCATACTTTGGAAGCAGGGCAGCAGGTGACGATACGAGGACCTTACGGTAACTCATTCCCTAATGATTTATTTAAAAATAAAGATATGCTGTTTATTGCCGGCGGGATAGGGCTTGCTCCTGTTAGGTCTGTTATCAATTATGTATTTGATAAGAGGGATGATTACGGCAAAGTCGATATTTTGTACGGCGCACGTTCCGCTGATGACTTGGTGTTTAAAGAAGAAATTATGGGTACATGGACTGCGAAAGAAAATACTCATGTACACCTAACTATAGACCGCCCTCAAGAAAACTGGGACGGGCACGTAGGGTTTGTACCGGCATATTTAGGTGAGCTGAACTTCAAAAACGATAAGACCGTAATTGTTTGCGGTCCGCCTATTATGATTAAATTTGTACTTGAAGAACTTGACAAACTGGGCTTTAAAAAAGAGCAGATATATACCACATTGGAATTAAGGATGAAATGCGGAATCGGCAAATGCGGACGCTGCAATATAGGCTCAAAGTATGTATGTAAAGACGGTCCGGTGTTTCGCTGTGATGAGTTAGATGATATGCCTGAAGAGTATTAGGTAATCCCAGAAAGGTGAGGACATAAATGGAGAAAATGGCTAATGTGTATTTTTACGGCAAGCATTACTTAGTGCCGGCGGATTTAACTATTATGAATGCTATGGAGTATGCAGGCTACCAATTAGTTAGAGGCTGCGGCTGCCGGCATGGATTTTGCGGTGCCTGTGCTACAGTTTATCGAAAAATGGGGGATACTAAATTAAATGCGTGTTTGGCATGCCAAACTCAGGTTGAGGATGGTATGTATGTGGCAATTTTGCCTTTTTTCCCGGCGAGCAAGCGAAAATATGATGTAAATGAGATAAAACCAACGGAGCAAATCATGATGCAGCTATACCCTGAAATATATGCATGTATCGGATGTAATGCCTGTACCAAATCATGTGCCAGGGAGCTAAATGTAATGCAATATATAGCCTATGCTCAGCGTAACGAACTTGAAAAATGTGCCCTTGAATCTTTTGACTGTGTTGGCTGTGGTATTTGTGTATCCCGCTGCCCGGCAGGGATTTCTCATAATTTGGTAGGGCTTTTGGCTCGCCGCCTTACAGGCAAATACCTGCACCCTGAATCGGAGCATACAAAAAAACGTGCAGCTGATATAGACGAAGGTAAATATGATGATTTAATTGAGCAAATAATGGGAAAACCCCTTGATGAGTTAAAAGAACTGTATAATACAAGAGAGATAGAGAAATAAAAAGGAAGGAGACGTCAATATGCTTACGGAGCAAATGCTTGATTCCATTAAAAAAGTGGAGTCAACCAGAAATGGCAGGATGACGCTGGAACCCCAGCGTATGAGCGCAGATGAAAAAGATGAACTGCTTAAAAAATTCCACCCGGACTATAAAGAGGACGGCTTTTCGGTACTTGAAATCGGACCAAATAAAGGGGAGAAGGTGCCTTATGAACTATCTAGGCTGCTCCATTCAAATTCTAAAGTGCTGGGGGTCAATCTTGACCTTGATAATGTACGCTATGATGTGGATGTTTTAATAATAGGCGGCGGCGGCGCAGGTGCCTCAGCGGCTATTGAGGCAAGCAGTGCCGGAGCAAAAACAATGATAGTAACAAAATTGCGTATGGGTGATGCTAATTCAATGATGGCTGAAGGTGGCATTCAAGCCGCTGATAAAGACAATGATTCCCCACAGCAGCATTTTTTGGACGCTTTTGGCGGCGGGCATTACAAAGCTAAGCCGGAGCTTTTAAAGCGTTTGGTAATGGATGGGCCGGGTGCAGTTGATTGGCTTTCCTCTCTTGGTGTAATGTTTGATAAATACCCTGACGGCACTATGATAACAACTCACGGCGGCGGCACTTCCAGAAAGCGTATGCATGCCTGTGCCGATTATACAGGTGCCGAAATAATGCGTGTACTTAGAGATGAGGTAATAAACCGCAGTATTCCTGTGGTGGATTTTTGTGCGGCATTAGAGCTTATATTGGATGAAAATGGCAATGCGGCAGGTGCCGTACTGATGAATATGGAAACAGGGGAATATCTAATCGCCAAAGCAAAGACAGTAATTATTGCAACAGGAGGCGCCGGGCGGTTACATTACCAAGGGTTTCCCACCAGCAATCATTACGGTGCTACAGCGGACGGGCTGGTGATTGCGTACAGAGCCTCCGCAAATTTATTATATCCTGATACCATACAGTATCATCCGACAGGTGTGGCGTATCCGGATCAATTATTTGGTGCTTTGGTAACGGAGAAAGTACGTTCAATCGGTGCTATGCTTGTGAATATCGAGGGGGACGCCTTTGTTCACCCTCTTGAGACCAGAGATGTTGCCTGTGCCGCTGTAATACGTGAGTGCAGCGCGCATAAAAAAGGTGTAAAGACCCCAACAGGAGAAGGTGTCTGGCTGGATACACCTATGATTGAGGAGAAACACGGTGCAGGTATGATAGAAAAGCGTATACCCGGCATGTTTCGTATGTATATGAATTATGATATTGATATGCGTAAGGTACCTATTTTGGTTTATCCCACATTCCACTATCAAAACGGCGGCATAGAAATAAATGCGGCCGGCACAACTGATAAAATCCCTAATTTATTTGTAGCAGGGGAGGCCGTAGGCGGGATACATGGGCGCAACAGGCTGATGGGCAATTCACTCCTTGATATAATTGTATTTGGGCGGCTCGCGGGAAAAAGTGCGGCTAAACTAGCCCCTAATATTACGACAGGTAAAATGACCCTGGCGCATATAGATGAATATGCTGAGAAGTTAAAAGCAGCCGGTATAGACACAGGCACGACATCGCCTTTACTGTTGCCTGAATACACCCGTAAGGTTAATGATATAGCCGATTAATCGCTATAACTATAATACAAAAACCCCAAATTCATATATCGTAGGCTAGATAGGTTTGGGGTTTTTGCGTTATTACTATTTACTTACTGGGCGCTCTGCTTTCGCAAGGCACACTAACCTGGCATTTTCCACAGCCGTATCTGGGGTTGTGCTTATTGAATGTTTTATCTAAAAAATCCGAACAAAGCAAATCATTCTTTCCTTCTTTAGTTATCGCATTAACAGGGCAATTTATTATGCACAGACCGCACATAGTACAATACTCATAAACATCCTTATAAGCTCGTATATCTTTTTCCAAATCCAGCTCAGTCAAAATGCTTCCAAATCTTCCACATACTCCCTTTTCAGTAATTAAGCCCTTTGAAAGCCCAAAAGTACCAAGCCCGCATGCGTAAGCTATATGCCTTTCAGACCAGTTAGAGGTAAATCTATTTGTCGTATTTTCATTATTACTCCTGGAGTCACCTGTTTTAAAGCGTGGGTCCAAATTAGGTATAAGGCTTTTATAACCGGCATCTGACAAAATATTATGTATATAAATAGTAAGCTCTTTTAGGAAAAACTGACCTTCAATCCGCCCATGGAGCCATTCATCAGCAGGCCAGTCAAGATTTAGGGAATTGGCATACTTAATTTTATCAGCATATGGAAGGAAGAATGATATAACAGTCTTAGCTTCCGGCAGCCATTTAAGGGGCGATAAAAAATGTTCACCTATAATATCAGGGCTTTTATACTCATCATACAGCATATCATCTGCATTGCCAAAAGCAAATATTGGACTGTCAAATATTTTCATACCAACATAATCCTCACTTAAAGCCGCTTCCTTGGAAACATAATTCATTTGTGATTCATTTGTAAAGTGTTTCGCGGCTGCAATAATATCCTCTTTAGTGATTATATTCATTTTAAACACTCCTTTTTTAGTTTTCTTCCTTAGCTTTTCCTTTCTTCAGACTCCATATAATTATGGTAGCGACAATTACTACACCTCCAAACATTGATAAAAGAGAGGGTCTTTGCCCATCGAAAACAAAAACCCAAATAGGGCTTAAAATCGGCTCCAGGGCAGGGATTAAAAGCAGTTCCAAGGGTGTTACTCTTGGTACTGCAAATGAAAGCAGCAAATATGCAAAACCAACCTGAATAGTGCCTAAATAAATCAATATCCCTAAATCAAACAAAGATGAAATAGGGTTTTGAAAAATAAAAGGCATGGCAAGTATCAAATTTACACCGCTGCCAAATATAAAGACATTTCTTGGCACTGATGTTTGCCTTAGTACAACAGCCTGCATACCAAAACTTGCACCTGAAAGTACGGCTATCATATTACCGAAAGTCATGGTAAGGTCTGCCTGAAAGGTCAACGAATCCACAAGAAAAATACATATACCGGAAAATATAAGTGTAACAGCAACAATGTCCTTGGGAGGCAGTGGTTTTTTAGTAATAAAATACAAGTAGATACAAACAAAAATAGGAGCAGTATATTGCAAAACAACTGCATTAGCGGCGGTTGTCATAGTGTTTGCGATTACAAAAAAAGTAGTTGCGCCGCAGTGTGCAATTATGCCCAACTTAAACCAGCGCGTATTTTCCATCTTAGGCAGCTTTTTAAACACCGCAATAAAAAATATAGCTGCAAAAAAACTTCTGTATCCGGAAATAGCAAGCCCATTCGATATTGTTAAAAGCCTGAAAGAAAGCCCTCCGGTACTCCATAAAAATGCTGTAAGTAAAAGTGCGATAATCGCTCCTTTTCTGGGGTTTGCTGTTTGTAACATGCTCATAATACGCTCCTGACGGCCTATAAAAAAATAAATTTATATAATGATAGAAATTAATATAAATAATTATTATAATGAGATTATAGTCAAGTGCCCTCAAAATAGTAATAAAAAACACAGTAGTTTTTTGTAGATTGAGGAAGTGGACTCCTGTCGTGCATCAAGGTACGATGGAGTTCCATTGACGATAATATACAGAAAAGTGACAAGTTTTGTTATTGTTTTGGGGTCATTTGACTATATCATTTATCATGTGCAAAAGCAATGCTTTCATCATTTATATCGGGGAGTAGAAAAATGAAAATTGACCGTTTACTTGCTATATTAAATATATTGCTGCAAAATGACCGTGTTAAGGCTCCGTATTTGGCTGAGAAGTTTGAAGTCAGCCGCCGCACAATCAGCAGAGACATTGACGCACTCTGCCTTGCCGGTATACCAATTGTTACCTATCAGGGAGCAAACGGAGGTATTTCTATTGCGGAAGGGTTTAAACTGGACAAAAGCATTTTAACTGCTGACGAGTTATCCGGCATTATTTCAGCAATTAAAGGTATCGGAAGTGTTTCGGAAAGTGCGCGTATTGAAAGGATTTTGGATAAACTAGGTGCCAATTCAGAGGCAGTTGTTTCTATGTATGAGCCTGTGGTAATTGACCTTGCTTCTCACTACAGAGGGCATTTAACTTTTAAAATTGAGACAATTAAACAAGCTATTATTGAGCGGCGTATTATAAAATTTGATTATTTTTACGAAAAAGGTGAAAATAAGCGGTGTATAGAGCCTTATTTGATTGTTTTTCAGTGGACGTCATGGTATGTACTTGGTTTTTGTTTAGAGCGAATGGACTGGCGATTATTTAAGCTGGCAAGGTTGTGGAATTTATGCTTATGTGATGAAAAATACATTTTGCGTGATATACCTCCTGAAAAACGCGACTGGAATAGTCACTTAACTGACGATATTAAGCTTGTTGCCTTGTTTGATAAATCGGCCAAATATCAGCTTATCGAATCCTATGGCATGGACTCTTACAGAGAAAGTGCTGAAGGGCTGCGGCTGGAAATAGGTTTTACAAATAAAAGCTATATGATAAGCTGGTTATTGGGTTTTGGAGATAAAGTTAAAGTGTTGGAGCCTTTCTATATTGCGGAAGAGGTTCGGGAGACCGCAAAGAATATTTTGTCGATATATTCGTAACAGGACATATAGTTGTCATGTTTGTTATGAGATAATTTAAAGAAAATCAGATGAGTGTGAATAGGAGATAGCTTTTATGAAAGTAAAAGTAATACGCCAAAATAAATGGGAGCATCCCGGGGAATTTCCAACTTTTGAAAAGGGTACATCGGTTATACTTGCAAAGGATGAAGATGTGAACTTTTCAGGCTGGTATGCCTGTGATATTGCAGGCTATAAACCCTATGTGCCAAAAGCATTTGTTAATGATGGAAAATTAATAAGGGACTATAATCCGACAGAGTTAATCCAAATGGAGGGCGATATCCTGGAAGTGCATGAAATTGTTTATGCTTGGCTGCTTGCAACAAATGATAAAGGGCTTACAGGCTGGATTCCCGCTGAGTGTGTTATGAGTATAAATTCTTAAGCATTATTTCAATTGGGGAAGATATTTCTTTTTCGTTTACTATTTTTGCAAAAAAAATCAGCAAAAGCTAGATTGGAATACGGCATTGACTATGTTAAGGCAGATAATGATTATAGGAGAGTGATAAAATGCTTGATTCAAGATGCGGTATAATATGCAGAGAATGCAAATATATGGAGGAAGTAGGATGTACCGGCTGTGTGAGCATAGACAAGCCTTTTTGGGGGGACTTCTGCCCGGTTAAAGACTGTTGTGAAGGCAAGGGACATGAGTATTGCGGGCAATGCCGCGATTTTCCTTGTGATTTACTAAATAAGTTTGCCTATGACAAAGAGCAGGGGGATAATGGCAAACGTATTGAAACATGCCGCTTTTGGCGTACTAAAGAGCAGACAATTATCGCAAGGGCAAGCGAGGTAATCAACTCAAAAACCGATTACATAGGCGACGGTATGGAAGGCTGGGCTATTTTATCGTTAATTGATGAAAATAGTTATCCCACAAGCTCCACTATGACTATTTCAAAGGCGGACGGTATTAACTGGATTACTTTTTTGTCTGACACCAATGGTAGAAAAGCAAAGCGAATTGCAAAATCTAATAAAGCGTGTGTTTGCCTTGCATCAAGTGAGTATCATATATCACTTGTAGGAACAATCGAAATAATTACTGATATAGCCATAAAGCAGGAGCATTGGCAAGAAGTGATTTCGAAGCATTACGGGTCTGACTGGAACGACCCTAGCTGGGCTGTTTTACGATTTACAACGGAAACATACAACCTTTTCTTTGCCTCTGATGATACGGAAGCAAGGGGGAAATTATAGGAGGATAACACTATGGCAAAAGTATCGCCATTTCTAACATTTAGCGGAAAATGCGCTGAGGCTATGGAATTGTACGAAAAAGCATTTAAAGCAAAAGTAGCCTACAAAGCCTGCTATGGGGAGGCAAATAAAAAAGACTTTACCCTTACGGATGAAGCTCAAAAAGACTGGATTTATCATGCTCAAATGAAAATAGGCAGGCAGACTATTATGCTATGTGACGGCAACGAGGAAACCCTCAGCAATGGCACGGAGCAGAGAGCAAGCGAAGTTTGCCTTTGTGTTGAATTTAACACAGAAGAAGAGGTAAAAGCCGCCTATGAGATAATGAAGGAAGGCGCGGTAATAATCGAGCCAATGTCGTCTGCCACATACAGCAAGAGTTTTGCCTATTTAGAGGACAAATTTGGTATACGTTGGTGGATAATGACCGCACAGTAGGAATAGAAGATTGGGGATTTCGTATGGCTTATTTTTGTGACCCGGAAGGCAATTTGTTTGAGCTGATGGACAGAGATATAGTTTAAGTTTGCACTCGGAGGTAGAGTATGATACGTTGTTATGCGGATTTTGTGGAAACTTTGTTAAATGCCGGCTTTTCAATGGGCGGCGGAAGTGATGATGGTATTTATGCGGTTGTAAATACGGATTGGAATGAGCCCCCTTCTTCCGAGAACCCAATTCGCTGGCATACGGGAGAGCCGGATACAGACCCTTGGGAGTGGCGTATACGGGTTTTGGATGAGCGTAATGATATTGCTTACGGCAAGCTGTTTTTCAAAAAAAGCGGCTATATTACAAGAGAATGGTATCCGTATTTTTTGACTGTTCGCCGTGGCGGTATATCTTTTAATGAAGCTTATGAATTGGGCACAATCAGCCATTTTGCCAAGCGGATTTATGAAGTTGTTGCTGGGAACGGCACTTTAGCCCTTCATGATATCAAGCAAATAGCAGGGTTTTCAAAAGAGGATAAGTCCGGCTTTGACAGAGCATTGACTGAGCTGCAAATGGGGCTGTTTTTAACTATGTGCGGCAAGGCACATAAATCGTTAAGGCAAGCAGAAAGCAATAATGCATGGGCATCCACTGTGTTTTGTACAACGGAAAGTTTCTTTGGTGATGCGGTATTCGAGGAAGCTGCTAAAATTGCCAAAGATACAGCCTGGGAGAAACTTAAAGAGCAGATATTAAAACTTAATCAGGCAGCACAGGAAAAAAAGATAAATAAATTTATATTAGGGTAAATAAAATGCCTATCGTTAACTAATCGATAGGCATTTTTGCTTTGTGCTGATCCAACACCTTCACCGCATACTTCACAGCTCCCATTGCATCAGGGGAGTAAAAATCTGCTCCTATTTCATTTGCATAGCTTTCCGTAAGAACAGCACCTCCAACCATGATTTGACAATGAGGGGCTTTTTCTTTTATACGGGCGATGGTCTCCTCCATATAAGCGACAGTGGTGGTCATAAGGGCACTTAGCCCCACTAAATTAACCTTTTCCTTAATCACAGTTTCTAAAACCAAATCAGGCTCAACATTCTTACCTAAATCGATTATATGAAAATTGTAATTTTCAAGAAGAGTTTTTACAATATTTTTGCCTATATCATGGATGTCTCCTTTTACTGTTGCAAGGACAATAGTGCCTCGTTTAGCAGTGGTCTGCCCCTTTTTTGACATATGCAGCCTTATAGCCTCGAAAGCTGATTTAGCCGCAGAGGCACTCATAAGAAGCTGAGGCAAAAATATTACCCCCTTCTCAAAATCTTGCCCAGCTTTATCAAGTGACGGAATTAAGTGTTCGTTTATAATATCAAGGCTGTCTGTATCTTTTAGCATACTTTGGGTAATTAAGCGGGCATCTTCTCCCAAGCCGCTAAGGATTGCGTTAAATAGGGAAGTTGAGGTGTCTTTTTTTACATCGTCCGGTGCTTTAGGAGAAAATACCTTTATATAATTTGAAGAATTTTCATCCTGTCCGGTCAGGAGGTTATGAATATGCACAGCGTCCATCATAGATTTATTTGCTGTATTAACAATTGCCGCAGATAATCCTCTGCTTGCGGCAAGAAGCAAAAATCCCGCATTTAAAATTTCCCGGCTGGGCAAACCAAAAGAGATATTGGATACCCCAAGTATTGTAGAAAGCCCCATTTGATTTTTAAGATAATCCACAGTGTCAAGAGTGATTTTTGCGTTATTGTCATTTGTGCTAATGGTTAGAGTTAAAGCATCTACAACTATATCTTCTTTTGGGATGCCGTAGTGTGCGGCTTCTTTCACAATTTTTTCGGCAATAGCTACTCTGCCTCCAGTAGTTTCAGGGATACCTCCATCATCTAGCAAAAGGGCAACCAAAGCAGCCCCATATTTTTTAGCTAAAGGTAAAATTTGTTCCAAAGACTCTTTTTTACCATTGACGGAGTTTAAAAGAGGCTTGCCGTTGTATAGGCGAAGCGCCGCCTCGGCAGCGGTGATATTTGCTGTGTCAATAACAAGTGGGACAGCAGTTATACTTTGCAAACCAAATACTGCCTCGGCGAGAGTTTTTGCTTCATCAATACCAGGCATGCCTGCATTTACATCTAATAATAGGGCACCTTCGTCAATTTGAGCCAGTCCTTCTCTAAGGACATATTCCATATCATTATCTTTAAGGGCTTGTTTAAGGCGCGGCTTGCCTGTTGGGTTAATCCGCTCACCGATTATAGCTAAGGAGTCGCCAAGAATAACAGTTTGACCGTATGAGGATATACGAGTAACCATTTCTTTAGAGATTTTTATAGACATTTTATCCATTTTATTACAAGCGGCAATCATAGCTGCAATATGTTTAGGCTCCGTGCCGCAGCATCCTCCTATAATAGAGACCCCCTGAGCGGCAATTTCAACCATATGTTCGGCAAACTCTTCACAACTCATATCATAAACAGTGTTTTTGCCTGTAATTTTAGGCAAGCCGCCGTTAGGGCTTATCATAACAGGAAGGTTTGTAGAGGCGAGAACCTCCGCAGCAAGCTCTTTCATCTGTATGGGACCTGTGCCGCAGTTTAAGCCTAAGGCGCACGCTCCAAGGCTTTCTATCATAGTTACGGCAGTTAATATATCCGCCCCTGTTAAAAGTCTTCCTGTTGCGTCAGGTGTAAATGAGACCATAATCGGTAAATTGCTGTATTCCTTTGCTCCAATCATAGCTGCTTTAATTTCATATGTGTCATTCATGGTTTCGATTAAAATTAAGTCAGCTCCGGCTTCTTCCGCGGCTCTTGCCATTTCGCCGAAGATTTCCACAGCACTCTCAAAAGATAAATCACCGAAAGGTGCTAAAAGTTTTCCCGTAGGTCCGATATCTAAAGCGACCTTGGCACGTCCGTTTGCGGCTGATTTGGAAATTTTTACAGCCGCCTCTATAATTTCATTCACCTCATAGCCAGAATCAGCAAGCTTTAAACGATTTGCCCCAAGAGTGTTTGCCGTAATAATATCACAGCCTGCATCGGCATACCCTTTTTGAATATCTTCGATTATATGAGGTTTTGTAATATTCCAAATCTCCGGCAGAGTATCAAGCCCATGGCTTTGTAAAATAGAGCCCATTGCTCCATCAAAAAATATCAGCTCTTTGCCTAGTTTATCAAATAAATCCATTTTAATCTCTCCTAATGTAGTGGTTCATTATTGATTCACTATAAAACCCTATTACAGCTGTTACTGATTTGGATGGTACCAGCATATACCCATCGGTTAAAGTCAGACCAATCTGCTTGCCAGCATCTAAAAGTCCAAGTATATCTTTTTGATAAGCAATATCAAAATCTCCATATCCCGGGGAGAAGCGTGGGAGCATTTTCAAACTCGCAACCATTGTGTCCGCAGCAATTTCCATCTCCAGCTCATCACAATAAGCGTCCACCATGACAGAGGCAATAGCGTCAGCCACAATAGCCTTACTCATATCAGCAACACTATAACGGCGAATAAGCCTATCGACTTGAATATCTAAGGTTAATGCTATCAGCGAAAGGCGGCTGCATCCGGTCAAATGCTTAGTCAAACTGGAACTATTAATAGTAAGCCCGTCTATCTCTACCATTTTATCACTCGTGCGGCAATCCCAAATCCGGGCAAGGGATTTAGGTGCTCCTAAGGCTATAATCTCCTCAGCAATTTTATCAATCATAGCCAAGGTATTTCCATCTGCCAATTTCCCCTGATAACCTAAATAATCCAATACATCTCTCTTGTTAAGCCTCATTTAAAAATCTCCGACAAATTGCCCATAATATTTTTCGCGATATCAGGCTTATTCATAGTATAAATATGCATATGGTTTATACCATTGGCAATAAGATCTATTATCTGCTCTGTGGCGTAAGCTATACCTGCTTGTTTCATAGCGTCAGGATTATCCGCAAATCTGTCTACAATGGCTTTAAAGCGTGGCGGCAATGCAGTGCCTGAAAGTTTGAAAATCCGTTCAACTTGCTTAGCGTTAGTAATAGGCATAATACCCGCAATTACAGGCACATCAACTCCATTTTTAAGCAAGCGGAACATAAAATTATACAAAATATTATTATCAAAAAACATTTGTGTAGTCAAAAATGAACAGCCGGATTCAACTTTGACTTTTAAATATTCAATATCTTTTTGCAAGTTCGCAGACTCTGGATGCCCTTCGGGGTAACAAGCACCACCTACACAAAAATCCCCGTTTTTATGGATTTCCTCAGTAAGTTCACTTGCATATTTATAATCTCCATGCAACAGCGGCTTATTTTGAGGTAAATCCCCTCTAAGTGCTAAAATATTTTCAATGTTTTTATCCTTAAGCTCCTTAAGGGTGCGGATAATATCATCTTTTTTTGATCCAATACATGTTAAATGAGCCAAAGCAGTAATGCCGTTAATATTTTGTATTTCATGGGCTATTTGGGTTGTGTTATGAGAGCCAGCCCCACCGGCCCCATAAGTAATACTCATAAAAGAAGGGTTAAGCCGGGCTATTTCTTTAACAACTTTTTGCACATTTCCAAGTACAGCTCCTTCTTTTGGCGGGAACAGCTCACAAGATACTGTAATTTCGCGGCTTTTTAAAATATTTGATATTTTCAAGGGTAATCCTCCAAGTTATCTTTAAAATTTACATATACTGCTTTAACTTGTAAAATGCTACAAGTTAACTCACTATATTTCTATATCCTAGTATGTTTGACAAGCTTTTGTCAATACATATTGCTTGAAATAAGGCAGATTATGTTCTATTATATACTTAATGGGTACTATAGCCGTTCAACTTAAGAAACTCGCTTAAGGGCGCGTATTTTCAAATTGATTCACTATATCATAAAACAGGAGGGGTTTTAATGGCTTTAATCGCAAAAGAATACCGCGGGGAACTTGCGGATTTATACCATTACGGTCATATTGTGGCAGTGGATACGGAAGGGAAAATATTATGGCAGTTAGGGGATCCTAATCGCGTAACTTATTCCCGCTCTTCAGCAAAGCTTATGCAAGCAATACCAGTTGTAGAAAGCGGTGCTTTGGAAAAATATAATATTACGGAGAGGGAGCTTGCTCTCATGTGTGCCTCCCACCGGGGGGAGAATTTTCACACGGAAGCGGTTTTAGCTATTTTAAACAAAGCGGGGCTTAGTGAAACCCATCTACAATGCGGCACACATTACCCTCTTGCACCTTATATGGAAGATAAGCTCAAAGCAGAGGGTATTACGCCAACCTCAGTACATAGCAACTGCTCAGGCAAACACGCAGGGCTTTTAATAGCAGCTAAAGCTCTTGGGCTTGGGATTGATGATTATTATACGAGTTCCCATTATCTCCAGCAAAGAGCAACGGAAGTTATTGCCCAAATATGCGATTATCCCGCTGATGAAATTATACTCGGTCTCGACGGCTGCGGTGTTCCGGTTCATGCTATGCCTATTTATAAGTTTGCCCAGGGTTACGCTAAAATGTCGAAACCTGAAACATTGGGGGATAATCTATCCAAAACAATCAGCCGCATTACAGCGGCTATGCTTAAAAATCCGGAAATGGTTGACGGCACGGAAGGCTTTACTACAGAACTTATGCAAACATTTGGGGATAGGCTGTTTTGTAAATCCGGAGCAAATGCTTTTTACGCCATAGGGATAATAGATAAAGGTATTGGCATTGCTATGAAAATGGACGGCGGTGCATCGCCTATTGTACCAATTGCTATGCTTGAGACCCTTGTGCAAATTGGGGTGATAACAAAAGATGAAGCGGATAAACTTCCAACTCACAAGCCTATGACTATAAAGGAAAATCATAAAGGTGAAGTAATCGGAAAAACAATACCTGAATTCATTTTGGAGAGGCTTTCATGACAGTTGAAAAATTGGCAAAAGATTTGAATTTAGAATTTGCGGCAGGTGAAAACGGCTCTTCGAGGGTGATCTCAGGGGTTTATATTTGCGATTTGTTAAGTTTTGCTATGAGCAAGGCTCCTAAAGGTTCTGCATGGATAACTATAATGAATAATTTAAATTTAGTGGCAGCAGCATCTTTTGCGGATGTATCTTGTGTAATCATATGCCACGGTATAATCCCTGATAAGGCAGCAATAGAAAAAGCTAACGAGCTGGGGCTGCCAATACTTTTATCTAACCTTCCTGCTTTTGAGACAGGTAAGGCTATATATTTATCATAGCCCTAAGCAGGCTTTTATGGATATTTGCTTTATGATAAAAATAAAAGCACTGTTACCTTTGCTTACAAGGCCAACAGTGCTTTTATTAAAAATTTCTAGTTGCTGCTCATCATAAGCAGCATGAGAGGTAACATATTGTTGTTCATGCCACCAAACATTCCCGGGAAAAGAAGCATCAAAAGTAAAAACATATGCATATTATTTTCGCCGCCAAATCCATGACCGTGATTAAATCCTTGAACCATTAATAGGCCTCCTTTTATTAATTGGAGCATTATAGCCAATCACCATGGTGATTGACTATATATTTTTTACTTTTATTGATTTTTTTGCTCCGTTTTATAGTTCATATTATTGCAGTTGCAGATAAATAGTGCTTGTCTGTGGTATATTTTATATAAGTGCGAATATTTATACAAAAATATTGCATAAAAATTCATGCAGTGCTATACTATTATCAAAACAGAATCTGAAAGGAGTCAGTAATAGTATGAAAAAAGACCTTACCAAGCTAATGGATCTCACAAAAGAGGATATAGTGGGGATTTTAAATTTAGCCGACCAAATGAAAAAAGATTTTAAAAATGGCAAGGAGCATAAAATTCTTAATGGCAAAACCTTGGCTATGATATTTCAAAAGTCATCCACCCGTACACGGGTTTCTTTTGAAACGGGCATGTATCAGCTGGGTGGTCAAGCTTTGTTTTTAAGTACTAACGATTTACAAATTGGGCGGGGTGAGCCTGTGGAAGATACGGCAAGAGTCCTGTCCCGCTATGTAGATGGTATAATGATCCGTACATTTGAGCAAGAAGAGGTGGAAAAATGGGCTAAATGGGCTACAGTTCCTGTAATTAACGGGCTTACGGACTTTTCTCACCCATGCCAGGCTTTAGGGGATTTTATGACGGTGAGAGAGTATAAAGGAGCCTTAGAAAGTGTACATCTTGCTTACATAGGTGATGGTAATAATATGTGCAACTCTCTTATTGTAGGCGGGCTTACTTGTGGTATGACTGTATCTGTTGCCGCGCCTGAAGGATATGACCCTGATCCAAAAGTTTTGGATTTTGCTAAGAAATATGATGACAAATTTATACTTGTTAGATGCCCTAAGGAAGCCGCCGCTAAAGCGGATGTTTTAGTAACCGATGTTTGGGCAAGTATGGGGCAGGAATCAGAGGTAGCAGCCCGCAAAAAAGCGTTTGAAGGTTTCCAAATAAATAATGAATTGTTGGCGCTTGCAAACCCTAAGGCGATAGTACAGCACTGTTTGCCTGTTAAGCGAGGGGAGGAAATAACTGCGGAAGTATTTGAAGCCCATGCAAAACCTATATTTGATGAGGCTGAAAACCGCCTACACGTACAAAAAGCGATAATGGCGTTGTTAATGGGATAAACCATACCAATAAAAAGGAGATAAAGATATGAGCTGTGTAACAGGTTTGGCACATATAGGTATTTATGTAAAAGATATTAATATATCAATAGATTTTTACAAAAAGCTAGGCTTTACACTTGACAGAGAGGAAAACCCTGGTGTAAAACTTGCCTTTCTAAGTGCCGGAACGGCTTTAATCGTGTTTCATGTTTGCCTAAATTTCATTTAGACAACATGAAACTACGATCTTAATAGAGCTTATCGAAAAACCTCATGAAAGAAGTGCCGGCATAGTAGACCATATTGCCCTGGAGGTAAGTGATATAGTGGCGGCAGTTGAAAAAGCAAATGCAGCGGGGGTTGTGATAGATGCCGCCACTATACGAGGCGTGGATATAATGGGTAGTATTAAAAACGTATTTTTCCACGGTTCTAACGGTGAGAGGCTGGAATTTTTTGAATATGCATAGACCTTTATAGTCAACAAACATGTTCAGGTTTTCATGTGCGTTGACTATAACCATAAAGTGAAAACTTGACTAATTTGGACAATGACATTAAGATATAGAGAGTATAATATATTTAGCGAGGCATCTTAATGGAGATTGTTTACAATAAAAAGCGCATAAACAGAGAGATTATACATTTAATGGTACCGATTGTACTTGAAAACACTCTCCAGCTTGTAGCCGGCATTGTGACTACTGCTATGGTAGGCAGGCTTTTAGCTGACGACATAGCTGCACAGGGTATCAGTAATATAGTATACCGTGTGTTTTTTGCGCTGTTTCGCGGGCTTTCAATAGGTGCTACGGTGGTGGTTGCCACATATTACGGCAAGGGGGAATATGCTAAATGCCGCCGGCTTATTGAACAGGCTTATTTAACGGCTATACCTGTGGTTATGCTGGCGATTACCATAGCCACCTTGTTTTCCGAGCAGATATTGAGTATATTTACTGATGATAGGGCACTTGTAGCCCTTGCTTCGGATTATACAAGGGTTTTATTTTGGGCAGTGCCTTTTATGGCGATAATTTGCTTTAACACCGCATCATTAAACGGGCATGGGGACACTAAAACTCCTATGTTTATAGCCGGTATACTTAATATAGTAAATGTAATTGCCGGATATATACTTATTTTTGGAATAGGTTCTCTAGGCGGCTTTGGTATAATGGGTGCCGCTTATTCAACTATAATATCTCAATTTACCGGTGCCTCCATAGGGCTTTATGTTTTGTACAGAAAGCGCGGTATCTTTAGGCGGACAAGTCACGGCAGACCTTTTATAAGCTTTGATATCCCTGAGATTAAAAATTACTTTTCAATAGGCATGCCGGCAGCTATGGAGTTTTTGTTTTGGAACTTTTCCGCAATAGTTATGAGCATGGTACTACTAAGTTACGGTAACAATTATTACGCCGCCTACCAATTGGGCTTGCAGGCGGAAATGCTTACGGATATGCCTGCCCAAGGCTTTGTTGTGGCTGCGACAACTTTAGCGGCTAAAGCTATAGGGCAAATGGATTCCAATTTATATAAAATTTATTTTACACAGCTTAGGAAAATGGCTTTAATCATAAGTATTTTTGCGACTATTATGGTATTTTCCCTTCCAAGGCAGCTTATGATGGTGCTTACCAATAATCCTGAATTGCAGCGTATTGGTGCCAGCTATATTTTCCTTATGGGGTTTGCTCAATTGCCGCAGGTTCTAAGCCGTGTCTATAACGGTTTTATCCGCTCATCAGGGGGCAAAAGAGTGCCTATGTATATTACATTTACAGGTATTTGGCTGGTTCGTGTGCCGTTGGTTGTACTTTTTGGATGGATACTTAGACTTGATATAAATTTCATTTGGATGGCTATAGTTGCCGACCAAATACTTAGGATATCCGTAAGTATTATATATACGAAGCGTAAAAATGTTTATAACTATGTAGATCAACTAGCCTTAAAAGAAGGGGTATAAAATGCGTAGAGAATTTCAGTTTGAAGCTAAAGAATGTGCCGACAATGTAATATATTTAACTGAAAGCCACAAACTCCTTGGCAATGTTAAGCTTGGTTGTATTGTCGTAGTTTTAATATGCTTAGTTTTGATTTTACGAAATTTAAATATTCTGCTAATGGCTTTAGGCATTATTCTTGTGCAGCTTTATATTTTGCTTTCGGTTATACAAATAAAAACAGAGAAAAGAATTGAAGAAAATCGAATAAAGCAAAAAATCCATCAGGATTATTTAGACAGGATGGATGGAGCTTGGCACAGCTTTACAGACAAAGGCGAGGAATTTGTTAAAAAAGATCATAAATATACAAGTGACATAGACGTATTCGGTGATAATTCTATTTTTCAGTACTTAAACACTACAAAAACATGGCATGGAAGGCAAAAGTTCGCTAAAGACCTAAGGGAGGCAAACTTTGGTACAGAAGAGCTTAAAAATCGCCAAAAAGCGGTTTGGGAGCTGTCGCCTACTAAAAATTTTACGGTAGATTTTCAATTTTATGGTTCCAAAATACGCTTTAAAGGTGAAATACTTGAGCTTATAAATATTCTAAAAGGGTCTGGTAAAAAAAGTATTTCGTCTATTTACAGTTATTTATTACTTTTGCCTGTTTTTTCTACAGCGTTTATACTTGCGGTATTTTTTACAGGGCTTTCAGAGTTTTATATTCCTGCGGCACTGCTTCTTTTTACTCATATTGCCTTGTGGGTTTTTTGCACGGTTAAACTATCAGGGAATTTAAAGAAAATCACCGGGACCGGGTATAGAATAGGGGAGTATTCCGAGCTTTTTGCTATGATGGAGAGAAAAACTGTTGAATCTCCCATACTTAAAGATATTAAGTCTAAAGTAAAATCTGATAAAGGTATAGTGGCTTCGGAGGCGATTAAAAAGCTTGACAGAGTTATAATGCTTATTGATATGAGGCGTAGCGGCATGGTGTATTTTGCACTTAATATTTTCTTTTTATGGGATTTTATTTGTATATACTTCCTAAGAAGCTGGCAGGCTGAATACGGCGGCTATGTGGAAGGTTGGTTTGAGGCTATTGGCGAGATGGAGTCGCTGCTTAGCTTTGCAAATCTTAGTTTTGTGGAAGAAAATTGCTGTATACCCGAGATTGTGGAGGAAAATCTCATAGAAGCCAAAGAACTTGGGCACCCCTTAATTAACCTATCAAACAGGGTTAATAACAATGTGAAGCTGGATAAGGAAATATTTATTATATCCGGCTCTAATATGTCGGGCAAAACAACTTTTTTGCGTACTGTTGGGGTAAATATGGTCCTTGGCTTGGGTGGAGGGTATGTTTGTGCGAAAGAGCTTAAAATGCCAAATATAGGGATTTCAACCTCTATGAGAGTGGTTGATGATTTGTCGGAAGGCGTCTCCACATTCTATGCGGAGCTTAAGCGCGTTAAAAATATAATAAACGATTGTAAAGGCAAAAAAACTCTTTTTTTAATCGATGAAATGTTTAGAGGCACAAACTCAAAAGACCGGTTAGAAGGCGCACTTGCGGTGATAAAAAACCTTGAAAGTGAAGACTCAATAGGTCTTGTAACTACTCACGATTTAGCCCTTTGCGATCTTGCGGATAACGAAAGGATTAAAAATTACAATTTCTCCGAAAAATATGAAAATGACGAAATTATATTTAATTATATTTTAAATATTGGTAAATCAGAGAGTACAAATGCAAAGTTTTTAATGAATAAGCTAGGGATAGAAATCCCTGAAGATGAAAGTTAGTCTTAGGACTGGGAGAGTCGGAGAATCGAATCTTGCCCTAATAATTAGCGAATATGGCTTTACTCAAATTTGAAAGGAGGTATATATGTCGAAATCTGATGACAGAGCATTTAGTTTATGGCGTTACTATAAACTAAGCAATACTGATTACCATAGAGCTATGGAAAAGCAATTTCCCGGTAATCTTTTTGGATTATGGATGGTCGGTATTTGTTTTGCTGCTTTTTCACTTATTTCAGGAATAATGATTATTATTCCTTTTATGTATAATATGCATATTGTATTGGCGCGCAGGGAAACTGTTATTGCCGTAATTAAATTTATTGTGGCTATAGGTTCTGTATTTATGGCACTTTTTGCACGCCATAAATATAGGCAATACCAACAAGGCAAGGCTGTAAATAATTGGCTGATATATGTACTTATCATTAGCTTATATACGGCTATCATACTTACAGGAATATATCAGAGCGTATGGTCAAATCCTGACGGGCGTGCTGTGATTTTTATGGTTTTCTTAGTTGTTGCACTGCATCTTGTAACAGCCTCGCCAATTTTTAATTTGACACTTATAATAAGTGCGATAGTCGTTTTTGTTATATCTGCTGCTGTATATAAAGTTCCCAGCGAATTTATTATGGATATGCTGAATCTATTAGCGGTGGCACCGATTGCTATTGTATATAATTGGTATGTTAATTTTAACAGAATGTCAGTAACCATAAATGAAATAAGGCTGGAAGAAGAGCGTGATAAATACCGAAATGAAAGCACTATAGACGAATTGACTCAGCTTAAAAACCGTAGAAATTTTATGCAAACATTTCAAAGATATCTTACAAATCCCAGAGTCGGCGATAAATTTTTATGTTTTGCGATTATCGATATTGATCATTTTAAGCAATATAACGATTACTATGGGCATTTACAGGGAGATGAATGCCTGCGTTCGATTGGAAAAGTTCTATCTGCCTTACAAAAAAATGGTGTATATGCTGCCAGAATAGGGGGAGAGGAATTTGCATTACTTTGGTTTGCGGGAGATAAAGTTAATATAAATGACAATATTTCAATAATACATCAAAGCATACGAGCTATGGAAATCTCTCATGAAAAATCGGAAATATCACAATATATTACCGTTAGTATAGGTGTTAAAGTAATATTATGCAGTGGGATTGGTGATATTCAAACGATTTATAGTGCCGCCGACAAAGCATTATACGAAGCCAAGGAAAATGGCCGCAACAGAACGGTTGTATTTGATGCAAATGAAAAAAGATATAGTATACCGGGGGTGTAGTTATTTTTCAATTTACTCTACATTGTTTAAAAAATTAACGATACCAACATATATTGCCCAAGCAACTCGCTGCTGGTAACTTTCAGTTATGAGTTTTTCTCTATCGGCGTAGTTGGAAAGAAAACCGCACTCCACAATAATAGCGGGAATGTTTGTACGCTTAAGCATGACATAATTTTCATTGGCTTTAACTGAACGTCTCCGGGCACTTAAAAACTCTGTCATTTGGCTTTGTACGCTTTCGGCAAGTCTCTTGCTTTCTTCGGAGTTGCCATAATAAAACACTTGAGGACCGGACGCCGACGCATCAGGAAATGAGTTTTGATGGATGCTTACTAGTAAATCCCCTTGACCTTCGTTAATGATTGTAACCCTGCCTGCCATATCAGCCCTTTTAGTATCCCCAAGGACTGTATCATCAACCCTTGTCATTAACACATAGCTGCCGCCTTGTTCAAGATATCGTTGGAGCTTAAGGGCAATGGCTAAATTTATATCCTTCTCCAAGATATCATCGCCTATTACCTTACCAGGATCCCAACTGCCGTGACCGGCATCTATTATTACAACTCTCCCCGTTGCAGGCATTGCAAATACATCAACATATTGAGGAGAACTTTGCATAGCCCCCGCAATAAATACTAAAAGCACTGCTATGTAAATAATAGCCAAGGGCTTGTTTTTTATAGAACGGATATTAATCATAAATACTCTCCCAAAAGTCCGTATATATGATTAATATGTTTTAGGAATCTTGTATTAGAACTTTAAGAAATTTATCAATAAAACTCATCCGAAAGCTCAATCTGAACCATATTGTCCACATAAAAATCATCACTGAATTTTGGTTTATCATTTTCTTTATCCAGCAAAAAAATAGGTAGGTTAACAGTCATTTTAGTACCTTTGCCTTCTTCGCTCATGGCATTTATACTGCCTCCTAAAACCTCTACTATTTCTCTTACGATCGAAAGACCGATGCCCTTGCCACGGATACTGTCGCCGGTGTGATACCGCTCAAAAATATGTGGAAGTACTTCCGCTTTTATACCTTTTCCATTATCTTCTACAGAGATTTCCAAAAATTCATTGGAGTTTTTTATAGAGACTTTTATAAAGCCCCCTTTTTCAACATGTTTTACAGAATTTGACAGCAAATTTAGTAAAACCCGCTCAACTAAAGTTTTGTCCGTAGCCATGATTTTCTCATCAAATTCCTTGGAGAATATAAGCTCAACATTTTTGCGTACTGTAAAAGGCTGCGTAGACTCCACTACATTTTTAACCAGTTGGACAATATTTGTATTGGCAAAATTAGGCAAAAAATATCCATCTCTTATTTTAGAGGAATCACTTACATCGGTAATGATTTTAAGAGCTTTAAAGCAATTTCTTTTCATAGTCTGAATATGCTCAAGGGCTGAGGGCGGCATCTTCTTAGTAACTTCAAGAAGCTGGGCATATGTATAAATTATAGTCATAGGCCCCCTAATATCATGGATGGCATTTTCATAAGCTGTTAAATTCTCATCAACAAAATTATCCATAAATAAACTCCTTAGCCTTGTTTGATTATAAAGAAGGGAGGTCTCCTGCTTAACACATTTAAAAGTGCCCTGGCTTCCTCATAATCTTCAACCGGATATATATTAACAGAATCACCTTCAAGATGGACTAAAAACCTCATACCAGTATCAAATTCAAAGTACACATAATCAAAAGCACCGCTTGCAAAGAGTGGAGGCAAATCATCATATGCTATAAATTCGGCATATACCATAGCTTCTATAATATCAGTAAAATCACTGATCAAATTCCTAAGACCTAACCTTAAATCATAGGGTGGCAAAAGATTGTGGTTAAAATCGGGCATAGTGTTATTAACGACCCTTCTATGATCGTCAAAAGTTTCTATACCGCTAAGCCGTACAAAAACAGCCCCTTCCACATATTCCAATATAAACATACGGATATTGAGAGGATTATTCCTAGGGGAGGCAACAACAGAAATATACCGCTCATCCTGATACATATATCTTATGTCAAAGCCTGTATTTATACCTGTATAAGTTACAAGAGCCCTTATAACCGTTTCAAATATATCCGATTCCATATCAATTTTTCTGATTTCCCCATGGTTCCAGCTGTACCTGTCTAAAATATCACTTAAATCTTCACGGCTTATTATGCCCCCTTGTTCGCCGGCACCTGTTATTGCAAAACCCTCTCTTGTTTCAAAACCTGTGAAAATTACAAGGTCTTCCCTTTCGGATACGTTCAAATTGCGATACATTGAAAGGTCTATAGGTCTAAAATAAAAAAACATCAAACTTTCATCTAAAAATCTTTCATCTATGTCAGTAATGCCATATAATTCGTTAATAAGAATATAGGCATTTGCCGGATCATCAAATAGATATCCATTTTTAGATAAAAATAAAACTGTTTGGGAGTGATAGCTGTAATATTCGTTTATAAGAGCGGAAACCTCATCAAGCATAGCCCATATTTCTAAGATAGGCTTGTCGAAATTAGCATGACCGCTGGGAAGCGGTATTTCAGCCTGTTGTTCACTTACAAGCTCGGGCATAACCAATGGAATAGAAGGAGCTTCAACTTGCTCCTCATAATGATAATCAGGCTCATCATAATCGGGGGCAGCAACATCACCTCTTAAGAGAAAAATCGAAGCGGCAGCCGCACCTGTTAAGAGTGCTGCAAGACATTTCCATTTTATGGAATTATTCATAACAGGTCTGCCGCAGGCAATACATATTTTACTATTATCATTAACGGCAGTTTTGCAGCCTTTGCATATCATAAAAGTCCTCCTGCTTGTTCTTTTACCATACCAAATAGATTATACATAAAAAATACTGTTCAGTCAACAAACTTAGAAGCTGCGTTCATAGAGCATAGGGGGACAAGGCTTGCAAGAAATTACAGGACTTGACAAGTTGCCTTTCACTATGTTATGAATTACACAAAAGCAATAATAAAAACAATAAGGAGGATTGACATGTTAGATAATAAATACCCACCGGAACCGTTTCGCATTAAGTCGGTAGAGCCTGTCAAGATGATTGACCGTGCTGCCAGAGAGGAAGTTATTAAAAAAGCAGGCTATAACACATTCCTAATCGACTCTGAGGATGTGTATATTGACCTTTTAACAGACAGCGGTACAAACGCAATGAGCGACAGGCAATGGGCAGGTATGATGATAGGGGATGAGGCATATGCCGGCAGCCGCAGTTTCCATACCCTTAAAGAAACCGTGCAGGAGTATTTTGGCTTTAAGCATATGATACCAACCCATCAAGGGCGTGGTGCTGAAAATATTTTAAGCACAATCGCAATTAAGCCGGGGCAATTTGTGCCTGGAAATATGTATTTTACAACCACCCGGTATCATCAGGAGGCTAATGGGGGTAATTTTATCGATATTGTAATTGATGAAGCCCATGATACACAAATTGACTTGCCCTTTAAAGGTAATATTGATCTTAACAAGCTTCAAAATCTTATTGATAAAGAAGGGTCTGAAAATATTGCCTATATCTGTCTTGCGGTAACGGTAAACTTAGCGGGCGGGCAGCCTGTTTCCATGGAAAATATGCGGGATGTACGGAAGCTGTGCGATAAGCATGGATTGAAAGTTTTCTACGATGCTACCCGCTGTGTGGAAAATGCCTATTTTATTAAAGAGCGCGAAGCTGGGTATGCAAACAAGTCAATAAAAGAAATAGTACTTGAAATGTTTAGCTATGCTGACGGCGCAACCATGTCCGGCAAGAAAGACTGTATCGTTAACATAGGCGGCTTTTTGTGTATGAATGATGATGAGCTGTTTATGCAAGCGAAAGAACTTGTAGTGGTTTTTGAAGGTATGCCTTCTTACGGCGGCATGGCAGGACGTGATATGGAAGCCATGGCAATAGGTATCAAAGAGTCCGTGCAAGAAGAGTATATTGAGCATAGAATAAAGCAGGTGCGCTATCTTGGGGATAACCTCCTTGCGGCGGGAGTGCCTATTATGGAGCCTATCGGTGGTCATGGGGTATATTTGGATGCTAAGCGTTTTTGCTCCCATTTGACCCAGGAGCAGTTTCCCGCTCAGGCACTTGCGGCTAATTTGTATGTCGAATCCGGAGTACGCGCTATGGAGCGGGGCATAATATCCGCCGGGCGCAATAAGGATACAGGAGAAAATCATGCGCCTAAATTGGAACTTGTGCGCCTTACCATTCCGCGCAGGGTATATACTTACGCTCATATGGATGTTGTGGCAAAAGCAGTAATTGCCTTACATGAAAAGAAAGAGAGTATTAAAGGCTTGAGATTTGTATATGAACCTAAGATGTTAAGGTTCTTTAACGCGAGGTTTGAAGAAATTTAGTTTTTATATAAACCAACTAAAAGCTAACCGATGTGATTAACCATAAGTGTCGGTTAGCTTATTTTTGGAGGTTAAAACCAATGTCAAAAAAACCGCGCAAAATGCTGGGAGACTGGCGCGACCCCCATGTAGAGTCTATTATGAGGCTGATTGAGACACAGAGTAAAGGGACTATTTCAAATTGGTGTATTGATTATGCATATGAGTATATACTGCCTATATTTGAAAGACACTGTCCCGGTGATGACCGCCCGCGCCGCGCCCTTTTAGCCGCAAGAGAATGGCTTTTGGGGAATGTGAAACTGCCATATGTAAAAAATATCATTTTAAATGAATGTCATGCCGCCGCAAGAGAACTTGACAATATTCCACCGGCTCAGGCGGCCGCAAGATGCTGCGGGCAAGCAGCTGCCTGTATCCATACGCCAACCCATTCTCTGGGAATGTGTAAAAATGGAAGCCGCTCTCCGGGCTATAGCAGTGGAAAATGAAGAAAATCCGGCAAAAATCAACTGGAATTGTTAATTTTCGCCGGATTTTTTTAAATAGCATTTTCGCTTTTATTTTCATTATCTTTGGAAGGGTCAGTTTGTTCCAAATACGAACTTTGCTCGCCTTTGGAGCTGCTTACCCATGTATCCGGGATAAAAGGAAACCCTGCTGCATTTGTCTTAGGATTGCTTGCAGGAAGCAGACTCCACAAAACTTTATCATATATTTGATTTACATTATTTTTCCAATTATCACAAATATTTCGTGCTTGCTCTCTGTTTACTACAGTAATATTTATTTCCATTAATAAGGAGTTGTTTTCATATATGCCGCATTTGACGGCGTACTCACCTGTTTGAATATCCTTAAAATAATTAGCTGTCGTTTCATAATCTTTTTTAATTTGTGAACGGTTTTCAGATATATATTTAGATATTTTGTTTCGTATATGCAGTGGTATACGATTTTCGAAATAACCTAATGAAACTACCCCCAAATCGGTGATAGTATATCTTGTATTATTATTTTCTTTTACAGTATCTATGTATTTGCCTTCAACCATTTCTGCAAGGCATTGTTGTAATTCGAAAAAGTTTAAAATCCCTTCCTCAAGTACAAATTGAGATATTTGACTTGTGGTAATGGGTATGTTCATTTTCTCTATCAGGTATAGCAAAAGCAGCTTGCTTTCAACTAAAGTTTCACTCACACAATCACACCTTATTGCTTGATGAATTATATATACAGTATATCCCAAATGCAAAGTCATAACAAGTGAAAAAAAGTTCTTGTTTTTAATTTAGGGATTTGCACAAAGGCATTAAGGTTTTTAAATATAATTTTCTACTTTGTAAAGTCTTGACTGATATGTATCAGCGTTTTCCATATATTCATCAATAGCGTTTAATATATGAAATTTCTTTATACTATAACGAGGGGCTATTAAAATTTCGCGAGGGGCATCACCGGTCAGCCTATGGACTACAATGTTTTTAGGCAAAATCTCTAAGGCTTTGACGACTAAACTGACATATTCGTCAAAATCAAGAGTGTCAAATAGTTTTTCATTGTACATTTCTTCCAGTTTTGTGTTTTTTACCACAAAAAGCTCATGAAGTTTTATGCCGTCAATCCCGGCCTTTACAGCGTAACGCACGGAATTTAGCATATCCTCTTCGGTTTCATAAGGTAGTCCTAATATAATATGACATACTACATTAGACCCGATTTTTTTCAAATTCTCAACTGCTGTAACAAAAATACTATTATCGTAGCAACGGTTTATAAGGCTGGCAGTTGCGGGGTTTGAGCTTTGAAAGCCAAGTTCTACGAAAAGTGTGGTTTTTTGACTAATCTCTCTTAAAAGCTCCAAAACCTCAGATCCTAAACAATCCGGGCGGGTGGCTATGGAAATACCAACTATATCAGACAGGGCAAGTGCTTCATTGTACAAACTTTTAAGAAGCTCTATATCCCCATAAGTATTTGTATAAGCTTGAAAGTAGGGGATATATTTAGCATTCGACCATTTTTTTCTAATAGATTCCCGATACAGCTCAAACTGCTCATTAATAGAACGACCTGAAAACGCATAATCCCCTGAGCCTGCACCGCAAAAAATGCAGCCATCATAGCTTAGTGTGCCGTCTCTATTTGGACAAGTAAGCCCGGCGTCTAATGATATTTTTATTACTTTGCAGCCAAAAGTTTGGCGTAAATAATAATTAAGGGAATAGAATCTTTTATCGCCGAATTTCATAATAATCCTTTCCGATAAAAAAATAAAACCCTCGTAAAAGTAAGACGATTTATTTCATAAACGCAGAAGTTTCAATTTGAGACTTTCCTACAGTCAAACTTCTGCTTGTATCTTTATAAATCGTCTTACAACGAGGGTCAGATTTTAACGGTATATACTATGCCCCAACTTTATTTACCATTTTTGTAAGCCTTGATTTTTTTCTTGAAGCGTTGTTTTTATGGTAAACACCCTTAGAACATGCCCTGTCAATAGTTGAGCAAGCTCTCACAAGAGCGGCACTCGCAGCTTCTTTGTTACCATCGGTTACAGCTGTTACAACAGCTTTAATTGCCGTCTTTGTACGGGATTTAATCATTTTATTACGAAGAGTTTTTTTAGCTATTACTTTAATTCTTTTCTTTGCGGATTTAATATTCGCCAATCAGTTCACCTCCCAAAAAATACTCGCAAATTCAAACATAATATATTCTACATTAAGTACAAGCCTAAGTCAAGGAATAAAATTCAATATTCAGGTAAATAATAGGTGAGAAAACATTATAATCCTTAGGAGATGAAAAAAATGCAGCCAATTAACTCATCAATTAAATGCAATGTAGATACTTGTAAGCATAACAGCTTAAAATGCTGTACCCTTAACGATATCATGGTAGGCAATACAACAATGGAAGCATCGTGCAAAGGCGATACGGAATGTGTAAGCTTTGAACCCAGATAGTATGTCCCTAAAAATCCGCTTTTTATAGTAGCTGAGACCAAAACAGTCTCACCGCAATATAAAAAAGCGGATTTTTTATGCATTTATGAATATCTTTTTATAATTCTCACAATCTCAGATACACTGTCTTTAAGCTGTGAGTTTTCCATAGCCTCAATATATTTTTCTTTTTGTGAGTATAAATCGATAATCTCCATAACCAAACTGGAAGAGGTCAATTCTTCCTCCTGCAAAACCTTTGAAAACCCCTGATTTTTAAAAGATTCAGCATTAAGGATTTGATCGCCGCGGCTCTTAGTCCTAGGTATAGGGATAAGTAAATGAGGCTTTCTAAGTGCCAGAAATTCAAAGATAGAATTGGCACCGGCCCTTGAAACTATAATATCTGCCAAGGCAAGTATATGCGGCAGCTCCTCATCTAAATATTCGAATTGTACATATCCCGTCCTATCTTTAAGGTCTAAATCCACATTGTTTTTGCCGCATAAATGTACAATATTATAGCTTTTATTTAAAACGCCAAGAGATTCCCTAAGTGCCGAGTTAAGCTTAGCCGCACCCTGACTTCCGCCCATTACGAGAAGAATGGGTTTTTGAGGGTCAAAGCCGCAAATTGATAAGCCTTTATCCGCATCTCCCTTAAATAGGGCGGCACGAATAGGAGAGCCGGTTAAATGGGTTCTTTTGTTTTTTATATGATTTTCGGTTTCGGGAAATGATGTGCATACGGCTTTGGCAAAAGGTAAGCTTATTTTGTTTGCAAGACCGGGAGTTATGTCGGATTCATGAAGGATAATCGGTATATTTAAAAGTCCTGCCGCCAAAACTACAGGTACAATAACAAATCCGCCTTTTGAAAAAACCACATCCGGCTTGATTTTTTTAAGTATTCTAAATGCCGAAGCGAAGCCTTTTAAAACCCTAAAAGTATCCGTGAAATTCTTTATATCAATATAACGGCGAAGTTTTCCGCTGGAAATTCCATAATAAGGAATGCCTAATTTTTCAACTAAGTCTTTTTCTATTCCTGTTTTACTTCCGATATAATAAATTTTATAATCTTTTTTCAATGAGTCAAATAAAGCGATATTTGGAATTACATGACCGGCAGTGCCGCCACCGGTCATAACTATTTTTTTCAATGCCATCCCCCCTACGAAAGACCTTATAACATATTGTACCCATTTAAATAAAAAAGTAAAGGACAATATAATATGAGTTGTTTAAATATATGGTACTGTGCTATAATATTATGCAAACTATGAAATTTGAAGATCGGTATAGAAAGGCAATAGGGTATCTGGGAGGATAAGTATAATATGAAGATTACATCAATATTTGCTGCAATGCCGCTAAATCACAGTGGGCTTTTAGAGGTTAAAAGAGTGGTAACAGATACTCTTACCGAACTTGGTATAACTCCTGAGGATGTAAACTTAGGCTATAGCAGCCTGCCCTATTATGATGGAATGACATCGGGCTACATGAATACTATTTCTGAATCGATTAAAAACGGAGCGGGGATTATATTGTATGCAAGTGCGACTTTCGGACTTCCCGGTTCTCTTTTACAAACGTTTATGGAGCATATTTCATCTCCTGAGCATAGAGATATTATGAATAGTAAAAATTGTTTTATAATAATGCATTCAAATGATGATAATGGTCATATAGCAATGTCTGCATTGGACTTGGCTGTTTATAATGCGGGGGCTTTTACAGGGGCTCGCCTTCTTGTTGACAATGGATTTTATCAAGACATTGAAGAAGGCGGTAAAAATTATGTGCTTGTAGAAAAATTATGTGAAGATTACTACAGGGCACTTAGGCAGCAGCGGGATATTTACAGACCTGTAAAAACTATGCATAAAGTTCAAAAACAAGATTCTTATAAAGCGCCTGTGATTTCTATTACCAATCCCAATCCTAATCCCAATCTTAATCCTGCTTTTAAGCCTAAACCCCAGCAAGAAACTAGGGCATTAGGAGAAAGTGCAGCCTTCAGTCGCCCGGAAAGCCTTAATTTAGACAAATTTACCGAAGCCCAGCAAAGAGATATTGATGACCTTGCTAAACTTTTTTCAGGGAAAAGCACTCAAGGGGACAATTTACAAGAACAAGGTAATGGCGGCAATTCTAATTTTAGCGTGTTAAGTTTGGCTCCGGCAGCCAGGACTAAACCTGTACCTAACCAACCTAAATTGGTTCAAAAAACAGCTTCTTTAATGCATTATTATAAAGCCGGTCTCTCAGATGGATTAAAAGCCACAATATCCTTGGATATAAACGGCAATGATGCTTTTATTGGGTTTATTAAATTCGACGGACCTGATGCGGATTTTCGTATGGGACAAGCTGAAAATCCGGATGTAACCATAATTGCCGATGATAATAAATGGAATGAAATAATAAAGGGAAAAATTTCCGCGCAAAAAGCATTTATGATTGGACAAATTAAGGTAAGAGGGAATTTTGTTCTTTTAAGTAAATTTGATCAATTGTTTGACTTTGATAGAAATGTTGATTAAGGAGGTTTAACAATGAAACTATCCCCCATGAAAGCTGTTATATTTGGGGTTGTTATAGGAATTTTGACTACCACAAGTATTACTGTTTTCGGTATTTCTCTTGCAGCACCAAGGGTTGAAGCTTGGCTGCAAACTAATCAGATAAATATTGTAGTTGATGGGCGCACTTTGGATTTAGCCGGCGATGATGATTCTAATATTTTAAATTTTAATGGAAGAGTTCATGTTCCGGTAAGATATATAGCCGAAAGCCTTGGAGCTGAGGTTATGTGGGACGAGCCTTCACAAACTATTTTTGTAACAAGCCCGCCGCCTGAAATTATTGAAATTGAAGTTCCCGCCCCGGCCCCCGTTCCAGTGGAGCCGGTCGTGCCGCCGCCCCCAAGCCGTCGTTATGACCCTCTGCCAATGCGAAGGGTTATAAGAGATATATCTATAAATGTTGTTTCTATGGAGTTTTACCGCTCTCAAACAGAAGTTATAATGGATATTGCTAACAACTCCCAATGGCCGATAATATTTTTGAGAGATCAGACTTATATCGAATTTAGAGGAGAGCGGTACCTTCTTACACCGGATGATTTTGACAGGCTCTTTTCTGACTCAAGAGGCAGCAGATACGAGAGGGAAGGGTTAAGAATGAGATTTGCACCTCTGCCTGTGGATGTTGTTCGCAGCGGCGATAATATTGATGAAATAAGATTAGTTATTGGTGTTGAAGTAATGGATCGGCAGTTCTTTTTAGAAGTTCCGTCACTTCTTGCCACTTTTGAATTTAATATTGATGCGACAGATGAGAGGTTTTTTAATTTTTAGGTAGATAGTTTTTACACATAGAAAGACCCTTGGGGATTAATTCAATCCCCAAGGGTCTTTTTTGCTATACTGAAATCCTTGCAAAACAGTACTATAAACGGCACTGTTTTGCAAGGATAAGCCGCACAGCTTGCACAACGCAGCCCACTTTTGCAGCAGTATCAAATTAATTGCAATCAACAATCTGATACTGCTGCAAAAGAATTTAAGTATAAAAATAATGCAAGATAGTACTTATTGCCACTTTTTGCCCGGGAATAAGGCTTTTTGGGTCTAAATACTCACCTCTGGTATGGGTACCGCCGCTAATTTTACTTCCAAATGTGACGGAAGGGATACCCATTGAAAGGGGTATATTTGAGTCAGTGGAGCCGGCTTCCACATAGATTTCACCGTCATAATATTTTTTAATAATGGCTATATTGCGCTCTCTTAATGTGGCAAGTGCTTTTTCATCAATACCTTGCTTACATGGGCGGATTCCCAGCACTTCAACTTCAACTTTTATGCCGGATTTTATGTAAGAATCTATAACACTGTTAAAATAATCCTCCATTATTTTTAAACACTCAACATCTTCTGAGCGAAACTCATACATCATAGATGCGTTCTCGGCAATGGTGTTAATGGAGGTGCCTCCTTCGATTTTACCTACATTATAGGTTGTTTTGGCTTTTTTAGGCACCTGCATCATATATAGAGATTGAATCATAGAAGCAAGATAATGTATGGCATTTCTATTACCAAAAGCACCGTAGGAATGACCTCCCTCCGTATAAACGCTTACTTTGTATCTGTGGGAGCCAACAGCATTATCAACAAGCCCATTTATATTACCGTCAAGTCCTATAACTTCCTTTATCCTGCCTTTATACCTTTCACATAAGGCACGGCTGCCTTTTAAATTGCCAAGTCCTTCCTCTCCTGAAGTGGCAGCGAATATAATACCCAAGCCATCTTTAGGTGCAAGTTTATTTTCATGAATAAATTTAATGCCCATAAGCATATTTGTTAAATTGGCTGAATTATCTCCAATACCGGGGGCGTAGAGGAGTCCATCCTTTTCTGTGATGGGTATAGTTGTGGTATCAGGAAACACTGTGTCAGAATGAGCCATGAAGATAACTACTTCATTACTGCCGGTGTCATTAAAAGGGTATACAACATTTAAGGCATCATCAATAAATACATCCTTGGCACCTTCTTTGTCAAGCCATGCTTTAACAAACTCAGCACGCCTAATTTCGTCATTTGACGGCGCGGGAGTCTCAGTTATGCCCTTAAGAAGCTCAATAGTTTCATCTTTTTTAGCGGTTACATAATCTTCCGTTAGTTTAATAATATCCACAAAGCCACCTCCAATTAATTGTTGTTAAATAAAGTATACATCAAATAGGAGAAAAGATAAAGAAAAATAAGTGTTCATTGACTTCATATAGATTCCATTGTACAATTATTGTGTTGTAGTCGTTTGAGACTGTTTTCGTTTCACACGGCTATAGAAAAAGGAGTTACAATATGCTTATAAGCGAGAGAATAAAGCAAAATTACGCATATCTTAGTAATAAACAAAAAAAGATAGCGGATTATTTACTTGAACATGATGATGAAATGGGATTTAAAACCCTTAAAAATATCAGCTCCGAAGTGGGAGTAACCGAAGTAACGGTAATAAATTTTTGCCGTGCCTTGGGTTTTTCTAATTATATGGAAATGAAGCTCCTTTATAGAAACGAAGTGACCGAACGCTACAGCCCCACTAAAAAGATTTTCAGCAGTTTTTTTGAAGATGGGGAATTTAGCCGCTTACTTCCTGAGGTTATCGAAAAGCAGGTTCAAAACCATACAAGAACTTTATATAGACTTGACGAGGAGTCTATTTTAAAAACAGTTAAATTAATTGGTGAGGCTAGGAAAGTTTATATATTTTGCAGGGGTTCAACTGTAAGTATATCCTCGTTTTTTAAATGCCGGCTTGACAGCCTTGCCATAGATTCGGAAATAGTGGATATCTCTCTTTTAGATAACAGGTTTTTTATGAATTCCATGCGATTTACAAAAAATGATGTTTATATATTTATGACATACCCTGTATACTCCAAGGTTTTACTTAAATTTGGGGAGCATTTTAAAACGAAAGGCTATAATGTAGTTGCGTTGACAGATAAAACTGACTCGCCCATTGCCAAGTACGCTGATATTTGCTTTTTTACCGATAACGACTCCTATGTATTTTTCAATTCTTTCCAGTCTCTTGTAAGTGTAATTGAAGTTATTGCAATTCTTTTACATAACTCATTAAAGGATAGGCTGCTGGCTCAAAAAGGCGCAGTTGAAGAAATGGAAAAGGAATTTGAGAGTTTTGCGTTGAAGTGATGGGGAAGTAAGACCTAATGAAAAAATACATTAGCTTATTTTTGATTTGTGCTATAGCACGCCGCCCAATCACGATTTCGAAAGTCGTTTGCTATATAGGGTTATAATAGTTACAGACTAATATTATAAGGGGGAGATGTGTTGCTAAATAAAACTTTCAAAGAAGCAGACATGATTCGTGAGGAACTTGTAAATTTAAGTAAAAACATCCACAAAAATCCGGAGCTTGCCTTTGAAGAGCATAAAGCTGCCGCATTTATTGTGGAAATCCTTAAAAAACACGGTTTTGCAGTGGAAGAGAAAATCGGCGGCATGGACACCGCATTTAAAGGTCGTTTTAAGGTAGGGGCGGGCGGTCCAGTTGTTGCCTACTTGGCAGAATATGATGCTTTGCCTGAAATCGGTCATGCTTGCGGGCATAATTTAATAGCAGCAATGTCTGTAGGTGCGGCTATTGCTCTAAGTAAAACTATGACAGAAGAAAACATTCCTGGTGAGGTTATACTTTTAGGCACACCGGCGGAAGAAGGGGGCGGCGGCAAAATCCTCCTCCTTAATGAAGGCGAGTTTAAAGGTGTTGAATACTCTCTCATGATTCACCCAAGTACAACAAATCTTATTAACAGAGGGGGGCTTGCTACAACTAAGGTAACAGTTACATATCACGGGGTTGCAGCTCATTCGGCGGCGGCTGAAAACGGCGTTAATGCCCTTCAAGGGGTTATACAAACCTTTAATTTGATTGATTCCATAAGGGCGCGCATGCCCAATAAAACTAATATAAACGGTATTATAACCGCAGGCGGTACAGCTACTAATATAATCCCTGATTACGCTCAATGTAAATACTCTGTTAGGACGGCTACAGTAGGGGATTTAAAAGTAGTTACAGCTATGATTAAGGATGTTGTTAAAAATGTTGAGAATTTCCTTGGGTTAAAAGCCGAGGTTGAGACTTCTTTGGTTTATTCGGAGCGTTATTGTAATTTAGCGATGGATGAAAGATGGAAGAAATATATGGAAGACCAAGGCGAAGAGGTAGCATACCCTAACCCTGAAGCCAAAGTAGGCTCGTCAGATGTTGGCAATGTGACTTTGAAAATACCATCAATTCACGCTTATGTTAAAATTACCGATGAGAAAGTTGTGGCACATAATGCAGCATTTACTAAAGTAACGGACACCGACCAAGCTCATGAGGCTATGATGAAAGCGGCTAAAGCCATGGCAGCAACAGGCCTTGACATTATGACTGACGAAGGTTTTAGGAAAGAGATTAATGAGGAGTTTAAGGAAAAAGTCCCTCATTATGATAGTTTGGAGTTGTAGTGTTTAAATTGGAGATGTTGTTATGAGTGAAGGAAAAAACAAAAGAGAAGAGGAGTTGCAATATGAAACAATTATTTAGAAGCAGTATAGTAATGGCTTTGGCGATGATTTTATCTATAAGCCCTATAAATCTCTATGCAAATCCAGTTAGAGTAGAGGTAGACGGTGCTTTAGTGACATTTGATGTCGAGCCGTTTGTACAAGATGGTCGTACTATGGTACCCCTTAGAGCAATTGCTGAAATATTAGGTATAAATGTATATTGGGATGGCGAAATGCAAGAGGCTTGGTACATAAATCACGATAATGTAAGATTCACGTTGCCGATAGGAAGTGAACAAGTTAGACTTAATTGCACAGAAAATGGTCTTTCGGAAGTAGAAATTGATGCACCGCCTTTAATTGTTGATGGAAGAACCTTTGTTCCGTTACGTTTTATTGCCGAAAGCTTAAACGTTAGTGTTGATTTCGTGGAGGGTAAGGTAATAATTTTGACCAATCAAAGTGCTTTAGTTCAACTTGAACCAACCATCACGCCTGCGACTCAATATGATATGCCTATTACAGCCCCAGCAACAACGCAGGAACCGGTCCAAGCACCGCAAACTACCCCGACACCCACACCTAGCCTCGGCGTTGACCTTACTAGAACTGTTTGGATAGCTGGGACAGGCGGTACAATATATCATTCCGTTAACAATTGTGGTAATATGAATCCAAACAGAGCCACATCTATAACACGGCAGCAAGCTCATGCAAGAGGACTTCGTGCTTGTTTAAGGTGCTGGTAAGTTCAATAAATTCAAAGAGGTGCTATCATGTTTATAAGCCTAGGGTGTGTCGACATACCCTAGCGAATAGACGGCTTTAGATTTGGTATTGGTCATAGAATGTGCCGGCTCATAAAAAATAGTATTTTTATACACTTGATTTTGCTGTTTTAATTATTGTTAGCCGCCATATTGTACTTTATATGGTGGCTTATTGTTGCTATAGATTGGATGCTTCATAGTATATGCTTGTTCTACTAAAGCACAAATTTACACATGGGGGTCATCATGAAAAGAGCATTAATAAGCGTTAGCGATAAAGCAGGCGTTGTAGAATTTGCAAGAAATCTTATTTCGGCAGGCTTTGAAATAATCTCAACAGGGGGAACCTTAAAAGCATTGGCTGATGAGGGTATTTCTGCCATGGCGGTTGATTCTGTCACAGGGTTTGCCGAGTGCTTGGACGGGCGGGTAAAAACCCTTCATCCTGGGGTTCACGGGGGTATACTTGCTGTGCGAGATAATGAGAACCATATGAAGCATATTAGGGATTTGGGCATACCCCCTATTGATATAGTCGTTGTAAATTTATATCCTTTCAAAAAAACTATATTAAAAGAAAATACAACTTTAGATGAAGCTATAGAAAATATAGATATTGGCGGACCTGCCATGGTACGCAGTGCCGCGAAAAATTATAAATCTGTGGCGATAGTAACAGACTCTGCCGATTATAATAAAATATCGGAGGAAATTAAGGTGTCAGGGGCAGTAAGTGCTGAAACAAAAATGTATCTAAGCGCAAAGGCATTTGCCCACACAGGGGCATATGACGCTCTCATTGCCGATTACTTGAGAGAAGCTGCAAATATGGATATTTTAGAGGGAAACACCCTTACATTGACCTATGAGCGGGATTTAGACTTGCGCTATGGTGAAAACCCTCATCAAAACGCGGCTTTTTATAGAGAGGTTAAACCGCCAAAAGGTTCTTTAATCCCCTTTGAGCAGCTTCATGGCAAGCAAGTATCTTTTAACAATATTAACGATTTGACAGGTGCTGTGGCACTTCTTAAAGAGCTTGACAATCCTGCGTGTGTGTGTGTCAAGCATTCAGTGCCTTGTGGTGTTGCTGAGGCGGGTAATTTACATGAGGCATTCATAAAAGCCTGTGAATCGGACCCGGTATCCATATTTGGCGGCATTGCTGCGCTAAATGGAATAGTTGACCTTAAATGCGCCGAAGAGATGAATAAGGTGTTTTTAGAAATCGTAATAGCCCCTGATTATACAGCCGAAGGTCTGGAGGAGCTTAAGAAAAAGAAAAACCTACGTATTATTAAAAACCCTGATGCAGCTAAAAAACTCGATGAAAAATATTTCGACCTTAAAAAAGTCCTTGGCGGTGTGCTAATACAAGAAATTGACGATACTTTAATTAATCCGGACGAGCTAAAATGTGTAACCTTAAAGCAGCCTGCCAAAGAGGAAATGGAAGACCTTATATTTGCCTTTAAAGTGGTAAAGCACACTAAATCCAATGGAATAACTGTATGTAAAAACAAGCAAACCATAGGCATAGGCGGCGGGCAGGTAAGGCGCAGCTGGGCACTTGAGCAAGCCATAGACCATGGGAATGAAATTTTTGGAGAAGGCATATGCAAAGGTGCGGTTATGGCAAGTGATGCATTTTTCCCATATAGCGATAGTGTTGAACTGGCACACAAAGCCGGGATTACGGCAATTATACAGCCCGGCGGCTCGGTTAAAGATGAAGATAGTATAGAGTTGTGCAATAAATACGGCATTTCCATGCTGTTTACGGGTATAAGGCATTTTAGGCATTGAGTTTCAGTTTCACAAGGCTGCGTAATACTTAACGAATCGTTTAAATAATGGATGGAATGCGGAGACTTAATTAATGAATGATATATATATCAAAGACTTTACACCAAAAGACGAAGAGGCATTTTACAACATGGCTTCTCTCTTTCACGGTTCTGACGCGGTTGTATATGGCAAAATCAATCACGAGGCTTTGAAAACCACATTTAATGCTTGTATCAACGGCAGCCCATTTGTCAGCGGCTTTTTTATATGCTATAATGGTGAAGTATGCGGCTATGCTCTTATGTGTTTTACTTATTCAAATGAATATGGCGGCAAAATTATGATAATTGATGAAATATACGTTAAGGAAGGGTTTAGGGGAAAAGGTCTTGCAAGTTATTTTGTTAAAGAAATTATTGATAAATACAAAAATGACGTAGTTTATGTTGAAGTAGAAGTTAAAAAAGATAATGTAGAAGCTATAAATTTATACAAAAAATTTGAATTTGGTTTTAATGATTATCAGCTTATGTATAAGTTTTTTAATAGGTAGGTTTATTATGTTAGATATTGCGTTATTAGGCTGCGGCGGCATGATGCCTATGCCCGGTCGGTTTTTGACTTCTCTTTTTTTGCGGCATAACGGGCGTTTTGCCCTTATAGACTGCGGGGAAGGCACTCAGGTAAGTCTCAGGATACTTGGCTGGGGCTTTAAGAATATTGATGTAATTATGTTTACCCATTTTCATGCGGATCATATAACAGGGCTGCCGGGGCTGCTATTAACCATTGGCAACTCAGGCAGGGATGAGCCTCTTGTATTAATAGGTCCAAAAGGGCTTGGGGTTGTGGTAAGCGGTCTTACTGTTGTTTCGCGTGAAATTCCCTTTGAATTAAAAATTATTGAGATGGAGGAGGCGACCGAGTTTAGTATAGGAGACTTTATGATAAAGTCGCTGCCTCTTGAACATAGGACAAAATGTTATGCATACTCTGTTACTATTAACCGCTTAGCGAAGTTTGATTTGGAAGCGGCAGCCAAACTTGGTGTTCCAAAGCAAATGTGGTCTTATCTCCAGCGGGGCGAGGAAGTTTCCCATGAAGGCAGAACATACACTCCCGACATGGTAATGGGTCAGGCACGTAAAGGCATTAAAGTTGCTTATTGTACAGACACAAGACCGGTAAAATCCCTGCCGGATTTTGTTAGAGATGCTGATTTATTTGTATGTGAAGGTATTTACGGAGATAACGACAAAATCGACAAAGCCAGAGAATACAAGCATATGTTGTTTTCGGAAGCGGCGCGTATTGCAAAAGAAGGTGAAGTTAATGAGCTTTGGCTGACTCATTACAGCCCTTCCTTGACAAAACCGGAGGAATTTTTGTATAATGCTACTGACATATTTTCTAAAACTTTTTTAGGTTTTGACAGGAAAAATACTACGATAAAGTTTGAGCAGGAGGATATTTTATGAGCACCCTCGAACAAATTTTTAAATTAAAAGAAAATAAAACCAGTGTAAAAACCGAAATTATTGCCGGTTTTACTACTTTTGTTACTATGGTGTATATTTTAGCGGTAAATCCGGCTATATTATCGGCAACAGGGATGGATCCGGGCGGTTTATTTACAGCCACTGCTATTATGTGCGTATTTGGCACCATATTAATGGCTGTTATTGCTAAATATCCGTTTGCGCTGGCACCGGGCATGGGCTTAAATGCCTTTTTTGCATATGTTGTAGTTGTACAAGTAGGCGGAAACTGGTATAATGGACTTGTACTTCTGTTAATTCAAGGGGTAGGGTTTGTTGCGCTGGCTTCCATTAAATTTAGGGAGAGAATATTTGAAGCCATACCAAAAAGCATGAAATTAGCTATCGGTGTTGGTATCGGGTTATTTATCTTACATATAGGGCTGCAAAACGCAGGCTTTGTGGTTTCACATCCGGCAACTTTGGTGACTTTAGGTAATATGCGTTCTGTTCCGGTTGTTATTTTTATGATAGGCGTAATAATAACAGGGTTTTTCCTTGCTAAACGTATTACAGGAGGGCTTTTATGGGGTATGCTGTGTACGTATCTTATAGGGCTTTTAGCGCAGCTTGCAGGCATATATGAAGTTGGTGTACACGGCGCATCTTTGATACCTGCGGGACTTATAGCACTTCCGCCGTCTTTGGCTGAGGTTAATTTAATTACAAATATATCTCAGGTTGATTTTGGCGGCATCAGTATGTTTACCATAGTAACTTTAATGATAGTTTTACTTATTGTCGAAGGGCTGGATACTGTGGGGACGGCTATAGGAGTTTCGGAAAAATGCGAGGACTTTTTAGATAAAGACGGCGACCTTCCGAGAAAAGGGCGGGTTCTCCTTGCGGATGCTTTAACTACAAGTATCGGGGCACTTTTTGGAACGTCTACCACAACTACTTATATTGAATCCGCATCAGGGGTACAAGCCGGTGGAAGAACCGGCTTAACCGGCTGGGTAGTAGCTATATTATTTGCTATTGCCATGTTTTTCTGGCCATTGTTTTCAGTTATTCCGGCGTTTGCTACGGCTCCCGCACTTGTTTATGTCGGGCTTTTTATGACAACAACAGTTGCCAAAATTGTATGGGATGATGCTAAGCATAAAGGCGAAATTGACTTTACAGAAGCCCTGCCCGCATTTTTGATTATGGTACTTATGCCTCTTACATACAGTATTTCTGATGGTGTTGTGTTTGGTACCCTTGCTTATGTAATATTAAAAGTATTAGTCGGCAAATACAAAGACCCTTCCGCAATGATGTATATACTGGCAGCGTTTTTTGCACTAAAATTAGTGTTTCAATTTTAATATATTATAGATAAGGGGTGATAGTTTGGTTGAACTAAAGAAAATGAGTGATTATGAGATTATTCAGGCTTGCCTTGAAGGGGGCTCTAATTGTTTTTCTGAGCTTGTATTAAGATATAAAAACTTGGTTTATTCCATAATCCTTCGTATGGTAGTTGACAAAGAGGAAGCCAATGATTTGGTACAGGAAGTTTTTATAAAAATTTATAAGAATTTGGGCAAATATCATCCGGAGTTTAAGTTCAGTACATGGACTATGCGGATAACCACAAATCATGTTATCGACTACAGGCGTAAAAGAAAAGAGCAGACAGTGCCCCTTGAGGACATGGAATATGCCGTTTGCTCAGACTCTTCTCCGGAGGCTTCTTACATAGAAAAAGAGAAGGCACAGGCTCTTAAAAAAGCGGTGGAAAGTTTGCCTGATATGTATAAAGTGCCGATTGTTTTATACCATCAGCAAGGGCTTAGTTATCAAGAAATTGCCGCGGTTATAGAAGAACCTTTGTCGAAAGTGAAAAACAGAATCTTTCGTGGGCGGAAAATGCTTAAAGATGACTTGTTAAGCATGAAAGAAGGTGGAGTCTATGAGCTGTAACAGGGCTTACGAATATTTTATGAATCATATGGATAGCAGCTTAACAATTATGGAAGCTGAGTGGCTTGACATACATCTTGCAAAATGTGATAAATGCAGAGAGGACTTTATAGCTTACGAAGCTATTTTAGGTGCCCTTTCTGAGGAAGAGGAAATTGAAGCTCCTGCTGATTTGGAAATTAAAATTATGGAGCAAATTGAAATCCTTCCTACTTTGAAAGATGTTAGAGATAAGAGGAAAGCCTTAATGCTTACGGTTCTAAGCACTGTGTTTACAGGAATTATTGGGCTTATGGCTTTCGCCTCTGGGCACCTTGATAGTGTAGGGGAAATATTTGCAAACTCACGCTTAATGACATATACAGAATTTTTGGGTACTGCCGCGGACTATACCTTGGTATTTATCGGTGAAATTGGGGTGTTCCTGGGAGAGCTTGCAATAGCAGCTTCTGTATTATTTGACGGATTTAGATATATTATGTTATTTGCCATAGCAGGGCTTATATTTGTGCAGTTAGTTTTAAGACAAGAAGATAAGCTGACAAACGGAACAAGGTGATAAATTCTGGATAAAGATATTTTAGTACTTGGTATAGAAAGTTCTTGTGACGAGACTGCCGCTTCTGTTGTAAAAAACGGAAGGGTGGTCTTGTCTAATATTATTTTATCTCAAATTAAGATACATGAGAAATATGGCGGCGTTGTTCCTGAAATAGCTTCCAGAAATCATATATACGATATTTCAGAAGTTATAGACGCAAGCCTTTTAGATGCCGGAATTACCCTAAATGATATAGACGCTGTTGGTGTAACTTACGGTCCCGGGCTTGTTGGGGCACTTCTTGTGGGCTTATCCTATGCAAAAGGTTTAAGTTTTGCACTAAATAAGCCCCTTATAGGCGTAAATCATATTGAAGGGCATATATTTGCTAATTTTATCGATCATCCGGCTCTAACGCCCCCTCTTATATCGCTGGTGGTTTCCGGCGGGCATACTCATCTTGTATATATGAAAGATTATAGCAGCTTTCAAATTTTAGGTCATACAAAAGATGATGCCGCAGGGGAAGCCTTTGACAAAGTGGCCCGCTCTTTAGGGCTTGGTTATCCTGGCGGTCCTAAAATAGAGAGCTTGGCAAAAGAAGGGGATCCTTACGCGCTCGATTTCCCTCGTGCAATGATTAATGAGAATAATTTGGATTTTTCATTTTCAGGTCTTAAATCTGCTGTAATTAACTATCTTAATAAAATGAATATGACAAAGCAAATTATAAACAAAGCCGATGTTGCCGCGTCTTTTCAGCAGGCGGTTTCCGATGTACTGGTGGATAAAGCTGTTAGAGCGTGTAAAATTAATAATGCCGGAAAATTGGCGCTTTGCGGAGGAGTTGCTTGCAATTCATTTTTAAGAGATAATTTTGAGTTTGCGGCAAGAAAAAACAATATTGAATTCTATGTACCCTCAAAAATTATGTGTACGGATAATGCAGCTATGATAGCTTCCAGGGGATATTTTAGTTTGTTGGATGGATATACTCACGGGCTTTCTTTAAACGCATCATCCGCTCTTAAAATAGGTGAAAGAGCTTAGGGCTAGGAGAGTCGCTCCTAGTCCCCTAATTAAGGGCTTGGGGTAAAAACTGTTGAGCCTGGCTCTAATGCCACCACCAAAACTTCAGTTCTTGTAGGGTTAATATGGATTGTAAGCTGAAAAGATGCAGCTTCTTTTCTCGTGCCAGGCACGAAGGATACATCATAAGGTATGCCTATACGGGTAAGTAAGTCGCAAGCAATGAGAAATTCGTTGTAAGATATAGGTATATTACTTAGCATCCTCCTAAATATATCATAAGAAAACACAGCCGCTAATGAGCTGTCCCATAAGAAATTCAAATGTATCACCTCGTATTTTTCATTTGATATATATTATGATTTTTTAGACAAGCAAGTGATTATTTTTTTTAGTACTTGCTCATAAATTACAACTTTTCAATAATATATAAGATATAATTCTAATTAAAATTTCCCTATAGATATAGTCGGTTTGTTTGCATCGGCTCTTCTTAGGTTGTGTTGTCACAAGTTTGCTGTATCCTAAACATCATTGCCTTTTAGAAAAACACTACGCTTTACCCGTACATATTTCAATTGTATTGACTATAGTATAGACAGGGGGTATTTTATGCGGTTTAGACTATTTTACAGAAAGCCTCGTAAGAAAAAAAGAAAAAACAAAGGTTTCTTTTTGCTGCCTCTAATCGTTTTATTTATGATTTTTGTGGGTATATTTTTTATTATAAGACTTGACCGGACGATTTTCCCAATCGCTTTACAAGCAGCGGAGCTTCACGCAATGGCACATATGAACGAAATTGTAAACAGCTCAACAATGGGCGCAATAGAGCGGCATAGTCTTATAAGCCAGGATTTTTACAGCATATCCACAAATTACGATGGAAAACTTAACTCTTTATCCGTAAATACAGTTCTTATAAATCATTTGAGCAATGAAATAGCTGTTTCAATGTCTCGCGAGCTTATCGAGCTTGATAATGAAAGAATACAAATCCCTTATGGTGCCCTAACCGGCATAAGGGTAATTGCAAACTTAGGACCTATGTATACGGTTTATTTAATGCCTATTGGTGAAGTTTTGGTAGATTATAGTTCATCCTTCGCATCAGTGGGGATCAATCAGGTTAATTTTCAAGTATGGCTTAATATAAATGCCAGAATAAATATTGTAAATCCCTTGCAAAGCAGCGAAATCCTCTTGGAGCGCAGAGTTCCTTTAGTAAATACAGTTATTAATGCTGAAATACCCAATGTATATTTTAATAACTCAGCTGATGGGATTATTATAAGCACGCCGAATTAGGCGTTGTTAAAAGAAGGCAAATCTGGTATACTGTGGACACTGCTTAGCTAACAGGTCTAGGGCTGGGAGAGTCGAACCTTGAACGCCCTTAGCCCTAATATAAAGGAGTAGATAATTTGGAACATATCAATATTAGTGCGAAAGACCTTCGGCTAATGGGCGAAAAAGCTCAAAGGTGCATAGATTCACATGCTAAGCAGGCTTTGGTAGTAAGCTATATACCACTTGTGTCTCTACCGATAGTTTACGGAGTGTGTGCTAAAATGATTGTCAAACTGGACAAAATTTTTGGTATACCTACTGCCAAGGGCTTAGGTTCTGAAATTTTACAGGATGTGATGGTAGGGGTTATTGTCGCGCCTGCACTGGCTATACCTATACTGGGGGCTAGTGTTGCAACTTTTTATATTAAATCAATCGGAAGAAATTATACCAGTGCAGTTACCGCAGTGATAAACACTGATCCTATACATAAACTTTGCGATAGTGCTTTTGCAGCCAAGCGGATAAGAGAAGAATTGCAAAAAATCCACGCCAGTCAGCGCAAAGAACAGCTTTAGTAAATGAAAGACAGAAAAATTGTTTGGAGGCTAAAATGAGATATATAGAAGACTTTAAAGAGGATGATCGCATAGTAGCTCATTATTTATGTAAGCAAAAACAGAGCCTCAGGTCTCGTGCAGGTAAAACCTATCTATCCCTTAAGCTGCAAGATAAAACCGGTATAATTGATGGGAAAGTTTGGGAACTTAGTAATGATATTCAAAGCTTTGAGGAGAATGATTATATTAAAGTTGATGGGACAGTGGTTGCTTATCAAAATGATTTGCAGATGAAAATCTCTAAAATACGTAGAAGTGAAGAAGGAGAGTATGACCCTGCCGACTATGTACCCCGCACAGACAAGGATGTGGAGGCTCTTTACGATAGCCTTCTAGGCTATATAAAATCCATCGATAATAGCTATATTAAAAGGCTTTTGGAAAGTATTTTTTTGGAAGACTCTGTGATTAGCACTTCTATTAAAACCCACTCCGCCGCTAAGCAAATGCATCATAGCTATATGGGCGGGCTTTTGGAGCATACAGTTTGTGTTGCCGATATATGCGAATTTTTAGCCGGCAAATATAAATTTGTTGATAGGGATATGCTTATAGCAGGTGCTCTTTTACATGATGTTTGCAAGATTATCGAGCTTTCGCCTTTTCCCGTTAACGACTATACAGATGATGGGCAGCTTATAGGTCATTTAGTAATGGGTTCGGAGCTTGCAGGCAGGCATATAGATAAAATTGAAGGATTCCCTCATCAATTAGGGCTTTTGATTAAACATATGCTTCTTTCTCATCATGGTACACATGAATTTGGCTCCCCTGTGCTGCCTAAAACAGTTGAGGCATTTCTGCTAAACTGTGCTGATGATTTAGACGCTAAAACTAAGATGTTCGAGGATGCAATAGTCGGTGACAATACTATGGGTATGTGGGTCGGTTATCATAGAATGTTTGGGAGAAACTTAAGAAAGTCAGGTTATAATAATGAAAAATGATTCAAAATTTATCTCAGCCAACGAAATAAATAAGTTTTTATATTGCCCGTATCAATGGTATTATGAAAGATTATACGGTATGATGCATATACGCGGCTTATATAAAGAGAGAAATCAAAAATTGGGGCTTGAAGATACGGCTTACAGCAATTTTAAAAAAGGGCTTGATTATCATGAGTCATATGAGGACAAGCCTAGTGATTCTTCCGGCGGAGGGCTTAGGCTGCTTAGGCGTGTTGCTATAGTAATTGCTATTATATCAGGTATTATATGTGGGTATTTGTTCTATCATTATTTTTTATAGGGGAGCTATAATACTTTGGAAATCGTTCTCTACATTGCTGCTGCCGCTTTGATTATTTATTTTATTGCGCGGCTTATTTCATTCTTTCTTAACAGAAAACATAAATGTATAAAGCTTCAGCCTAAGCTTCCCGGAACAGGTTACAGGCTTATATACAGCGACCAAAAGCAAATTGACAAAAGGCAGGACAGTGTTGTATATGGCACAGTTTTAAAATGTGAGAAGCTTGATATAAGCGGCAAGCCTGACTATATATACCGCCATAAAAGCGGTGAATTGATGCCTGTTGAACTTAAAAGCGGTGAAATAGGGGAGGCGTCGGAGCCTTATCTTGGGGATTTAATGCAGCTTGCAAGCTACTTTGCTATTGTGGAGGAGTATTTTGGTGAAAAACCTCCCAGCGGCTTGATTATTTACAAGGATTATATGTTTAGGATACAAAACACGGCAAGGCTTAAGCGTATATTGAGAAGTATTTTGGGAGAGATGAGGGATATGCTTAGACATGGGGAAGCCAACCCTGCGGCAAGCTTTGTTAAATGTAAAAATTGTATTTGTAATGGCACTGTATGTGAGTTTACAGATTAGAACCTATGTTCTTGAACCTGTGGTTCTTATTGGAGTATATTTATTCATGCTTAAAAAAAATGATATAAGACAAATAGAGGTAACTGATATAGGAAGCAGAGGAGAGGGTATTGGGCGATTTGACAATTTTGTCATATTTGCCGATAATACTTTGCCTGGAGATATTTGCGAGGTAAAAATCCTTAAAGTAAATAAAAGCCATGCCTATGGCAAGGTTTTGAAATTGATCACCCCTTCGCCATTTAGGGTTGTATCACCCTGCCATGTTTCCGATAAATGTGGCGGCTGTGCTTTTATGCATATGGAGTACAAAGAGCAGCTTAAGCTTAAAGCTAAAAAATTGTATGACAGCCTGACCCGTTTAGGAGGTTTTAAAAATCCTAATATTTTGCCTATAGAGCCTATGGAGAGCCCGTGGGTTTACAGAAATAAATCAAGTATACCTGTGAGAGAGGAAAAAGGGGAAATAAAAATAGGCTATTACGCCAAAAACAGCCATCGAATTGTGGAAAACCCCAATTGCTGTATTCAAGATGTGGTTGTTTGGGAAATTATAGAGACTGTTTATGAGTATATGACGGCATGTGGTGTAAGAGCGTATAATGAGCCGGATAAGACCGGAGTAATAAGGCATATTGTTGCTAGGTCTGCTTTTGGTACAGGGCAGGTTATGGTTGTTTTGGTTTTAAATACTAAATACGGAAAATTGCCTAAAAATCACGACTATTTAATTGAAAAACTATCTCAAATTAAGGGAATGACAAGTATTTGCTTTAATTATAATAATGACGCCACAAATGTTATAATGGGTAAACGTAATTTTTTTGTGTGGGGTAAAGAATATATAGTTGATAGGCTGGGGGAATTTGATATTAAAATATCTCCACATTCTTTTTATCAAATAAACTCTGTGCAAGCCCTTAAAATATATGAATGCGCCCTTGATTTTGCAGAGGTTAGGGTAGATGATACAGTTATTGACGCTTATTGCGGGATAGGTACTATCGGCTTGTTTTTTGCCAAAAAGGCGAAACAAGTATATGGTATAGAAATAGTGGACGAAGCTGTTAGTGATGCAAATCAGAATGCTAAAGTAAATAAAGTACAAAATTTGGAGTTTATACTTGGTAAAGCAGAAGATATTATTTATGATTTTATTGATAAAGACATAAATGCGGATATAATAGTGGTTGACCCGCCGAGAAAAGGCTGTGATATGAAGTTTTTAGAGACCGTGGCTGAGATAAAGTCGCGAAGCGTGGTATACATATCCTGCAATCCGGACACTTTAGCGCGGGACGCCGCTATTTTAGCAGAAGCCGGTTATGAGCTTAAAGCTGCTAAGCCCTTTGATATGTTTTGCCATACTGTGCATATAGAGGTTGTGGCTTTGCTGCAGCTTTAGTTTTTAATAATTACTCCTGGATTTTTAAGATTGTGTTACATAGCAATCACGGTCAAGAAACTCTGTCACATATCCTGTATGATTATCTCAGGAGGTGGGGTTACGGTGCAAAAAGCAAATAAAGAAGCCGCGGCGGCAGTAGAGCGTATGAAAGCATATATTGCTGCTCATCTGCAAGATTCTATCACGGCAAGTGATTTAGCAAGAGATGTCGGTTATTCCCAATACCATATGGCGCGAATTTTTAAGGGGGAAACAGGTCTCTCACCGTTTGAATATATTCGCCGTCAGAGGCTAACCGCAGCCGCACATGTGCTTCGTGACGGAAAACAAAGAATAGTGGATGTTGCACTCGACTTTGTTTTTGACAGCCATGAAGGATTTACAAAAGCATTTGCAACAGGTTTCGGCATTTTGCCAAAGAAATATGCAAGCTATCCTGAGCCTTATGGCTGGCTCATACCGCGCCGTTATCTTAACCGCTCAAAATCAAAAATGGCTGGTCGTTCCGCCGGTGCGGAACTGTTTGTCCATGCATCTGGGGAGGTAATGTATATGGAAGAAACGGCAGTAATTTTCACCCAAATTATTGAGCGTCCTGCTCGCAAGCTAATTCTGAAACGCAGTGTAAAAGCGGAGGATTACTTTACTTATTGTGAGGAAGTAGGCAGTGGTAATAATAATAACTCGGCTCCTTGGGATATACTATGCGATATCAAGGAGGCACTTTATGAGCCTGTAGGTTTGTGGTTACCGGAGAATATGCACCGCCAAGGAACAGGCATTTACGCCCACGGTGTTGAAGTTTCTGCTGACTATGCCGGGGCTGTACCGGAGAATTTTGACGTAATTAATCTTGAACCGTGTAAACTTCTTATATTCCAGGGGGAGCCCTATGATGATGAGCATTTTATGGACGCGGTTGGTCAATGTATGAATAGGATTAAAAAATTCAATCCTGAAGTATACGGCTACAGATATGCGCCTGAACTTGCGCCGAGAATGCAGCTTGCGCCTATGGGTTGGCGCGGCTACATTGAAATGATGCCGGTTTGCCTGTTATAAGACTAAAATACACACAAAATATCCTTAGTGCAACTATTTTGTGCAATTAAACAGGAGGCGGTGATTCCGCCTCCTTACAAGGTATATATAAGAGAGTTCCAGTTAACACACTAAAGTATATTAGGCTGAAATCGGTTCTTACGAACCGCCCGCTATTGCGACTCCATGAATGTTTATGCATTATATTTTATAAAAAATAAATACAAATAACAAATCACTTTTTAACAAAAGTTAAATATAAACCTTGCCAACTATAGTATGTGCAGATATATATCGATTATTACGGTAAAATTTGGTCGGATTATCGGAGCAGCTGGCTGGAATATAAAGCATAGTAGTAAGAGCTGGACATCACTCCGTCAAAGCCTCTGTCTTTATCAATACCGCTTTCTGCTACATTAGGTCCTGCATAAGACTTTTTCTTGTGGATAGGCTTATTTTCTTCTATCATGAAATATCTCCTCCTTCCTGTGTTATAGATGGTAAATGAGATAAATTGTTATTTTCACTGTCATCCGGAAGGGATTTAAGATACTCACTCCCGTCTCTTGTTGCGATTCCTACTCCTGCGATTCCTCCTTTTCTCGCAAGAGCTACAGCGTCTTCCTTATCAAGTATCTGACCATTGGATAATTGGTAGCCTGTAACACGACCGTCATCTTTTCTAAGGGCTGTGATTGTCATCGCGTCTGAGCTTGGAGTGGGGATTTCACTAAATGCATTCATTGGAAGGCTTTCAAGACCGGATGATATACCGTGGTTTTGATACGGCTGTGCAGTTTTATTATTCATTATAATTCCTCCTTCATATTGCTCCAGTTTGATAATACTGTCTTATCCGCCGCTACCTTATTTACTATTTCTGAGCCGGAGCGGCAGTTATCGAATTTTCCTTTTTCGATTTCTTCAATTACAGCGTTTAATAATTTCTCATAATACGCCTCCGAAGATATTTCATTTGTTGTCCGAATAAAATGTTGTTGTGACTCACTCGATGCGATGCTTGCATATTCCTCTTTCACTTGTGCAATTAGTTCTTCTCGTTTCATACCGCCTCCATATGCTATTTATCTTTGCTGTTATTATTTTTGTTAGCCTCACGCCTTGCAGGGGGCGTTTTTCCTTCGTCAGATTTTTTTTGAGAGTTTCTTGTTTTATTGTTTGACATTGATTTCACCTCGTACTTTATTTTGTGTAAATACGCGTAATTTATACTTAAATCCATCTAAAATAGTAAGACTTTTGTTTCTATATGGTTCGGATTTCAGTATATGCAAAAAAATAATGAACTCCCGTACTTTTTAGTGTACAGGAGTTCATTTTAGAAAATTTATTAACTATATTAAATCACTTTTAGTTTGGTGGTTAGCATGAAAATTCCTAATTGTGGAAAATTTAATTTCCCTTCATGATTTTTTAGACCTGTTGAAATGTAACTTTCATGATTGCCTTTTCCCTTACTTTATTTCGATTTCTTATAATCCATTGCCATTTTTTGGATAAAATGTTTAAAAAGATTATTCATTTCACTTTGAGTATGTATTAAAAGTTCAGGATGCCATTGTACGCCGATAACTGTTTTATCGGTGCTTTCTATTGCTTCTATAATGCCATCAGGCGCAACAGCTGATACTACTAAATCCTTGCCTAAAGCCTTTACAGACTGGTGGTGCATTGTATTTGTACGAACATCTTCCGAACCTAAAATTTCATAAAGCAAGGAATTTTTTTCTACCTTGATTTTATGGAGGGCAATATTAGTTCTATATCTTTGTTGGTGTAGTATAGACTCTTTTTCATAAGTGGCAGAAATATCCTGATATAATGTGCCGCCTTTTGCTACATTTATAACTTGCTCACCGCGGCAAATACCGAGGACAGGCATTTTTCTCTCAAACGCCAAGTTTAATAAAGCTATTTCATATTTATCCATATCAGGCTGTACAACGCCCAATTTTTGATGAGGGTCCTCGTCAAAATACATTGGATCAACATCTGCGCCTCCGGGAATTAAGAGCGCATCACACATATCAATATAGGTTTTTAAATGCTCCGGATCCTCAAGAATTGGGATTGGCAGAGGCAAGCCGCCATTTTCCTTAACCGCTTCTAAATAGGATTTGTTAATACGATATGACTCTGATGAATGAAAAAGTTCTGATGTAAACACAAGATAAGCCCCTGATATACCGATAATTGGTGCCATAATAAAAGTCCCCCTTAAAAATATTATTTTGAAATGAGTATTTTTGCTTATAGTCAAGCCACTTTAAAACCGTCCATTAATCCGGCGTTTTACTTGGACATTTTTAAAGGGGCTTAACTATAATTTATATTTTACAGTATTGTGTGATAATTGCAAGTAAGTATTTAAAACTTTCTATTGACAAAACCATTCTAATATATTAGAATATATTCTAACGTATTAGAATGAAACTAAAGGAGGCATACCATATTGAAACTCTTTGATGCAGAGCTTAAGATTATGGAAATTTTGTGGAAGGAGGGGGATTTAACCGCAAAGTACATAGCGGAAATTTTAAATAAACAAATTGGCTGGAGCAAAACCACGACTTATACAATGATAAAAAGATGTATTGATAAAGGCGCAATAGAGCGCAGAGAACCAAACTTTATCTGCCATCCTCTTGTTACTATTAATGATGCACGTGAATATGAAACAACGGAGCTTATTAACAAAATGTATAATGGAGCCGCTGATCAGCTTGTAGCCTCAATGTTAGGCAGCCAGCTTCTGTCTAAAGAGGAAATTGAACGCTTAAAACAAGTTATCAGAGATTTAGAATGAGGCTGAAATAATGGTGCATATGAGCGTTCTCCAAATGAGCATTTCAGCTGCGGTTTTAATTTTGACAATTGTTATTATCCGCAGTTTTACTATTCATAAACTACCTAAAATAACCTTTGTGATACTTTGGGCTGTAGTTTTATTCTGCCTTTTGATACTTTTTTCCATCCCTCTTTTTAATGCGGCATTACAGATTGCCGGGAGTGTTTTTACCATAACAACTGTATGGGTTATTGGTGTATTAGCTTTTGCCTTTTTCTTTGGCGGTACCCATTTTCGTTATCGCAGGGAATACTGTGCGTCACTGCCTGTTGATTGCGATACGGCGCACAAATGGCTTAAAGAGCAAGAACTAATGCGGTCTCTACAAATCAGGCAGTCAGACAGGATAAAACTGCCCCTTACTTATGGGATATTAAAGCCTGTAATTTTACTCCCGAAAACAACGGATTGGCAAAATGAGATAAGTCTGCACTATGTTCTTACCCATGAACTTGTGCATATTAAGCACTTTGACATTATCATAAAATGGCTCCTTGTTTTGGCTTTATGTATCCATTGGTTTAACCCTCTTGTATGGGTTATGTATGTATTTGCAAATCGTGATATTGAGCTTTCCTGTGATGAAGCTGTAGTTAAGGTTTTTGAGGGCAGGTTAAATCCCGCTTATGCTTTGGCAATTATGAGATTAGAAGAAAAGGAGGCAGCCCCTATGTTTAATATACAATCTTTCGACCGCTGTACTTTTGAATATTGCCGCAAGTTTTTAAAAGAGGATGAAAAAACAATAGGCATTTGCAGAGACTGCGCTGAGATTAGGGTTTTAGGGTACAGTAAAATGTTTCGTTTTCGCTCTATTATAGGCGGAGTGATTATAGGCTTTGTATTTCTTTTTGCTCCTTTTTTGAATCAAGTCTTAGGTCTTAGTATTTGGCCTTTTGACAGCATAGTTTCAATTGGTTTTATTGGGGTAATCCCTTTGATAATTCTGTGCTATTTGCTCCCTTTTGCAAGAAAAGTTAAGCTTGAAACTATTATGGGTTATTTTCAGCAAAAACTCGACAGCAGAGGGGAAGATATTGGTTCTCTGGCTCTGGGAATTCAACCGGACTCTGCACGAGGGCGTTTCGGCGCGAGCCCTGACGTATACGGAAGAGTTGGCATTACGGTTATTGAGCTTTTTGCCTCTTTTATATCCGGTCCGTTTTTCTTTGTATACGGGATATATAAATATAGGCAGCTGACGGCTTATATAAAAGGGTATCGCTCATGAAATGTTAGGTCAAGGAGAAATGAGGTGGAAATTATAGTACATATGAGTGTTTTTCAAATGAGTATTTCGGCAGCAATTTTAATTGCAGCAATTGTTATTATCCGCGGTATTTTTATTCATAAACTTCCAAAAGCTATATTTGTAATTCTATGGGCTGTGGTTTTATTGCGTCTTTTGATGCCTTTCTCAGTCTCCATCCCTGCACTTGTATCAAATCAGGCATTTAGTGTAAATACATTTGTTGATGATGCAGCCAGCATATTTAATACATATGAGCATGGTATGCATTTCGCGCCTTGGGGTACACATACAGCTATCTCTAGTACAATACCGGCGGATGGAGTTATTGCAAATCTTAATTCATTAGCTTTGGTAGCAGGTACATCTGAAAATCGTGCTGTGTTTTTTACATTAACCACTGTATGGCTTGTTGGCATGGTGGTTGCCGCATCTTTTTTCTTAGGTACCCACTTACGGTATCGAAAAGAATATAAAGGCTCATTGCCTATTGATTGCGATATGTCAGATACATGGCTGAAAGAGCAAAAGCTAATGCGATCCATACAAATAAGGCAATCCGACAGGATAAATACCCCTTTAACTTATGGAATATGGAGACCTGTAATACTGTTTTCAAAAACAGCAAGTTTGACGGATGAAAGGTTACTGCAATACATTCTTACTCACGAACTTATACATATTAAACGTTTTGATATACTTAAAAAGTGGCTGCTTGCAATAGCTGTCTGTATCCATTGGTTTAATCCCCTTGTATGGGTTATGTACATGTTGGCAAATCGCGATATTGAACTGTCTTGCGATGAAGCTGTAGTAAAGAGCTTAGGGGAAAAAACAAAGCCTTCTTATGCCCTGGCTCTTATAAGATTAGAAGAAAGCAGGAGTATCTTCACTCCAATATTCAGTAATTTCGCGAAAAATGGGATCGAAGAGCGGATAAATGCGATTATGAAGGTCAAAAAAACCTCTATGGTCACTAAATTTGCAGCTTTTATGATGGTTTTAATTTTCATACTTACCGCATGTAGTGCTATGGCACAAGAGCCGGTGGAAATCATATCAGGGACAATTTCCGTAGGGCTTACATCCAGCTTTAAGGTTGAATCTGACGGTACTTTATGGGCTTGGGGCAGTAATGAGAGAGGGCAGTTAGGTGATGGTACGACAGAAGAACGGTATGCCCATCAAAGCATAATGGCAAATGTGAGCCGGGTTTCAGCAGGCTCTATGCACACATTTGCCATTACAACAGATAATATGCTGTATGCGTGGGGTGAAAATAGCAAAGGGCAGCTTGGAGACAGTACGAACACTATAAGATACAGCCCTGTAAGAGTACTGGATGATGTGATTTATGTTGCGGCCGGTGCAAATCATACCATGGCTATAAGAGCAGATGGCAGTCTTTGGGCTTGGGGAAGCAATGAATACGGTCAGCTTGGAGATGGTACAAAGGAAAATAATTATACTCCTATAAAAGTTATGGAAGATGTAATCTTAGCCTCGGCAGGAGCTTATCATACTATGGCAATCCGCAGTGATGGCAGTTTATGGGCTTGGGGCAGAAATCATAGACATCAGCTTGGAGATGGTGGTACGGAAAATCAGCCACTGCCTATACAAATAACAGAAAAAGAAAATACGGCTTTAGTTTCAGCCGGAGATTATCATACTGTAGCACTCATGACAGACGGCAGCTTATGGAGCTGGGGCTGGAATATGTCAGGGCAGCTTGGGGATGGCACAAGGGAAGCTAGTCCTGTGCCAATTAAAATAATGGATAATGCGGTTTATACTTCAGCCGGAGAGGTTGGCACAGCCGCAATAACATCTGATGGAAATTTATGGGCATGGGGAGGTTTAATACGAGTATTGGAACCTCATATGATAATGAACAATGTAGTCGCTGTTTCATTGGGAGCAGGGGATATAGGGCGCAGTATCGGTCATGTGCTTATTATAAGAACTGATGGCAGCTTATGGTCATGGGGTGCTAACAGAAGTGGTCAGCTGGGGATAGGTCAAACAAGACAAAATATTTTACCCAGCCCCGTTATGGTTACTATAGGCGAGCTTCCGGGTTACGGACATTAATATAAGGCAGGAGTGATTTTTAATGAAAAGGATTTTAAGTGTAATATTAATAAGCATGCTGCTATTGAGTGTCATTAGTGCTTGCGGCACAACTTCCTCACAATCAACTGATGCTGTATCCGAGGGAGGGCCCGAAGGACTTATAGGACAGGGTATTAGAGTTGCCTCACAAAATGAACCGGCAACAATTGCTCCCGCTATACATAACACTGTAGTCAGTGCCCACAAGAATTTAATGACTCATAACGCCCTTTTTAGGATACATTACAGCAGTCTTGAGCCTGTACCGGATTTAGTATCTCATTGGCAGGCTTTAAGTGATACTATGTTTGAATTTACAGTGTACGAGGGTATAATGTTCCATAATGGCGAGGAACTTACGGCTTATGACATTGAGGCTTCCTGGCAGACTATCAGGCAATTTGTCCCGGGTGCCGCTCATGAAAGTATTACAGATTTTTATGTAGTTGACAGATATACTATAGCCGTTGATACGAGAGAGCCAAATGCCATGCTGTTTTTTGATTTGGCTCATCAGTCAAATATGATAGCCCCAAGAAGCTTATTAGAGGCAGGGCATGATTTTAATGCAGCGCCAATAGGCAGCGGGCCATTCGAGTTTAGAGAGTGGAGAACGGGTAGTTATATACATTTTGAAGCTTTTGATAATTATTTTGACACTAATCGTGCTGCAAAAGTTGACCATGTAACTTGGCTATTTATACCTGAAGGCTCATCAAGGACAATAGCTCTTGAACTTGGTGAAATTGATTATATTATGGAAGTTGCTTCTTCTGATATAGCAAGGCTTAGTGATAATTCTAATGTTTCGGTAGTTATATTGCCCTCCTTAATACATCAGCATTTAATACTTAATAACGACCGCCCCCAGTTTAGCAATATTCATGCAAGGCGTGCTATTGCTATGGCAATTAACAAGGAGACAATGGTATACTCTGCATTTGGCGAGTTTGGTATTCCAACTTTCTCACAAGCGCCTGACGCATTTTCCGGCGCAACAGACGAGGGCTCATACAGCTTTGATCCTGATGGGGCAAGAGCTTTGCTTGCAGAGTACAATATCGACCCTGTATCTTTGGCTTTCAATATTATTGTAAGCAATGAAGAGAGGAGTGCTATGGCTGAGGTTATACAAGTTTATCTTGCGGATATTGGCATACCTGTTACTATTACACGGCGGGACTTAGGGACCACTCTAACTATGACAACAGCAGGGGATTATGAAGCGGCTTTTGCAGGGTTTACATCTGCAAGCTTGACTGGATTTATGCGTGGCTTATTCCACCATGAGTTTATTAATCAAACCAACAGGAGCCGTGTTCGTAACCAAGAATTGTCAGATCTGATTGACCAAGCAATAATAACGGTCGATACAGACGCAAGGGACGCTATACTAAGGGATGCTGTTATTATGGCTAATGAGTTTACTTACCAAATACCTATACATATGAGTATGATTGTCAGTGCGTTTAATACTAACCTTACAGTGCCTGAAATATCCGCAACAGGGTTTCTTAATTTGAATATGATGAGTTGGGTTGAGTAAGAAAGGCATCTGTTAAATGAAATAAAGGAGGATTCAAAATGAAAAAGATAAGAGTTGCTCTTTTGTGTATAATGATTGTAATGGCACTTGCTGCATGTAGTAGAGAAGCACAATTCTTACCTGTGATTAGTGAAACTGAGTCAATTCCGGCTCAAGCAGGCACTCCCGCGGAGTATCCTGTAGTACCTGCTGTAGTATATCCTGTGGTAACAGAAGCTGAACCGTTAATAACGATAACACACACCATTATCAATCAGGGGGATATGCCCCGAGTGCTGCAGCCGCCTAGGGACACTTCCGGAAGAGAACTGGTAGAATATCAATATCCTACGCCGGAAGTTCAAGCTAATATATTCTTTGAAACAACTGCCCCAATACGCTCATCCATATTGGCGGAGGGCGGCACGCTCTATTTCGGTAATGAAGATAATATGTTCTATGCACTGGATATAAGTACCGGGCAGGTGCTTTGGACATTTTCTACAGATGAAGCCGTACAGACACTGCCGGTTCTAACAGATGGGAAAATTATATTTAATGTGGGAAACAGCTTATATATATTAAACGCCTTAACCGGTGAGGCAATTCATACCCTAGTATATCCTTCAAACTACAATGTTAGGATATCTCAGGAGGACTACGCCTTTAATGATTCTCATGTTGTGGTTGTGGATGGTATCGCCTATTTTGCTGCCCTTAACGGGGATTTAGTTGCTGTGGATATAATAAGAGGCGAAATAGTTTGGTCGATTGAAGCAAGTCTGAACGGATTGGTGGCTTCCGGCATTAGCTATTACAATGGAATGCTTTATTTTATTGGCTTTCCGGGTCATTTATTTGGTGTTGACATACAGACTAGGCAAATCAGCTTCGAAACTCGTATACGCAATATGGCTTTTAACCCTATGACTATATATGACGGGAAAATATACATCGGTGGAAGGAACTTTAGGTTTTATTGTATTGACGCACAAACCGGCGAGGTAATATGGAGATCCCATTCCAGAACTCATGCAACATGGTTTTCCGGAGGTTCGGTCATTATAGGGAACAATGTGTTTGCCACTACTGCAGATGAGCGTCAAATTATTGCTTTTGATAAAGACACAGGCGAGTTTCAGAGAATATATTCTGTCATAGAATTTGGATATACCAGACCTCTTCGTCACGGTAATAATATTGTTGCTGTTACAACAAATACTGACGCCGCGTTTTTAGCCGAAACTGAGGATACTGGATTAAGAGAAGCATTTGCACACAGGATGACACAAATATCATATGCAATGGCAATTGACACGGTAAACCATACAAAGCTCTGGTTAGCACCGATTGAAGATATTGTTCTGTCCCCGCCGGCTATTTATCAGGGTGTTTTGTATTTCGGTTCCGACTCAGGCACGATTTACAGTATAAATTTGGAGCGTCCCTGACAACGCTAAAACCCGTGGTTGCAATAAAGCCACGGGTTTTACTAATTAACTGTAAGTTACTATGGAGGGCTGTATCTGCCTGCCATCCAGGGCACATATTAAGGACTCCTGCAAAAGTGAAAGATCCGCTGTCAAGCTCGTTGGCTTTTTATGGGGGTTATCCTGCCCGAATGGTACGAAAAATATATTTTTTGTGTTATACAGCTTCATTATATTCATACCATTTGCTCCAAGGGCGTCATTGGAAAACAGGGCAAGTAAAATTGGCTTGCCGTTTCGCAAAGTAGCCTTTGCCGACATAACAACAGCACCGTCAGATATTCCGTTTGCAAGTTTTGCAACTGTATTTCCTGTAGCTGGAGCAATAATCATAATATCCAGTTGAATGTCAGGACCGAAGGTTTCCGCCTCCGCTATTGTGCTGACTACATCTTTTCCGGTTATGCCGCTTATTTCGTTTAAAAATGAATCTTTATTATGAAAACGGGAACTGTGGTTAAATACATCCTCAGATACAATTGGATATATATCGGCACCTAAGCTTTTAAGCATTTTTAATGGCTCAAGTATTTCCATAACAGTACAAAATGAAGCGCATATCCCAAAACCTATTTTTTTTCCTTCAAGTGTCATATTTATCTCTTCCTTTCTTTTAAAATGCAATCAATATACTCACCTAAAATTTCACCGGCTGTCTTTATAGCATATTTTCCTGGAATGCCGGGCAAAAGTGTAGATTTTTCATTAAGCTTTTTTGCATATTCCATATCAAAACCATAAGGCTTTGATGCTATATCTATTAAAAGTGTGCCTTTTGTTTTTTCGAGGATTTCGTTGTTTAGTACAGGATAGGGGACAGTGTTAATTATTATGTCAAAAGGTTGATTGTCAAAGAGTTCCTCTAAATAAATTGGTGTAATGGAGTCAACATATGCAGCCCATTCTTTTTCCCTGTTTCTTACAAGTGCCGATACATTTGCTCCAAGCCCTTTTAACCTTTTAGCTAAATCTTTTCCGCAAATCCCATAACCGATTATAAGCACTTGGCTGTTAGCTATGGTATCCAAGCAGTTTGTAATAAGATAGGCTATTACCCCTTCCGAGGTTGGAACGGCATTTTTTACAGCAACAGATTTATCTTCCATTAAGACATAATAGGAAAGTCCGTATTCTGTGCATTTATCCGTAAGATACGCATTTCTGATTCCGGAGAAAATTATAGTATCTTTTTTAAGTGACCCCAAATACCCATCGTTATAGATATGACAATCAACTTCTCCCATAAAAGGAAAAATAATAAAGTCCAGGCTGTTTGGCTGCATATCAAGCTCACTAAAAACATAACCGCGTTTTTTAAGATAATTTTCTGTATGAAAATATCTTGTGTCATCTTTTATAATAATTCCTTCCAGTATAATCACTCCAATCCCTTTCAATTCTTTGTTCATAATATGCGGATAAGCAGATTTAAGGGACTATGTTGTATCAATAAATTTAGCTTTTGAATATTATATAAAATGACAAGGGTTTATATAGTCAATCAACCCCTAAACCCAAACGATAAACTTGGTTTTTCAGGTTGCTTAACTATAGAACAATAGAGCCTTGGTTAAAATTTATCTTTTACAGGAGATGCTATGAAAAATGCTAATAGTTCAAAAATATGGCGGCACTTCTGTTGCCGACTATGAAAAAATCTTTTGTGCGGCAGATAAAATCGCACAGGATTATCTTAAAAATCATAATATGGTTATTGTATTATCCGCTCAAGGAAATACAACAGATATACTTTTAGAAAAAGCGGGAGAAATAAGCAATAATCCTTCAAAACGGGAATTAGATGCACTGCTTGCTACAGGTGAGCAGCAATCTGCGGCGCTTATGGCGATGGCACTTGTTGAGAAAGGGTTGCCGGCGATATCTTTAAATGCCCGTCAAGCCGGTATATTTTCCACCTCTGAGCATGGGTGTGCAAAAATTATTTCTATAAATCCGGATAGAATCAAAGCAGAGATTGAAAACCGCAAAATAGTTGTAATCACCGGCTTTCAGGGTGTTGACGAATACGGCGAAATAACTACCCTTGGACGAGGTGCCTCAGATACTACGGCAATTGCCTTAGCGGCTGCTCTTTCTGCGGATTTGTGTGAGATATATACTGATGTTGAAGGGATATTTACAGCAGACCCGCGAATAACCAAAGATGCTTTTAAGTACAAAGAGATTGCATATGATGAAATACTGGAATTATCCAGCATGGGAGCGTCGGTGCTGCACAGCCGCTCTGTAGAGCTTGCGAAAAAATTTGGTGTGGAATTTTCCGTAAAATCAAGTACTGTAGCAGCTGAGCCAACTATAATAAAAGATATTACCAGTATTGAAAAAAAATCTGTAAGCGGCATAACTGCAGATAGAAAAATCTGTAAAATATCAATAAATGAGATTAAAGCTGAAAACGTACCTGAGATTATACATTTGCTTTCTAAAAATAAAATTTCTTTGGATATTATTACTCATAGTGCAGGAGATAAATTCGATAGTTTATCTTTTGCTATATCAGGTGCTGATAGTTATAAGGCAATGGAGCTATTAAGCATATATAATATTCAAGTCAATGAAAACTTGGCAAAGTTATCTGTTATTGGTCCCGGTATTGCTTATGAGACGCATATCGCAGCAATATTTTATGAAACATTGTTGGAAGAAGAGGTGAAGATACACCTGCTGTCTCTCTCGGCAATAAAAATTTCGGCACTTATTAATAGGGAGGAAGTTACTAATATTATCCTTGCATTGCATAAAAAATTTATGGAGGCGGGTATACTTAGCCCGCAGATATCTTGGAAGGAAGATAATGCATGACAAAACATATGTTTGCCGGTGCAAGTACACCCGAAGGTTTTATTGATTTATTTGATTATATAATGCCACTCAAAATAGCTAAAAAAAGGTATTTTTTAAAAGGCTCATCCGGTTCAGGAAAAAGCACATTTATCAAAAAAGTTGCAGCGCACTTTGAAAATATGGGTGTAGAGATTGAAAAGTTCCACTGTGCAAATGATATAGACAGCCTTGATGCACTGGCAGTACCAAGCCTCGGGCTATGCATAATAGACGCAACGGTCCCTCATTCCCATGACCCTGAAATACCGATTGCCATTGATAAAATCATTGATTTTTCGGAGTTTATGGATGAGCAAAAAATAACAAAGCACATAAATGAAATAAAATCACTGCTCCTTGTAAAAAAAGCTGTTAATAAAAAAGCTGCCCATTATTTAGCCGCAGTAGGAAATATTTATTTGGCTGAAAATAAGGATTATCTGGCTGCGTTTAAAAAGGATTCCCTAAATGAGCTTACAAAAAAGTGGATTAAATTTTTAGAGTCTCATAAGGGAGCAAATGATTTTGGCAGCAATCGAAAATTATTTTTAAGTGCGATTACGCCGGATGGATTTACAAACTTTGCTGGCAGCTATTTTAGCAATTGTAAAGTTTATGGGCTTTTAGGCGGAAATTACAGCGTAATAGACGGTTTTTTAACTACTATTAGAGATGAAGCCAATGCTCAAGGTATAAATACGGAAAGCTTTTACTCTCCCTTTGCCCCTGAAATAATGGAGTATTTGTATTTACCTAAAATGAAAATAGCCTTTGCGGCGGTGGGAAGCCCTTTCGTATACAATGGAGAGGTTGAAGAAATAATTTTTGAGTCAGATATAGGTAAGGATAAAGACTATGAGCTATTTGATACAATGTTAAATAAAGCAATTGATACAATGATGGCGTCCAGAAAAACACATGAAAAAATAGAAAATATTTATATAAATGCAATGGATTTTGATAATCTTAATAAAATGAGTGAGAAAATTATAAATGGAATTTTATAAACTTAGCAGTATATAGCCAAGTTTTAGTGGAAGATTTTAGAGTGTCTTGGCTATAAAAGACCTTGAGGCAATGGTTAATCTTCAAGGTCTTATTTTAATTTTAGTCATTTAAGGTCATTTTGGTCTTAAATGAGTATATATGGCAATGGCGTATAACCTGCTTTCGTGAGATTTTTCCCTACAAGTCTATTGCAATATCACTCAATGATATTACCCTTCGTATCAATAGCGACTATTGCCGGAAAATCTTCAACCCTTAAGCGGCGTATAGCTTCAGCTCCAAGGTCTTCAAAAGCTATCATTTCAACATCTTTGACACAGCGTGCCATATAAGCGGCGGCACCGCCTATTGCGACGAAATAAGTACCTTTTGTTTCTTTTATCGTATTTTTAACTTCTAAAGACCGCTCTCCTTTACCAATCATTAACTTAAGTCCCTGATTTATTAGTGTAGGGGAATATTTGTCCATACGACCACTTGTTGTAGGACCTACTGAGCCGATTACTTCTCCCGGTTTTGCCGGGCAAGGGCCTGCATAATATACAATTTGCCCTTCTAAATCAAAGGGAAGTTTTTCACCTTTTTCAATCATTTCAACAAGGCGTTTATGAGCCGCATCACGGGCAGTATAAATATGCCCTGAAATAAGCACCATGTCGCCGGCTTTTAATGTATCAAGTTCAGCTTGGGGCAGGGGAGTAGTCAGTTTTTTGCCTGTTATTTTTGGGGCAAGCTGTGTATTTGTATCAGATTTTTCTATATTTTCATCGTATTCCACTAATCCATCTTTGCTAAGTACGGCAGATTTATGGCGTGTTACATGACAGCCAATATTTACAGCCACAGGGAGACCGGCAATATGAGTAGCATATGTCTCAATATGCACAGCCATAGCAGTAAGTTCCCCCCCAAGCCCATTAGGTCCTATATTAAGTTTATTTATACGTGAGAGAAGCTCATTTTCTACACCAGCCCAATAAGGGTCAGGGTTTTTTGTACCGATTTCTCTAAGCAAAGCTTGTTTTGACATTAAGGCACATTTTTCCATAGTGCCGCCTATTCCAACTCCGACAATTATTGGCGGGCAGGGGTTTGAGCCTGCCGCGGATACTGTGTCAACTACGAATTTCTCCACACCTTCCACACCTGCTGAAGGGGTTAGCATACGTAGAGCACTCATATTCTCTGAACCAAAGCCTTTAGGGGCTACAGTTATTTTAAGCTTGTCCCCATCAGTGATATTGTAATGAATAACCGCTGGGGTATTATCCTCTGTGTTTATGCGATTGGCAGGGTCTTTCACAACAGATTTACGTAGATAACCTTTTTCATAACCATCTGCGACACCTTTATTTATGGCATCGGTTAAATTGCCGCCTTGGATTTGTACATCCTGCCCTAACTCAACAAAAACTACAACCATCCCCGTATCCTGGCAAATAGGAGAACAGCCGGAGGATGCAATATCGGCGTTTTCTATTAAAATTTCCGTAACTGTGCGAGGGATTTCCAATTTTTCTGTTTCAAGGGATTTTAAAAAGCAGTTTCGTATATCATGACTTAGATAACAATTTGCATCAATACAAAGTTTTGAAACCGCTTCTGTAACTTTTGAAATATGAATTTTAGACATTTAAATCTTCTCCTTTTTGCTTATTTATTGCTGGAATTGCATCACCTTTTTTAGAAAGCCAATAAGCCAAGGCGGCAAATAAAACCGCGAACATAATTGATAAAAGACCTTCTATATCTACCGAAAAACCGGGATATATAATAAATAGAGAGCCTATTATAAACCCTAAGATAGAAAAATACAATGTTTGAGAATAGGAATCGAGCATTTTTTTGGTCAATACAATTCCCGCAAGGACACCGAAAACCATACTCACTACAAAAACAGCAAGTACTATTAGATTAATAGTTGCAACAGCTTCGATATAAATAGTATATATGCCGAAAATAAGCATCATAAGAGAGCCGCCTACTCCGGGAATAAGCATAGCCATAGAACTTAAGAAACTTGCCACAAAAATCCATCCAAGGAGCATAAAAGTTATACCGCCGAGCTCATAAAGTGTACTGTTTGTATAAAAATCACCCCCAAAAAATGTGGCAAAAATCATAAATGCAAGGGCGATGAAAAATATGCTAACATTCTTTGGTTTAACTTTTTCCGCCACAGCTTTTTTATAAATCATAGGAAGACTGCCTACTATCAGTCCGATGAAGCTAAAAAAGATAATCTGACCGTAATTGTCAATTAAAAACATCATTATATTACTAATGCCAAAAAGACCGAAAAACCATCCTAATAAAAAGGAAATGGTAATAACTAAATTCTTTTTTACCATATCAACACTGATTGAATTAAAAAATTTCTCATATACATTGAGAAGGATTGCCATTGTGCCTGCACTTACCCCTGGTATCGGGCTTGCAAAGCCAAAAATTAAACCATATACAAAACCTTTTATGCTTTTTATGTCCATAGTATATTGTCAGCCTTTCCTATATGGGACTTTGACTATAAAAAATCTCCTGCTATATTATCATACAACAGGAGGGCTTTTTATTGCAATGTATTTTTATAATTTATCTCAAAGGCAGAAGACCCCCGCCTCTAAGCCAAAGCTTACTTTGGCAAGGCGGTAGGGTGAACTGCCTATTTGGCGGAGGTTTTAAGCCCCCATATCTTTATCCTAAAAAAGTCTGCGACCTTTAAACATAGACATTGCAAGCATCAATCCTAATCCAGACATATTATTTGGAGTTTCCGTACTTTTTGTTGATATGCTTGACGCTCTTGTATTCATATTAACTGCATTATGCACAGATACAATATAATTCCAAGTAATGGGGCCGATTATTCCATTGGCACTAATACCCATAAGATTTTGGAAAGCCGTAACAGCTCCTTGGGTTATTGGCCCGAATGAACCGTCTGCTGCAAGCTGTGTTATTGATGGGAAACGGCTTCTAATAGTATTTAGATAATTTTGCATAACAGTTACAGATGGACCTCTTGAGCCGACGGACATAAGAACCCCCGGATACTCCGGATTAGACACATTAGGGAGATTGCTTGACACATTCATTAGCCGCTCCCATGTAATGGGTCCTACAATGCCATCAGCATTAAGCCCAAAAACCCTCTGAAAAGCTGTTACGGCACCTTCGGTTAAAGGGCCAAAAGTTCCGTCTGCTACAAGAGTTGGGATAGCAGGGAAAGCCCTACTAACCGTATTTAACCTGGTCTGGACTAAAGAAACATCAGCCCCTCTTGAGCCTACACGTATTAAAGTGCCAGGGTAGGGAGGATTAGGGGTTGGTGAAGGTCCAGGTCCGGGACCTGGTGTGCTTTGCAGGCTATTAAACTCTTCAACAATTCTATACCAAGTAATAGGGCCTATAATGCCATCAGGATTAAGCCCAAAATGACGCTGGAAAGCTGCAACCGCCGAATGGGTTATTGGTCCGAATACCCCATCAGGGTTAAGTGCTGGTATTGAAGGGACAACCCTTCTTATTGCATTTAGATAATTTTGCATTAATAATACATCAGGCCCTCTTGAGCCTTGTCTTATTAAAGTGCCAGGATATCCAGGTATATTAGGCTGTGCAGGTGATTCAGGAACTGTAGGAGGGACAGTCCCCTTAGCCGCAAAATAAACTTCCCAAAGCTTTCTCCAGGTTACAGGACCTACAATGCCATCAGGATTAAGCCTAAAATGACGCTGGAAAGCTATAACCGCATCTCTTGTATTTTCCCTAAACACTCCGCTTCTAACCACAAGAGGCAAGTCCGGGTAAAATTCCCCTAAATAAGCTAAAACATATTGCAGCTTAACAACATTTTCACCTCGGTCTCCCATTCTTACAATAGTTGTAGGAGGCGGGTTTTGTATGCCTATGCGGTCTCCCTCACTTGTAAGCTCAGCCAGGCTTTTAGCTGCAACAAATACCCTAATTATTTCATACCAAGTAGCTCTTCCTATTACGCCGTCAGGAGTAAGTCTGAATATTCGCTGAAATTCTGTTACTGTTCGCGCTGTTTCAGGGCCGAAGAAGCCATTAGGGTTTGGAATCGGTGGTATAAACCAATTTCCGCTTATTCTATTTAAATACATTTGCATAATACGCACATTTTCGCCGGATGAGCCTTCTCTAAGTGCTGTACCGGGAAATGCATTAGGATATGAGCCGGATACATTGGTAAAAAAGCGGTTTGTGTACTGTATTTGAAGATCTCTCGGATAATAATGATGAAGTATTTGCATAGGGCTAAATCCACGAAGGGCAAGCTCCTGAGAACCCCATTGATGAAGCCCCGGGCAAGTTACAGACCTGCCGCTGCAGTATTCGGCGAAGAAAGGCTCCCTTCTGCCTTGCCTGCGGAGGAAATTATTAAATATCTCATCAACTATTTGGGAAATATTTCCGAATATCTCGCGGCCGTTTACAAAAAATTGGTCAACGGCTGTGCTGTTAGTTATATCAAAATTTCTGCCCCGGCTTCGATACCAAGTTGTATATATTCTATTTAGTACAAAGGATATATGGCAGAGGATGTTTGCTCTAAGTGCCGCATCTTCCCAAGTTGGGTATATTTCGCTTGATGCTACATTTTTAGTATACTGTCGTTAAAGAAGGGTGAAGCAGATAGGAAAATTACTTGATGCAGCTAAGAAAGCTGCACGTACATCCTATAATGTCACTATTATTGACTATCATAAAGTTACAAAATATACTATAATTAAAGTGTGTGTCTTGTTGAAAAGAAAATTTTATTAACGTGTTTGGCATATATGCCGACCTGTCACGGAGGGATTTTATGAGGAAATATATAGTCGGCTTAACTTTGGCAATAGCCACGTTGTTTGCCTTTACAGCTTGTGGGAGAGATAGCGACACAGCTGCTCCAACAACAGAACCAGAGCCTACACATGAAACAGCCACTCAAGAATCGAGCGAAGTGTTGAATCAATCTTCGGACGAATGGATAATCATGACCGCAAAACTGAATAACGGCATTAGTATTTCCATTCCCGGCACATGGTTAAGTTACGAGCATATCCCAAGCCCCGGCGGGGAGCCATTTAGAGGTCTTACGATTTCAAGTTCAGAGGTTTACCCTTTAATTGAAATCAATATATTTGAATCCCCCATCTCAAATCCATTGATGATTGTTGAGGGATTTTCTTATAGCGAACAGTTTCAATTTGATGATGGTTTTGTTGGTTATATGTTGGAAAACAATGAAGCGCTCATCTGGCTTCATAGTGGTGATGAGAGATTTGGTATACTACAAATAGATTTGTGGCACAACGGCAATAGGGGCATATTTACCGACAACGAAGATTTAATATTGCGTATAGTAAGGTCATTGCGTAACGATTATATTGCATCAACAACAGAAATTGCAGAGCCATCGCATACATCTAACCCCTTTGCTGCGGCATTATTTGAATACTTCGCAGGAGGCATGAGCCAAGAAGACATGCACGCCCGCGAGGAGCTTATACAAGCATCTTGGATGGGGCCTATAACCAAAGCTGTTTTAGTGAATATAGACAATGCAGGTACGCCGGGAATGTTAGCTTTTAGGCTTATAGCTCCGGATGGTCATCCAGTTCCTATGCTTAGACTGTTTGCCTTATATAATGGTGAGGTGTCCTACGTAGATGTTGGGGGCATATATGCCACAGATATGTATGTTACGATAGACGGACGTGTAGTAGAGGCAATGCACCATTGGGGTTCTAGTGCCTACACACTTTTCGGAATTGAAGGCGGCAGGCTGATAAGGACATTTGGTATACATGTCATGCTAAATGATGATATTGACGATTTGGAAAGTGAATACAGCTATCTTACGGGCGGATTATGGGAAAATGCCCAAAACATCACAAGGGAAGAATTTGAAGATATACGCATAATGCATGGACTTGATAACCTTATCCCTTGGAATGTAGAGCCTGATATCGGACTAAGATATGACGAAACAGAAGCAATCTTAGCTATGATATTTGAATAAGCAGCAGAAGGGAGGCTTTTGAATGAGAAAATATGCATTTATTTTGACTTTGGCAATGGTTATACTTCTTGCTTTCACGGCTTGCGGCGGTAATGGTAATGCAATCACGCCACCCACAGAGCAAGACGATAACGGCTACGTTGAAACACCAACCGCTCAAGAGCATGAAAATGAACAAAGCATAACCACTTCTGCCCATGTGCAGCTACAACTTGTGGATGATGAAAGTGTACGCCAATGGTATATGGGCGATGATCTGTTTGATTTAAGCCATGTGGAGCGTTATCACGAATTTGATACAGGCTATGACTTTGCCCGCATTGTGTTTACGACAAATGTTACAGTAAGGGATTTTAGATTTTTGAATGTGGTCTTTAATGATAGTTTTTCGCCGGGTGTAGACGACAGGCTTTATCTTGTGAGAGATGTAATGTACACCTTAGAGGAGCTTACGCCCGAAGTTCCCTTTGTGGTGACAGGAGCGGACATGGGCAGCGCACTTGCCGCTAATGGATTTTCGTTTGTTGATGAAATGGGGCAAACAAGATATTTTGCATTTCTTATTGATGGG
>Ga0123352_10000078_pt1 | contig 102757 bp, 98 predicted proteins | sample TergutLab28metaG_FD_89700 | JGI IMG/M metagenome (GOLD analysis project Ga0123352, IMG submission 89700) | Labiotermes labralis P1 segment gut microbial communities from Petit-Saut dam, French Guiana - Lab288 P1 | ecosystem: Host-associated > Arthropoda: Insects > Digestive system > Gut ...
AAAATAACACTCCTTTTCACGCGCGCTCTTTAGGAGTGCTTTTTTGTATTCTATTTTACATTTTCCTATTTATCTCGCCTGCTTTTTCCTCCCAGCTCTTCTTTTTTTGCGCAAAATAACAAGATGTCGTTTCGCACGATTTCCAAGGCTTTTGCACCGTATTTTTTTACAATGCGGCGCGCCTTGTTGACGCTGATGTCGAACTGTCCCAGGTATTTCATAATCTGATGGATCTCCCGGTTGTCGTACAGGCTTTCTATCATCTGTTCCAGCGTTTTTTCACCGATGCCGGATACCTCGCGCAGCCGCTCGGGGTTCTGCTCCAAAATGTCAATGGCTTCAAGGCCAAAAGCATCCACAATCCTTTTGGCAATCGCGGGGCCTACGCCTTTTACCAGGCCGGAAGAGAGGTAGCCGAGTACGCTTGCCCTTGTCTTTTTGACCGCGGTGGTATATGACGACACCACAAAGGCCGGGCCGCGCCTCTCATCTTGCACAAACTTCCCCGTAAAGGTGATATCCAGATAGGGGTCGATTGGCAGGGATGTGCCTTTGGCTACAAAATCATCCTCGATTTCACTAAATGGCATTGGCCGGTAGCTGGCTATGATGTAGTCTGCCTCATCCGCGCCGATTTTCGGCCAGAGGGTGCGGAGGTGGTTGCACTTAACCTGCATCTTGTAGCCCATCCTTGCCGTTTGCATTATCAAAGAAGCTGGGTAGCTTGGAGAATGCAAGTACATCTACATACCAAGCTGTTAGAGCGCCATCTTCTTTGATGGCGATGATGTTGCCGGGAATAACAGCGAACTTGGCACGGATTGTATCCAGTGTATCGGAATCCCCCAGCTTGCCAAACTGCGCAAGACGATAGTTTTCCTTGATGATACGAAAATCCCCCGGCCTTTGCCCAAACAGATAGATGCCGTATGCGTTGCCGGCCATATTGAGAAACATGGCTTCGCGTCGTTTGACCGTTTCGGGGTCATCGCGGGAGTACAGCTCAATCCGCTCGTAATACTCCGATGGGATAGCCTGCCGGATGAGCAGCATCATCTTGACGTCATAGACAACAAACACGATTGTTTTACTGTCCTTATGCGCTTTCATATGCTCTATGATTTGCAGAAAAACAGCGTTTGGCATAAGGCCGCCGGTTACATGGATTTGGACAGTGTTGGCGCCGTCCGGCTCTGTGATAAATACTTGTTCAGATTTTCTCTTTGGCATCATAGTCCCCCCCTAGTAGTGATAATCCACTACGCCGCCGATGTAGTAGCGTGTTCCAACCTCGGCATTACGGATAAATTCATCTAACGGCATTATGTTGTCGTCATCCAGCCATACGTAAGCGTCCATATCCAAGCAAAAAGCTTCTCATTTTTTGCATCTGTTGCGCGAATTTGAGGCCGGATGAAAATTCTTGAAGCCCCATCTCCTTTGTTCGATCTCTCGCCGCAGCAAAAGCCTTATACTTTTCGGCAAAATAAGCTTCTTTTCCGCCCGGTAAAATCGTGAACCGTATGATTGAATTCTTTTCGTAAAATCGCGCTGCTTTATGACTCACAAGGAAATGCCGAAAGTTTTGAATCTCCTCGCTTCGATTGTAGGCATTGAGTACATAGTCTGCAACGCAACCGATAAACCAGTGTTCGAAAAAATCACCTTCCGCAAGGTAGTCTTCCTGCTTGACAGGGGATGTTGAGATTTGAAAAATGTTGTTGGGCATGTCGCTTTCCTCCTTCATTTTACCACTAAGCAGCATCCGATTCTTTGACAATAGCGCTCTTTTTAACCTTCGCCTCAAAACTGGTGCTGACTTTCTCTGTGACAAATTGCGCGTACAGCAGCGGATGGGCCAGCTTGAAGGAATCATAGTCCATACTTCTCGATGCCCTCTGCTTCCAACGCAGGATCAGATCGCCGCACACCACTTTCTTTTGATCAAACAGATAAGGTGCCAATTGTAACTGCAACTGCTCAAGTTCGGCTTTGGAATCGTCAAAGACATTGCCATAATCGTCCGTGGCTCGCTTCGCCTCAATATACCGCCCTGTCAACTCCATTAGCTTTTGCCCGGAATACTCCTGTGCCAACTCATAGCGACGGCCGGAGAAAGCGTAATCGGCAAGCTCCCGCCAAGCCGCATCCGTTGATACGGTGGGAATCGGCAGGACCTCTTTGGCGACGTGATTGTTCCACAGATTTTTAGCAGTCTGGATCAACTCGGCCTCTTTGCCATAATCGCGGTAAATCCGGTAGACGTGGAATCCGCCGTCGTTGTTGTCGCAGAGATACGCAATGATAACCTCGTCTGCGTTCATCACACACATCTGCGCACGGCATTGGATGATATGAGCGTAGAGTGGCCCGAAAGATATATCATCCTCTTTCCAGCGGGTGACGTTTTTGCACTCCACGATAACCCGCCTATTCATTTCCCCGGTTTCGGGATCTGGGCAGATAGCCATGTAGTCCAGCGTTGCCATCAAAAAAGGGTAATGGGGGTGCTGGTACATAACAGTATCTTTATATACCGGGACACCCAGCTTGATAGACAGGTGCTTGGCAATGACCGGCTCCAAGGCTAGACCGCATTCGGCTGGTAGGTTGAATTCCGCGCCTGGGTCGATAATCAATGGCTGATCGTCAAACATGGGCGGCGTCGGAGGGCCTTCTTCGGATTCCCGCTTTATGCGTTCGGCCACCATCTGATCAAGTTCTTCCTTTGGGCGGCGGGATACTTTTTCATGAAACAGAGCGAGTACCGATTGATACTCGCTCTGCTCCATCACGGCCGGCATATCTGATGCGCCGAAGCCGTGTTTTCTGTATTCCAGCCATTCCTCTCGGGTAAGCCCCGCTGTGTCCACGAATGGTGTGGGTTTGTATCGTTCTCTTAACATTTGCATTCCCCCCGCGGTTAAGCGTATTGGAGACGGCTGAATGACCCCAGCCGTTCCCGGATACGCAGCCGTGCGGCTTTAAGCGCTTTGTTGCTACCGGCCACCCGCTTGCCAGATAGAAGTTGCGAAAGCACGCCTTTTTGTTCGGTAGGTAACGCAAGAATCTCCTGCTCCAGCCAAATTACATTGGAAGGGTCATTGTAGCCAGGCGCTTGCGCCGGGTATCCGGCAGCGGCTTTTGTATCCAGAGACAGGAGCGAAAAACCTTTTCTTGGCGCGCCGGGTATACCGGTTCGCTTGCTGCAAGCTTTCATATTCAACAGCTCGTAGCGAAGCTGGAGAGTCAGGTAGGCGTCCATGTTCGGGCATTTCGCCTGGTCATACTTCCCGATAGCGTCCAGTAGGCGCAGTGAAAGCTGCTGATATACGTCGTCATCCTCCATCCGGCAGGCCCGGATCAGGGCGTGATGCTTGTTCATTGTCACGTTGACAAGATATGCTTTTTCCTCAAATAAGTAGTTGCGGTCCTCGATTGTCATAGTCATAGGGCATTCTCCTTTCAATACTGTTTTGTATATGGTCTATTTTCCTGTAGAACGCTGTGTAAGCATAAAGCGCAGAGCCTCGATTTCCTCTATCAGCGCCAACACATCTTTGCGGGCAGTGGCGTAGTTAAAACAAACCGGTTTTTGCTCCGGGTATCGTGCCTCAAAGGTTTTCCTGTCAAGTAAGCCTGTTTTCATGCCGCCTTACCCTCCGTCATCAGCTTGGCACAGCGCTTGGGGATGTTGTCATACGATTCCCCTTTGGATGTCTGGAGGCTCAACAGTTTACCCTTGATGCCGGTTATGGTTCCTTGCGTATTGGCAAGGAGTAGGTTGTGGCCGAGGCTGTCGAACACAACCGCTGCCTCAGTCAGCACAATCATATCCCCGATCTTCATGCCGCTACCGCCTTTCCTCCGGGAACTGCACGCAAAAGGCCGCGGTTCACGAGGTAGACTGCCTTGACGCTGGCTGCCGGTTGATTTTCGGTTTCGTAGATTTCCAGAATACGCACTGTATGGGCTTCCATTTTAATGCGGCAGGCGTATCCGTTCACTTTGTCCACCAGAGCTACCGTATCCCCGATGCGGATGTTCTTCATAAAAACATGGGCTACATTGTGCCGGGTAAGGGTTCTGCAAATCCGGTGCATAAGTTCGGGGAGCCTGGATGCTGTGGCGGAGGCGCACTGTGTTATGCACTTTGCCTCCAGCATGACCTCCATCTTCTCGCCGGCCATGTTGACGATTGTTCCTGCCTGTTCCTTCATTTTTTGACTTCTCCTTTGCAATTTTTTGTTTTATTGGAAATAAAAAACGGACAGCAAAACGGCTTTCACCACTTCGCTACCCGGCTTTATTTGTGTGATTTATAACATTTGAAAACGAAAAAAGGCGCAGTACGCCCATAAAGGGGGTACTGCGCCTAGTAAGGTAAGGTTAGAGCATCAGCGAAGATGCCAACATGGAAAGTCCAGCGAAGGACTCAAGATATACAATAAGTACATTATATAGCGTGCAGAATCGTTTGTCAATACGTATTTTGTAGATTGGTCAACTTTTTGCACACGAAAAATCCAGATGTTATTTCATTCAAATCAAGCCTATGCAACAGTGAATTGCTCGGTGGCGATTCCTCTACATGCCGCCGACCTCCATCTCCCCAAGTTAAGGCTACATCAATCTGCCCGGTAGTGAAACCGGGAAAACCCGCCCTTATATTGGAGGTAAACACTGAAAGAGCTACTTGATTACGTCAGGCATCCCGTGTGGTTTACGAGTGATCAGCCATGATCGCATTTTACGTCACGCCCCACCTCTTTTACATACTTTTCATCAGTATGAACAAAGCTTCTTTCTGTTCATCCGAGAGTGTATTCCAATGTTCCAAAAGGCGAGTTTGCTCTGGGGTAAGATCAAGCGGCACATTGCTTTCTGAAAAAAATTGGGCGATTGTGATACCAAACGCTGTGCATATCGCTTGCAGGGTTGGCAATGACGGCTGATTATTGCGCTTGTACAAATTTTGGATAGTGGTTGGTGGCAGACTTGCTTTCTTGGCAAGTTGAGCATTATTCCATCCTTGCTCCGTTTGCAGTTTTTTCACTTTTTCCATAACATCCATATTTCCACTCCCCCACCCATATGTATATGATAATATACATATGGGTTGACCGAAAGAACTAATAAGGGTATACTTATACTCATATGTATGTTTATCAAGGTGGTGACGTTTTATGCGGATAATACAACTGCTGCTAGTCGAGGACGAGGAAGCGCATTGCGCCGAGTACAGAGAGTACGTTTCTGTGCTTGAATACCCGCGCGATCTTTACATAGCCAACGGCGAACCTAAAGCGTTAGAGTTGGCACAGGCATTTTCTATTGATGTAATCATCCTTGATCTTGAATTGCATTACGGCGATGGTGATGGAATCCTGTTCCTAAAAAAACTAAGACATCTTGCGCTTGAAAAGGCCCCATATATCATCGTTATCACGCATAACCCCTCGCCGGAAACAAGAATGTATGCCCGCCGGAACGGGGCCGACTATATATTTTGGAAGGCGAAACCCGACTATTCCCCCAAGCTGGTGGTCGATTTTGCATTCGCTTACTTCCTAAACATGCAATCGCTAAAAACCAGCACAGACAAACAGCCAATGGTTCCTTCTATAGAAAACGAAATCTTGTCGCGAATAGAGCGAATTGGCATCACCTCCGGCATGACAGGCAAAGGCTATTTGGTAGATGCAATCGCCCTTGTAGCGATGTCGTGCAAGCCTGAAATCAAGCTCAATAAGGATGTGTACCATCCAATAGCGAAAAAATATAAAAAGTCAGTGTGGAGTATCGAAAAGGCTATAGCAGGCGCAATCAACAAAGCGTGGTGCATCACCGACCAAGATACGCTGGCGGAAAACTACACTTCCGTTGTCGGCCATTCCAATGGCAACCCGACAAACAGAGAGTTCATTTTTTACTATGCAGATAAGGTAAAAAGAGCGTACAAGGCATGAATCCATGCCTTGTACCGCATCCTACCTTACAGCCTGATCCAGAATAGAACGGTGTTCATGATGCAGTCCCAAAACGACATCACATAACTCTCCTCCCGTTGTAGATTAGCGCTTATGGGCGCATATCTACGCTATCATGCCGGAGAGTTCATGTAATTCTGATAAGGGTTTCGGTTTTCCTCTTTTTTCTTCGATTAGCGGATTCTATGTAGAAAAGGGGTGGGGAGGATTGATATTAGAGATATTAAAAGCCTTGCTCATTACAACGATCAGCTATCTTGTGTTTCTCAAAATCGCAAATATTAAGCTTGGCATGGCTCAAAGAATGATTGCTGGTATAGGTTTTACCGCCGTTGCGTCGACTGTGCTGGGTATAAGCAATGAAGCGATAGATGAACCATATCGAAGCGCTTTGATCGTTGCTGTTTCAAGCTTTCTGTTAGCAACGATTTCACGGCAAAGGTTTGAGGGGATAGTAACCGTTTTTATTCTCTCTTACGCTGTCAGCTACACGCTCTTTATTATTGCAATCCTCTTGTCGGCTGTCATGCTGCGCAACTTTGGGATTGTCGGTGACAATATCATAATTTACTTTGTAGCCTGCGCATTGATCTTTGTCTTTATGGGTTTACTCTCAAAGGTGAAAACGAATGTAAATATCCTGCTGAAAAAAGGATCGGGGGGCATTGGGCTTATTATATCCGGGGTCGTTTTCATTTTTTACAGCTTGTTCAGGGAAGATGTTACGTCCAGAATGTTTTGGATGATGATGGTTGGGATAGTGCTGGCCGGTTATGGAGTATTTTATTGGTGGAAAAGAGAAACGGTCATCGCCCATAATGAAAAGGTTGCCGGAATCATGAATAAGCGATTACAAAGCATGGTGGATGAAAAAACCGGAGACTTAGAGCAAACAAGAAAAGCACATGACTACATGGCGTCGGAGATTCATAAAGACCTCAAAACATTGGATGCGCTGCAAAAGGTTGTCGAGGATATTGTTGCGAAATCAGAGCAGACAGAGATACTTGAAACCTCTCGTACAGTTCTGTTAGAAATAAAGACTTACAGGGAACGACTTACAACCGGCTTGTCTAAGAGAATCTATAGCGGCAAAACCCTTCCTCAAACCAGGCTACCACTTGTAGACGCGAAGTGCGAAATATTGCTTGAGGAAGCTACATATCGAAACATTGAATTTGACTTTGAAATAAACGGTAAAATTAAGGGTATCATCCAGGCCATTCCGCAACTTGATTTGGTAAATATAATCGGCGATCTTGTGGACAATTCGTTTGTCGCCATCAAGCATATGCAAAGCCTGGTTAAATACAGGGGCGTTCAGATTAGCATCGGCATGGTAGATGACAAGTATGAGTTAAACGTCAAAGACAGCGGTATACCCTTTGCAATAGATACCCTCAACCATTTGGGCGAAAAGCCGATTACCACGCATTTAGATGAAGGGGGTAGTGGATATGGATATATGACAGTCTTTGAAATATTGAAGTCTTGCGGGGCGAGCTTAACGATTACAGAATATGAAGCAGGGATATACTCAAAATGCGTTACTATTCGCTTTGACAAAAAGGCAAAATATATCATAAAAACATACCGTGCGGATCAACTTAAAAGCGATGCATTTGAGGTGTTGAGTTTATGACAATAGAACATATGTTCAGACTTTTATCGTGGATTGAGTTTAATTATGGAAGGACGGGATTGCTTATTGCCTTCGCCATTGTTATGGGAGTTGTTATAGGTATCTTGTGGTTGATCCAACTGCTTCCCATTCCTGATAATCAATCCTTATGTGAATATTGCAAATATGAAAACCCCAATAAAAATAGCAGGGTTTATGGCTGTAGCCGTTATACAAAATGTCGGGCATTTCAAGTTCGTGCCGCTAAGTGTCCATATATCGGTCAAGAGGACTAAGTATATAGAAAACGGGCCTATGGAATCAAAAGTTTCCATAGGCCCGTTATTTAGCGGTTTATGTTAGGTTAAGTTCCCATACAATCATGTTGCAGGCTTCCTCAAAAGATTTGTCGGAAATCGGATGTTCCAACCTCAAACGTTGGGTAAAAAGGCGGCGAAAGTACTCTATCTTTCCACGAACATATTTAGTTTCGCTATATGATTCTATTTGATCTGGCCTGAACTTTTGAAAGTATCGCAGCATTAGTATACTGCCAAATTCAACAGGCAAGTCTTGGATATATTTTGCAAGCTTTCTTGTTTTATGGCTATCAAGGGTGATACTGTTTTCAAGCGGTGGAGGATTCTTATCCAGATCAATGAACCTTTTAGATCGTGCATATAGCAACGCTTCTCGCAAAGTAGTGACGCCATTATCCAGCGAGATGCCGGTTTGCTGCGACCAGCATATACCTTTGTTTTTATGTAGGAACAATATTTCATAATCTTTCATGGCCAGTTGAAATGCTGCTAACATGCTTTTGTCTGATATGGCGGTGTCAACACCTAAATATTGTTGGCAACCAAAGCGGAAGGCTTCGCAAATGCCTTGCACTTCCTTGCCCGTTTGGATTAGTTGGCGGATAATCGAATACTCAACCCCAAAGCCGAAATGAAGCAAAAGCATAAAAGCATTTTCGTCATCTAAGCTACAAACGTTTTGAATGCGGCTGGACAAAGCGGAAGTGCTTCTCTTACCCAAATGCGTTGTCTTTTTGGGGCGATACTTTTCAAACTCACGGGGATCGTAGTCAAAAGTGTATTGGGGCGTATACTTTTGACGTGATGGACTGCTGAATGTGCTTGACAACTTCTTCCCCCATTCATCTATGTGTATAACAAGACTGCATCATGCAAGGATACGCAACCTTTATAAGATTCATTTCCCTGTTACAATCTACGGTGAATTACTCTTCTAGTTGTTTGCCCAGAAAGGCGGCGGCCGTGGCGACCAGTTTGACTTCGGTGTCCCCTGTAAGGGTGGTAGACTTTTCGGAAAGCAGCATGATTGAACCACAAACATCTCCCGAAGTGATGATGGGCGCTCCCGCCACGGCAAAGCGGTCAGTCCCCTCGACTGGCCGGAACGCATCGTCCGGGTCGGTTTGGGCGAAGGGCTTGCGTTGCTTCATGTAGTTTTCTAAAGCACCGGAGACCCTGCGATCTAAAAGCTCTTTTTGGGGAATGCCGGATACGGCAATTACATGATCGCAGTCACAGACCACGACCGGAAAACCGCAGTTCTTATAAAGGGCTTCGGCGTACTGGGAAGCAAACGTGCCTAGATCACCGAGGGGAGAATACTTTTTAAAGATGACCTCGCCGTTATTGTCGGTGAAGATTTCTAAGGGGTCTCCCTCGCGGATGCGCATAGTCCTACGTATCTCTTTAGGAATGACAACGCGGCCCAGATCATCAATTCTTCTGACAATTCCTGTCGCCTTCATGGGTTGTGTACCTCCCGTTCATGTTTAATGAACTATAAACATATTTTGCCACGGCAAGACCATCTTAACCAAATGGATAAAAAAGGACACATACCTCACCAGAAAAAGGTATGTGTCTTATTATAATATGAAACATCGCTTATTGCAACTATTAACTCTCATAAAATAGTCTCTAAAAGAGACTATTTTATTCTAAGGCCGCTTGGTTTAACGAATGCTGGTGTGAGGCGTAACAGTATATCTATCGCTTTCCGGGAAGTCATCTGGCCTATAGGTTTCGATTATGTACTGGTTGTCGCCGTCAAAGCAGATAGTGACAGACTTGGAAAAGACACCGCCCCTGTTTTCTCTGATGATTAGGCTTGCACCACATTCCCGCATGGTTTCAAAGGTTTTCATAAAGCCAACACCGCTGCCACCATTGTCTGCGTATGTGGTCACACGCTCAGTGCCAAGGCGAACCAATGTATCAACCTCAAATGGAACGCCGCTGTCGTAAACGGTAAACTCGTAGTGATCCCCGACTTCTCCAATCGTCGCCATTACACTGCGCATGGAGTTTTCGCTTGCCCTCACCGCAACCAGTGCGTCTTGAAGGTGATCTCCGATTATGGTTTCCAGCTTGCCTTGCTCGACTGTGCTTTCGGTCATATAGACGATGCTGCCTGTGACTTTTAGCTTAAAGGCAATATCGCTGGCGGCAAAGCGCTCCGCAAACAGCCTAAACAAATCGTCTATCGCCCGTATATTCGTGGAGGGCAGGATCGTGTCAACTTTTACCCGGCCAACCTCGGCGCAGTAATCAGCTGCCAGATTGCGAAGATCTGTAAGGGCTAGAAGCATTTCACAATCAAACTCAGGAGAAGGTCCAGTCCGCCGTCCAATTTCAATCAACCTGACAACGCTCTTCTCCACTGAGGCCAATCGGTGGTTGAGGCTGTGATTTGCTGCTCTTAGATTTTCGTTTATATCTCTTTCAAGCTGTAAATCGTGCTTCAACTCAGCCACCTCCCGTTGATGCAGCGCTTCATTGTCTTCCCTCGCCCATTTTCTCTGCATCGCTTTGATGCTTCGCCTAATCCAAATGTAGATGCCAATGCCGATGATCAGAATGCCTGCGACGAAGAAAAACACATCGGTTGGTTCGGTAGCGGCTCTCATCAAGATTAAAAAAAGTAGCAAAGCGCCGCCAATGATTAAGGCCAGAATGACGGCGTATCCCTTGAGTAGAAATGGAAACCCGTTTTTAAAGCGCCTAATACGGAAGAAAAGGTGTGCCAGAAATAGCTGTAAAACCAACGTAAGTGTAGCAAATAGGAGATAAAGCGGCCTATCAAAGTCTAAATAAAAACCGTCCAAGTATTCGCGATCTAATAAAGGACTAAGGATTAGCATCATGCTAATTGCCGATATACCCAAAAAAGCATAGCTGAGTCCAAGCGAAAACAAATACGCTGATATAACTGTATCTGCTTTGAGTTTGGTGAGAATCATGATAAAAGCGATTGAAATCAATAAGATGAGTACCCGAAGTTCTAACGGTTGTATCCAACCCGGTTGGGTCGCGTAGAAGGAAGAGAGCAACAAGCACCACAGCACTGAGAAGGCAATGTGATTGGGAGGCGCAACATATTTGATGGCTTTCTTAAAAATATAAAGGGAAGAGAGCAGGACACCCATCGTAATGATAGTTTCAGACCAAGAAGCAAAAATAGCGCCCTCCCCCTTTTTGACAATATTAGCATATAGACAATGAAAAAACAAGGAGAGGTCGGTTGCAAAACCGTTCTCTCCTTGTTTGATGAAATCTGCTTACCCTCCTACGAATACCCAACGTAGCAACTCAGCCATCCAAACCCACATTACGATTTACCCCCCTATTTTTGTCAACATTTGCGATACTTCGCTAATGTTTGTGACAAAAAAATACCACACGGAGAAGGAGACTCCGTGTGGTATGGAAGGCGAATATAATGCTTTGTAGGTATTTACAGGTATTTACAGAAGTGAACCAATCAGATATAAATATTCAAATTTAGTTCATTTTATATAGTATTACGTATTTTATCGGCATAAAAGTGGATGAAGTCAGATACGTGGGGTGAGCCTATTTTGGAGCTTACACGAGCGGTATAGTGTGTGCGCAATTCTTCTATGTCCGTGTTGTCCCAAGCATCGTTGATTGCTGTCTGCATTGTTTTGACCAGCGTACCATATGAGTGTTTGTGGCTTGCGGCTACTTCCTCAATACCCGACCCGCGCTCCTTAAATGCTTGCATTTTGATATAGATGCATTCACGCAGATATTCGCGCCCTTTGAACCTTGCACGGATGCCGACCAAGTCAAGCTCAATATCAATGCGCTGGTAAATGCGGGCGCGTCTATCATCGGGAGACTCAACGATTTCTCCCAATTTGCCGGGATTGCCCTGCATGGTTAGTCCCGCAGCTCCTTTTTTCTGTTTTGCATCTATGGCTCTTCGCAGCGAGAGCAGTGTGTCGATGACGAAATCCTCATTATAGCTTTGCTGCCTTTTATCGAAAAACCAATCTGCTCCCAACCCCTCCACAAGCCTATATACAGCCTCGGATTGATTGCTTGTTGTCACTACAACAAAAGGGCGAAGCGTCAACTTAGTTTCATTTAATGTCTCCAAAAATTGCAGGCCGGAGCCACTGCCTTTTACTAGCTGCAAATCTAATATGACGCCCTCTGGCAATCGAGATTTTACAAGCTTCAATCCATCTTCACAGGAATCGGTCATACCGACAAATCTTATATCTGCCCTGCGTTTAGCGCATTCAGTGAATTTAAGGGCTTCGCCCACCTCATCCTCTATTAGCAATAGACGCATCGGTTCTTTGTTCATTTTCAATAGCCCCTTTAAATACCTGTAAATACAGATAAATACATCTTGAATGGTAGAAACATTTAGCCGCGCATGGTAAAATTGTCGGGTAATGCCGAAGAATGGGGGTCGCGGAATGTGGCAACGGCAAGTCGGGGCGCGCATTTATCAGCTTCGCAGAGAGCGAAAGTTGACAAGAGCTGAACTTGGGAAGCTAATTGGCAGGTCAGAGCAATATGTAGGAAGAGTTGAGCGAGGCACCCTTGTCATATCTGGTGATGTAGTTAATAAACTGTGCGATGCAACAGGCGTTTCGGCGGATTTTATCATTCGCGGCACGGTTGATCCATTGGATATAGTAGCGTCATTGAGAGGGCTAAGTCACGATCAAATACAAGTAACGCTTGACATCGCAGCAGAGATTATCAAATTCCTTAGCACGGAGGATGGAAACAATGCGCTGCTTCAAGAAGCGCTTCGCCGTAGCCAACATGTGTGACTGACATAATATAACGATTTTATCAAAAAAGTGGGCGTTTGACAAGCCACGACAATATGCTCAGATGCTTTTACTGAGGGGGACGTCACCATGAATTGCCCAGATATTCTCGGCGAACGGATTCGGCATTACAGAAAGCTAAACAACGTGACGCAAATGGAACTTGCCGATAAACTTGGCGTAGCTCCACGTTATATTGGCAACCTTGAGCAAGGCCACAGGAAACCGAGTTTGGACATGCTGGTTGAAATTTGCAAGTGGTTCGGCATTGAATTGTCGGATATATTGCCGCTGGAAGCAGAAAGAAATTTGTGTCCCAAAGAGCAGATGATATACGAGATTTCGGCTAAGTGCAGAACATTAGAGGTAGAGCAGATTGGGATTGTGAAAACAATGGTTTGCTCTTTGAAGAGTTGATAAGCAGCTCCGGTTAGAGTGCAAAACACGCAGACCGAATATTACCCGGCACGGCCTGGCAAATTTCCAAATTTTCGTAAGAAAAAAGGTCATGACAGCCCTTTTGGGCAATATCATAACCTTATTGGATGCAATTGTCCCAGAGAATTCACAAGCACAAAAGATAACATCTACATCATAGAATATTTTGCGCTTGTAATTCTTGAGTTTTTATCAACAAAGCGTCATTGCCCCGCAGCCACAGAATCTTTCAGCGCTTTGCCCGCCTTAAACGCAGGCAGCTTACTTGCGGGTATGGGCATTGATTCTTTGGTACGAGGGTTAACGCCCATTCTTTCCGCCCGGTCTTTTACCTCGAACGTGCCGAACCCAACGAGAGATACCTTGTCGCCTTTCACCAAGGCTTCAGTAATACAATCAAGAATCGCGGTTATAACCACATCACTGTCTTTTTTGGTCAGACCGGCTTTTTTTGCAACTGCATCGGTCAGCCCTGCCTTTGTCATCCTTTTTTACCTCCAACATTTTAACTTCCAACCTACTATACAGATTAAAGATAAAAAAATCAAGTTGTTGCTGTCTATCAGACGAAATGTGAAGATTATTCGTCTGAGTTGAACTCATCTTCATCGCTCAATTCAATAGGGTGATATGGCTCCAACTCCATCTCATCCCAAGTTACACCATTAAAACATATTTAGACAGATATTATCAGCGAAACGCCTGATTCAAAGCAAGCAAAACTGTGAAAAAGGACAAATTTAGGAATTAAGGAAGTTTTTATAAGAAAATTTGGAAATTGTTTCTTGACAGGGCAAATATGTGGGAGTATACTTAACGCAAGAAGTCGAACATGCTCTTTATTTGCTTGATAGGTAAGTGCGCTAAAGCGCACTTACCTACGGGTATACCCGTAGGTTTTTTTGGACCAACATTTGGATTCAAAGCAGAGGGAGACGGAAAGCAATGCAATTGGCAAAAAGGCTGATAAATATCCTCTTGATTGCCTTCCTCTCCCTAAGCCTTCCCACCACCTCCTTCGCGTTTGACGGCACTCCTCCCAACTCCATAGACATAGTATACATAGTTGATGTCAGTGGATCGATGGATCAAAACGATCGCCAGCGTTTCGCGAGAGATGCATTGCAGCTTGGCGTAGATTTAGCGCCAGAAAACTCCCGCATAGCGATCATCTCGGTGAATCACACCGTAGTTTCAGAAACTACCCTTACCGATGTTTCGACCAGTGAAGGCAGAAACTATTTAAAAAACGCCATCAATCAACTATACAACCAAGGAAACACTGACTTTACACCTGGGTTTGAACGGGCACTTGAGATATTGGCAGAATCGGCTACCGGGAGAGCTATTTTCTTAGGGGATTTCAGCGAAGGCGGCTACAACGCTGGAACCTCATATCAACAAATCGTAGCTCAACTTGACGACATCGCCGCCAGGGCAAGAAACAATGGCATACCCATAGACATGATTCTCTGGGAAACAGCCCCGCCAAACAGCATAACAGCACCGGCGTTTTTGAATCTGCCTACAGCGACAGGTGGAACCTTAATAGAAGAAACGCAGCCAAACCGTTTACCTGCCCATATCCATGACATTTATTTTCAAAACTTCGAGTATACATACAATGTCTTGAACATACGCGGAGAGGCTGGACAAGCCATCCACATCCCAATGCCGACCAACAATGTCCGGCGCGCCCGCATTTACGTTTCAGCGCAGGCGCCGCCCAGTGCGTTCGGCGCAGTCTATTCCGGCGCAAATATAGACGGTGGGCAAAACCGATCCTACGCCATGATTGACCTGCTAAACCCATCGACTGACGGTGTAAACCTAACCATATCGCCCGGCCCGTCAGGTAGCGCCACCATATATACACTGCTCGAATATGGCCCCTTGGCGCTTGCTGTAACCACTGACCACGCGCTGTCCGAAGAAGCTCAACTGACAACCTTGTACGCACAAATTATAGATGTCGAAACTGGAACCCCATTGTTGACAACGCCTTACCCAGATAACGCAACTTTCACACTTGAACTCTTTTCATCCAATGGGCAAGCGGTTCCGTTCACAAGCGATACAAGCACCCCAACTGAACTGAACCTATCCCTAAATCTGCCGGAGGAATTCGGAACACACCAGGTCACAGGCGTTTTGACTGTTGGCAGGCTGACATTCGGCCCACTGACAGCTTTCGTCGAAATTCCAGACACCCGGGTTATACCACAACCCCCAAACTGGCCCTTGATTATCGCTTTGTCAATCGGTGCCTTGATAGTTTTAGGCGGAATCATCATCGCGTACCGAATAAAACGAAAAGAAGCAATTTATCAAGGCGCGGCGGAGATGCGTTCCGATTACAAATTTCATGGAAAGCTAAGCGTGTACGCGATCCTCCTCGAAGGAGGAGCCCGGGAACTTCGCCCCTTCGATTTTGCCCTACATACAATTGGAGACAAGCGAATAACTTTGCGAAGTGTTTTGGACAGTATAGGCGCCAAAGACACCTATCAAGGAGCAGAAAGCATCCTACTACTCACAGGGCCGGAAGAATCAATCATCATTAGGAATAATTCAAAAGCAACGATCAAAGTTATGGGCAGAAGCTACGAAAGTCATTCCAAAGTCCAAATGTTCTACGATCAGAAATGTACGATCTTGTTCGACGATAGCAACGAACTTGAAATTAACTTTCGGAGGGTAAAAAATGAAGATACCACACCGCCGATTCACTTCAATGTTAAGTCAAGTCGTGCGTATGCACACCACAATTAATCATCAATCAGCGAACGCTGGTTCATGCATATTTTTAAATTTAAGGATGTGATTTAATGGATGGTGGTGTTCGCCAATGCAACCGTGTCGCGTACTTTGGAGTCGTTAATCCCGAGGCATCGGACTTTCTAACCCTTGCCGGAGATACAAGAGGGCTGGATGGTCTGGATGATACGTTGATACAGGAAATCGAGGATAGTTTGGTTGTCCGCAGTTACACGGATTACGAAAAGAAGTTTGCAGCAGTGGTCTACTCTTTTTTCGATGCAAACAGCCAGAAGCCCATCTATACATTGGAGCGACCCGACCCGCAAGTAGTGCCCCCAGAGTTTGTGACTGAAATCCCACTTGGACAGGGTAATCCCACGACCGGTATGATGTACACAATGATCGACTCGAAAGCGGCCGGTGGCGTCAAAAACATAGACTTCGGTTACGAGAATATTCTCAGCCAAATCAGCCCGAAAAAGATGGTACAAAATGTAAAACAAATTCGTAAGGAATTGCAGCACAACTATATAAAGTACGAAGCGCTGCTTGAAGGCGACCCTGTAAAAGAGGAACTTGCCGAGAAGCTCAATAACCTTTTCTCTGAAACAAGGGACTTCTTCAACAATGTTCCCACCATGCTGGCTGTTGCTATTCAGGACTGTGAAACCCGGCTCTTGCTGGGAGCTTCCGAGGATGGCGGAAAAAGTGAGAAAATCGCAGTTGGCCTTCTCAACTTCGCGGAAGATGGCACACTCAAGGTTTTGGAGGCCCCCAAGCCTGACCAAACAGCACTCGCGCTGACTGAAGGGGAAACCGGTGCCAACCTTGCCAAGCTGCTGGAATCCGATTATGAGGAATCCGCGGGCGATGAAGCCAGCGACTATGTAAAAGCGTTGGTGGTTCGCACGTTCAGTCCACTGGCCACCACAGCAACTGGCGAGGTCGATCTTGTCAAAGAAACGCAGAATCATAACGATTATTTGGACATGTACACAGAAGCACAGGCTGCATTTATCAAGTGTGCTAAACCGGCCATCGAAACCATGCTGGGTGTCTATACCTTCTTTGGACAGTACAAGGTAAACAGCAAGTCGGGGATGCGCCCGGAACTCCTCATCATGAACTGTGACCCTGAACAACTGACCAAGAGCGCGAATATCAGCCGTCTTGAAACCTATCTCAGCTCGGTAAACTCCAAGACTGACCCTGACAAAGCAATCTGGTTTGGTATCCTCGCAAACCTTGGCATCAGCAGTGCTTCGGATGAAAAAGAAGTCAAGCAGATTTTCAAAACCAGCAAGTCCAAAAAGAAGATGGATTTGTGTACCATGGAAACCATCGGCCTGCTGTTAAACGTTTTGGCAGAGTATCAGGTCAAATTATTTTTCTCTTTCGAGACAGGAGAGGACAGCACTTTCGATAAAGTTTCCCGTGAAGGGATCGGCGCTTTCCAAGACCGCTGCGCGCCCTTGATGGATAAAGACTTTTCGGCTTATGCGGTTCCCTGCCTGCCAAACATCACAGTGATCCCGAAAAACAAATCCGGCGTCATCACAGGCTCTTTACTTAAAACAGACGGAGAATCAGTGGAGAAATCCAAAGAGCAAGAGGACATTCGCCGCTTCTGGATTACCGGCGTCTACATCCCGGCAGCCTTCATTGCCGCGGGAATCACCGCCGCATGGCAGTGCCCGGAGTTTTTACGTGAAAAGTTCCGCAAAAAAGTTGACCCAATGCTGCCCGGCGTCCGGTTCGATATCGAATCCGGCAACAATGCTCTTGTAGTAACCACAACGCTTGCCAAAGAGATCTCAGGCTACCCGCAGAAAGTCAAGAACGACATCAACCATCAGGGATTTGGATTTGTCTTCGGTTCGGAAAACCTGAAAACTCCGGACGGCAAATCAGTCAATCACCTGACGGTCTACAAAGCCCGCTCTCTTGCTTCTGATGGCTACAACTTCGAGCCGATCTTCCAGACACAGGTAGCTGCCTACTTTGAACGCACCCTGCGGATGCTGACCGGGGACAACAAGATGGATAATATCAAATTCTTCTTCTCGGCAAATCCGACAAGCCAGATGAGCAAGTGGATTAGCCGCAACGAGTTCGTTAACGCAATTGTCCAGGTTGGCGATCAGGTTACATACGAGATGGACGCCATCGGAAACAACTGCGACATTCAGTTTATGTTTAACGGTGTCGCGAAGAACATGCGGGTCAAGCTGAACAGAACGACAGCGGAAGCGACCGCGTAGCAGTAACCGAAGGACAGGATTGTCCTAATTGATAATCAATAGGAGGCTTTATAATGGAGGCGTATCTCAGAGTGACGGGCAAGGGCAAGGGCAAGACCATCGAGATCAATGAGAAACACATCATCGACATGGAATATGCGGTCATCACGCCCGACGATTCCAACGCTAGGTCCACCGACGTTATTTACAAGCTCATCATCACCGGGCGGATCATCCCCGAAATCGGCGGTTCCTCCGGCGAGCGTATTCTTGACCTTGATCTGTGGTCACGGGTTCAGCACGGCACAGACCTGTACAGAGATGTACAGGCCGGCTACACCGCAGAAGGGTACACCGTTCGTCAGTACCACTTTAACAAAGGCTTTGTGCAAGACTATGTCGAAAACTACGATGACCAAAACGGCACCGGCACTTTCCAGATCGAAATTTGCCAGAAGAAAGACCACAACAAGTTTGTCACGGTTGAGGGCGGGTTTTTGAATTCGTAATTCGGAATGCGAAATTCGGAATTTTTTAGAATAACGAAAAGGAGCAAATTTTATCATGGCATATAAATTTAAGCTTGAAGGCGTTCACAGCGCAGATTTGCCGCAGGAAAACGTTAAATCTTTTAAATCGCACACCGAAACCCCGCGCACAAATGACGGCCGGGGAACCGACACCGCCGTCACCATGACCATGAGCGGCCCTGTCCGCTCGGTGGACGACGCTGCGATCACCGATGAGACCATCAACCTTGCCAAGTGGGCAACCGAGTACGATGACGCCAAAGCTTACTCGCAAGCGACGGCAACTGCTATCGCATCCGGGCAGGTGCTTCGAAACGACGTCTACCCCAACGCCTTTGTTGTGTCTTATTCAGAGAAGTTTGACATCGGCGCCGGTGTGGGTACATACAACATCGTTCTTCGCCAGAAAAAAGACCTTTTGGAACTCATTCAAAACACCGGCGGCTACCTTGGTTAGAGAAAACAAAACGGGAAAGCTGACCGCCTCGTAAAGCGACCGAAAAGGGCGTGTCACCATGTATGACACGCCCTTTTTTCTTTTCAATATGGTAATTTTTACTATTTTACTGCAAGCCATACCAGTGATGTAACGGTGCGCGAAAACGCCCTTTATTTAAATGTAAGGATGGTTGCGTGTGATGGCGGCAAAGAATTACTACAATATTTTGGGCGTAAAGCAAACTGACAGCGAAGACGCGATCAAGCAAGCTTACAGAAAGCTCGCGAAAAAGTACCACCCCGACCTTAACCCCGGAGATAAGGCCGCCGAAGCGAAGATGCGGGAAATCGGGGAAGCGTATGATACGATCGGCGATGTGGAAAAGCGGAAGAAATATGACCAGGAGCTGTCTGGCGGCGGGAAGCAAAAACCATTCGCGGCAGGGCCAAGTAAGGCCCCGACATCAAACCGGCCGATGACGCAGGAAGACTTTCATAACATGACCAGAAGCTTTGATAATATGTTCAGCCCGGAGTCGATTAGGGACGCGGCAAAACAGAAAGCTTCGCGCAAACCTATGGATTCCGCTGACTTTTTTGCAAATGTCATAGGGTTTAAAGGCCCGAACAAGAAGGGGTAACGCTTGGCATGACAAAAAAACAAACGATGGCCGCCCTGCTAAATATTCTCATTTTTGCCTGTACAGCTCTCTGTGTCATCCTGTTTTTCAGGTGGATGGAAGCGGGGGTAGCCCGCAACATCTGGACAGGGGTTATCCTTCTACCTGCAATAATGCTGACCGCTTACGAAATCTATTGTCGGAACAGACCGGAGAAGATACGAAAGAAGAGGAACCCGACTATTTCTACCCTTATCCTTTTGGGTGAGGACGACCGCCCCATCCGTACCTGGGACTTAACCGGTAAGGTGGGACTATTGATTGGAAAAAGCTCGGCGGACTATCAGGTGGATATTGATTTGTCCGATACCGATTACCATACATACATTGACGCTGAACACGCGCTACTCAACTACCAAGATTCCGGTTGGTGGCTGCAAGACACCTCCAGCCGTAACTATTTGAGCATCATCCGCAAAGGTAAGGAACTGGTTCTCGGGCATCAGGCGCCCGCCCGGCTGGAGCCCGGCGATACAATCCAGATCGCACAGTACACCCGGATCATGGTTAATTAAATTAGAAATTCGGAATGCGAAATTAGAAATTATAGCAACGGACAATAGAATCAGGAGATTTGGATGGCAGATAATGCGATTCTGTTAAAAAGCAAAGCGTTTGCTTTGAGAATAATACGATTGTATCAATATTTATCAGAAGAAAAAAGAGAGTTTATTTTATCCAAGCAATTGTTGCGTAGCGGTACCAGTATTGGCGCAAACACAAGAGAAGCTATGCGTGGACAATCCAAACCAGACTTTTACTCTAAATTGAATATAGCATTAAAGGAAGCAGATGAAAGTATGTATTGGCTGGAACTGGTGTATGAAAGCGGATACATAGACACTAAGCAGTTCGACAGCATTTATGCTGACTGCAAAGAATTAGTAGCACTTTTAGTTTCGATTACGAAAACCCAAAAACACAAGTAATTCCGAATTTCTCATTCCGAATTTCGAATTTACAAGCCGGAGGTTTAAAATGTCAGAGTATAAAATGCTCAGATGCCCTCTTGGGCACGTCTGGAATCCGCGCGTAAGCGGCAAAATGTGCCCTATCTGTGGCATTACTGCAAGCGACGACACCAAGGCACAGCCCCTGCCCCGTGCCGTTGAGGAGTTGGAATCGGAACTGCTCTATCACCACATAGAACCTGTGGTGGGCTGGCTGGCCTGTATAGACGGCCCGCGAAGAGGCCAGAGTTTTGTGCTTCGCGAAGGCAAAAACTTCATAGGCCGCAGCGATGAGATGGACGTGCAGCTCCTCGGGGACATGTCCATCTCGCGCAATAATCACGCCTGCATTGCCTACGACCCCAAGAACCTGAAATTCATACTGGTACCCGGCGATTCGGATGGCATTGTCTATCTGGAAAATCGCAGCATCTTTCATGCCGCCGAACTTATGGACTATAGCAGGATTCAAATAGGAAACACCGTGCTTGTCTTCCGCCCGCTGTGCGGCGAGCATTTTTCGTGGCAAACCGGACGGGAAGCGGATGATCTTTCTGACAGCCCTTTATTCCCTGCCACCCATTATTAAGCGATAGGCGGAAAACCGATGACCTATTTCATTGTCTCCTGCGGGTTGCTGATCGCCCTGCTAATCGTCAGGGCGGCGCTTGGCAATACCAGCAAGGTATATAAGCTGGAGTTTGCATCCTCCGGGACGCCGGGCAACCGCCAAGTGAACGCCGATGAAATCGACTGGGCCTACTACGATGACCAAACGTTTTTTGCAATCGCAGATGGCATCGGACCGGGGGATAAGGCGAAAACCGCTGCAAGAATTGCGGTACATATCGTATCAAGGGTATTCGAGCAGACAGGAATCGGTGGCAACGCGGCGTATTTCTTTACGAACGGCTTTCGCGGGGCAAACTCCACCATTTTGCGCCACATCCCGGATGGCAGCGCGGGGGCCAGCCTTTTATGCGCGGCGGTTAAGGACAACCACCTCTATTATGCCTTGGCCGGGAACTGCAAAATCTCCGTTTTCCGGGGCGGTGAATTGTATGAACTCAGAGGGGCACACATTCGATGTTTTGGCAAAAAATGCCTTCGTGCGCAAGGAAATCACTCGCATTGAAGCTCTGGAAGCAGTGAATGAAAGCCGGATATACAACTTTGTCGGGAAAGACGAGTTCAAGGATTTGGAGATGTTCGATACCCCGGTTACCCTAAAGCGCGGGGATATCATCCTGCTTATGACCGATGGTGTGCATGAATTTTGCGACGTCGATGTACTTGCCGGCATACTCAATGGGCGGACTTCTTGCCGCGAAATGGCGAAGAGGATCACCAACACGCTTGACCGCGGCAATCACCCGGATCAGGATAACGCCTCCATTATCGTAGCGCGGGTCAATGTAGTATGAGTGAGATTTGGAACCCCAAGAAAAAGCAGCAAATGATTGAAAAACAAAAGAATATCACATTTCTAATTGCGCATTTCGAATTTTCAAAATAGGGGCGGCCATGAGAAAAGAAAACTCCACCTTTAATACGCACTTCATGTCGGAACCGGGCGTGCAGGTATTGCACAACAACGATTACCACGGTTCCAGCGAACTTGAAGGGTTTGCCTGCTATGTGGTGGCGGACGGCCTTCTGTCCGGCAACGATAATAGGAAGGATATTAGCGCCCGGCTTGCGGTGGAAGCGGTCATCACCGCATTCAACGCAAAACCATCCATTGGAAAAAGGGCTGTTTCAAAGTATCTGGAAGCCGCGCACAGCGCGCTGCGGGGCAGTAAGGGGAAAACCCGGCGCAGAGCGTCCATCACAGTGGTGGTAACAGATTACCAAAAACTCCGCTACGGTTACGCCGGCAATTGCCGGTTTCATCTTTTCCGCAGCGGCAAGCTGATCGCGGAGAGCAAAGACCATTCGATGAGCTGGCAGATGATGGAGGATGGGCATCTTACAAAAGACAAGATCGCTTATCATGAAGAGCGCAACAACCTTGCGGCTTATTGCGGCACCATGCGGGCCTTTAGCCCAACTGTCAGCAAAGCGATCAAGCTGCAAAACGCCGATATATTTTCCCTCTTTACCAGAGGGGTGTGGGAAAATGTCGACGCCTACGATATCCTGAGTTCTGTCCAGGTGGCGGAAAACGATCCGATAGAAGCGTCCAACGAACTGGAACGCCTGATTCTGGATGCGGTTCCCGTGGATGGAAGGGTCGAAAACTATACTGCCTGTTTTGTCTTTGTGGACAAGGTGTTCCTTGACCCGGAAGCAAAAAAGCGCAGGAAACGCATCATTATACTTTCGGTAATAGCATTTATAATTATTGTTATTATTGTTGTGGTTATTGTTCTTTATGTCAACTGGCGGGAACGAACACGAAGTGAGATGGAAACAGCCTACTTAAACGGTATTGAACACATACACGGCAGCAACTTTGTCCGCGCCGGTGAGGAGCTGCAAACTGCCTATGGCTTGGCTGAGCGGCTGCGTGATAGACGGCAGATGAACAACATCAACAACTACATCCTGCTTGTGGATGCCGTGGTTTTTGCAAACGACCATATGGAGGGTGGCCGATATGAGTTGGCGATGGAGGCTTTCGGAACGGCGGCCAACCGGGCCCGGTACGCGGACAACCTTGCCCTAAATCATATAGAATCCCAGCGGGAGCGGGTATCCGGGTTAATTGACGTCCACGAGTACATATTTTTGGGCGACACCCTCGCGGATATCCGGGATTGGGACAATGCCGAGGCGCGATACCTCTCCGCGAGAAGCATAGCCTCCCGATTGCATTACACAGAAGGCAGAAGAGAAGCAAGCGACGCACTCACTGAGCTGGCTAGACGCAAAGAGCAAGACCTTGAAGAGCAGAGGATGCGGGTGGAAGAGCATGTGCAGGCGGAAGTCGCGGCGGCGGAATTTATCATCGAGGGCGACAGGGCTTTGCGGGATGGCGACTTGGTGGGAGCCGCATTGTTTTACCAGATTGCCCGAGATCGCTATTTAGAACTTGGCAATCACTTTGTGGTGGATTCCATCGACCAAAGGCTTGCGAGTATAGACGTCCGGGTGGTGCAAAACGAACACCAGCTCATGTATGCCGCCGATTACGTAACAGCCGGCGATGAAATGATGGCACAAGGGCAGTGGGTAGACGCAAAGCGGTTCTTTCTGCTTGCCCGCGAGATTTATGCGAACCTTGGGGAAGAGGATGCGCTCAATGCGGTTCAGGCAAAGATTGCTTTGGTAGATATTTATCTTGCAAATTAGAAATTCGGAATGCGGAATGCGAAATTAAAGGTATCGCTTTGCGATTTATTTTTAAAATCCGTCCGCGAAGCGGACACTTTCAATTCCGAATTTCTAATTTCGCATTTCGAATTTAACCTGGGGGTTCAGAGATGTCGCAACAGCTTTCGTATACATTCAGCCCGCCGAGTGGGAAGAAGACGTTTCGGCGATACCGGTATGAGGAACTGGCTCGGATGACAACCTTTCAGCTTATGGACATCTGTGAGCGGGAGGAAATCATTCACGCGGCGGTCAACCGGCTGGATAAGCAGGAGCTGATCCATCTGGTTCTCCAGTTCCGGGGGAGCCGGACACCCCACCTCATCCTGGATGCGCTTGAAGGTGGGCAGGAGCGGCTTGACTACGCGCTGAAGAAAACCAGGATGCGTGCAACCTCCCACAAGATCAGCATACCAGGGAAAATCGTCGCTTATCGGGGCCTTGGAACCAACTACTTTGACAACTTCACCATGCCGTATATGAGCGATCTTGACGGCGTAAATGCGGTGATTTTGGACAACCAGAACAATATCTGCGCCATCTGGCAGGCACAGACCTATCCGGGGGAAGAGAAGCTTTACCTGACCCGCAGCGGCAAGCTCCCCTGCCGTGCCGCCGCTGTCCGGGATTACCGGCTGATTTTGTTTCCACAGCAGTTGTCTGACGCTGTCTATCGGGTATACACCGGAGATTCAGCAACGCTGCCACCTGAAGTGCGGGTCTACTCCATTCCCCTGCTTGACTTCCTTGTCCTGGACCCGGTAGAGGTTACCATGCCCTTGGCGGTGGACTTTGGCACATCAAACACAGCGGCCGGGTTCTATATAGAAAACTTTACATATGAAAAAATCAAGGAAGGGATACAGCCAAACCAGATTAAACCCGGCGCGGTCAATTACGTGCGGTTTATGACCCCAGATGGGGAGATTGTCCCCATCATGCCCACCGTAATTGGGGTGGAGCGGATTGAAAATGGAAAAGCGGTATACAACATAGGCCACGACGCGGTGAAGATGATCGTTGACGGATACATCGGCGATGGCTTTTGTGTCTTTTACGACATAAAGCGCTGGGTAAGCGATTACAACCGGATGGAGGAGCTGTCCGACCAGTCTGGCAACCGGATTCTTGTCCACAGAAAAGAAATCATACAGAAGTTTTTGGGGTTCATCATCGACAATGCCCAGCAGCGGTTTAAGTGTAAATTCAAAAACGTCTACCTCTCCTACCCCGTTAAGCAGCGGGCGCGGTTTGTCTCGCTCTATAACGATATTATGCAGGGCGCCGTTGAAGTGCTGGGCGACGATATGGTGGATGAGGGTGTGTCGGTGCTCTACAGCACGATCGGCCGGATCATCGACAGCAGGCAGTACACCGAGGGGGAATGGTATCAGGCGCTGATCGTCGACTGCGGCGGCGGAACCACTGACCTTTCCACCTGCCGGTTCAAGATTACCAATGAACGGGTTTCCTACAATATTGAGATTGAAACCGCCTATGAAAACGGAGACACTGACTTTGGCGGAAACAACCTGACCTTCCGCATCATGCAGCTACTAAAAATCGCGCTGGCGCGGAACTTTGTGGGTGGCAATGCATCTTTAAGTGATATTGCCGCTGCCATAGACGTGGATATCTACCGTATGGTAGAAGATCAGGGGGTGCAGGACGTCTATAAGGCGCTGGATGAGGCATACGCCGCAGCGGAAAGTACCATCCCCACAAAGTTTAAAGACTACGAGTTTCAGGATCGGGACGATTACTACAAGGTTCGCAACAACTTGTACTTCCTGTTTACGCTGGCTGAGAAGATAAAGAAAGAGTTTTTCGCCAACCCGCAGATTTTGCAGGTTACGGTTGGCAGTATGCCGTCCTGGCAGGGGGAAGAGCGCGCTCACATTTACGCCCCCCGCTGGAAGATCGCGGCTCGGGTAAAGGGGAAGCTTTCCCCGCAAAAGGAGTTCCCGCAGATCGCGCTGAATACTGTCTTTGTCAAAGCGGTGTTGCATGGGGATATCTACGATATCATCCACCGCTTTTTTGAACGGCTGTATGAATCGGGAGAGCTGGGTGAGTACCAGATCATCAACCTCACGGGACAAAGCTGCAAGATTGATGTTTTCAGGGATTGCATCAAAGAGTATATCCCGGGTAAGCTGATGCGTGGCAAACGGGAAAAAGGCCCGGAGGATTACCGGCTCAAGCTGACCTGCTTGGATGGAGCCATCCGGTATGTGAGCGACAAGCGGTTGGGGTACGCCAAGGTGTCGATGGAATCCAACGCACCGGCTTTTCCATACGAACTCAGGGGATTTACCCACTCGGGTGAAGAAGTTGTTCTTCTTGAACCGCTCAACAGCAAGCAGAAGATCGGCAGCATCTCCCGCTCCATGGGCAGCGTAGAACTGCGGTTACATCTGTTCAATACCCGCGGAGAAGAAAAGTATGTCTATTCCGTCCACTGTCAGCCGGAAACCTTTAAACCGGTTGTTTATGAGGAAATAGAAGACGTGTATGGCCAGCTCATACCACAAGCCGAGGTGGATGCCATTGATAACGGCGAAGTGCGTTATTTCATCTGGGCAGACAGCGGCGAGTGGGGATTTTCCGTTGTCCCTGTTTTCCGCGAAGCAAAGGATCAGGTATATATCGGGCAGCAGCAAGTCTTTCCATTTGAGCATGAAAGCTGGATTGTCAATTATTTTGATGGCAGTTGGTAAATTCGAAATTCGGAATGCGAAATTAAAGGTATCGCTTCGCGATTTATTTTTAAAATCCGTCCGCGAAGCGGACACTTTCAATTCCGAATTTCTAATTTCGCATTTCGAATTTGAAAGCGGTGAGCAAACTGGAATACAAAGTGCCTACTTTCCTGCCGGGGCCGGTTAAAAAGGAGATTTTGCTCTGCTTACGGGACAATGCCCTTGATGAGCAGAACATCCGTTACCATGAACATACGGATGGGATTATTGCCGGGTGCGGTTTGGTTGAGGAAAATATGAAGATCGGCCTTGTAAACGGTATTGTAAAGTTTTCGGGGCGGCTGTATAAACTTCGGGAAAAAGCGCTGGTTCCATATGAGCACACAGATGCCTGGACAGTTTTAAAGCTTCGGTTTGCCCCGCAGGCCCAGCATCGGGAGTATACCCATTACACGGCCGAACTTGTTCTGGACAGCAGTACCGACATAAAGCCCAATGAGATGGAGATGGGGCGTTTCAAGCTGAAAAAGGGCTCCCGGCTACGGACGCAGTATAAAGATTTTTGGGATATGGTCACCGAATTTGATACGGTGAATCTGGTTCATGTAAAGCAGGCGGCCTGCCAAAGTCATACGCTTAACCCTGCGATTACAACCCACTTTGCGAGAGAAGCGTTTCGCTATCTCAGCGAGAATCCTTTAGACTGTGCCTTTTGCTCAACATGTTTATCGGACGGCCAACCAATCAGCCGGGAGTTGATCCAGAGGTATGTCTCTAATCGCTTAAATCGAGATTACCGGGAGATGGACAACGTTCAGCTTCACGTAGCGCTGGGTGAAGTATTAGACCTGATCTCCAAGCGGGTGCGTGGGGATAAGGGTAAAGGTCATAAAGCCGGCATTACGCTGATAAACTAGAAAGGGACTAAATGATGGCGGAAAATAAGCCGAAAAGAAAACTCAAACCAATCGAAGTTTGCCCCAACGGCCATCATTATAATGCCGGAAAGTACGGCGATACCTGCGCGGTCTGTGGAGTAAAACTTGACCTGCCGGAAGACTTGCCGGAGGAGGAAGTAAAAGAACTAACCCATATCGATGAGCAGGATTGGGTTTGTGGGTGGCTGGTTTGCATCAAGGGGCCGAATAAGGGACGCGGGTACCCCATAAAAGAAGGCAAGAATTTTATAGGCAGCGCATCCGTTATGGATATACAAATCCTTGGAGATAAAAAGATTGATAAAAAGAACCATGCGGCGATTATGTATGACCCCAGAAAAAACACAACCATGTTGCTGCCCTCCGATTCTCACGGAATGGTTTATTGGCGGGGAGCAGCAATATTTGAGCCGGTGACGATTAAGTCTTTTGACAGCATTGAGATTGGGGAAAGTATTTTTAAGTATGCTCCCTTTTGCGGTGAGGACTTTGAGTGGAAAGACGCCGAAAAAGAAGGCGAGAAGTAAGGGGAAAAGCTTATGGATATGCGAAAGTATATAGCCGACAGGCTGGATGAGATGAACCCCCCCACTGAAAAAGATATGCTCCGGGCGCTTATGGAGGATGTCTTTATCCCCATGTATGACCACAATGAATCCCAATACGCCCGCCTTGAAGAGCGGGTGCGGGATGAGATGCCCCTGCCTACCAGCAAATATGTTATTTGGCATACGCTTATGGAGCGGGAAAACGCGAACGGCTGCCCCTATCTCTTCCCCATGTTGGATGAAGATTTGCATATGCCTGAGATCAACATAGCCGATATTCAGCAGCGCCTGCGGGAAGAGCGGGAAATTCGACTTGACAGCGTGTTCGTGCAGGCAGATTATCTTGTTTGCAAAGAGATCGAGGATGCCCGGGAAGTTTTTGGCGGTACGTTGAAAACTGAAACGGGAGACTTGCGCATTGGGGTTAGGCTGCGGCTGTCTAAGCGCTATCCCGCTTGTGTGGAGGCGCTCTACCGATTATTCATCTCCAACGGGGTGCCGTGGCAAACGGTCAACTCGCTGTATACGTTTAAAATGTTTGATGTAGTGCTGGTGCGAATTGATTTGGAAGGGAAAGCGGGAGCGGGCAAAGTCAGCGGGTATTCGGCCACATTTGGCAAGCACTCTGAGCATATCCGGCAGGGGTTGGTGCCGGTATGGAATGTCAAAAAGATGCGGATACATGGCGGGGATTTTCCGTTGCCGGCACTGGATAAGGTAAATTACGAGTATCTGTTTGACCTTTCCGAAGAAGGCGGCGACCATGGGTACCTGGCCGATTACGGCAGTGCCGATATCTCCGACGTGCGCAGGGAGGAAAACAATCTGATTGTTACCGCCCCCATGCAAAAGGGGCTGGTTTGGGATATGTATAAGATTGTGAAGCGCAAGGAGTATCTGACTGATAATTTTTCCTATGAATTGATGAACAATGGTCAGGAAGACAGCTTTGCTGCCCGGATGGTTGCCCATTATGGGACGGTTATAAAGACAAACGCGGAACTTCGCCGGTTGCTGGCATCTTATGATGTCTCCCAATATCTCGAACTTGAATCTGTTCAAGTGATTTATGGGGAGGTTTCTGGCGAAACCTATGGGGTTAACGGTTTCCTCAAAGATGAAATTCGCGATCTGGCGGTCAGCAAATCCCTGCTTTTAAGCTTTAAGCCGCTAAAACGGGGTTCCTACATACTCAGGGATGTTATGAGCTTTCTTGTTTCGCAGGTGCAGCTTGTTTACCCGGAATTTCACTGTGTGGGGGTTCTGGTTTGACGTATATATGGGAAGTGCTTCTAAAGGCAGATGAACAAAATTTTCCCCGTGAGAAGATACGGTTTAAGCAAACAACAACAGTTTCTCCTTATATGGAGGTTGCTTACGAGGAACTTAACCGGGAGCATTTAGATGAAGCTCCGGTTGAAGTGAACGCATATTATCGGTTTGGATCAATTTTTGACCATCTGTTGCTTGGGCTTGAGGGTTACCCGGAACTTAGAGAAACGCTTTACGATATCCTGATGCACTATCTGGCGGAGATAAATCTGCGGGAGGGGCTTTGCAAGAATGAATATCACGGTTTGTTTTTGCGAGATGATGTGAAAAACGGGAAGTTTGGTCGCCAGTTTAGAGAAGTATTCTCCACCTTTGAGCGCCGACATATTCGGTTTGTGGTTGAGAGCATGGTGCGGTTGTATAAGTTGGGGCCTTCGGTGGAACTGTTCAAGTCGGTTATACGGCAGGTTTACCCAAGGTCGATCACTTATCTGGATGCGGTTGAGCGGCGGGAGCTGCTGGTTTACATAGGCAGGAAAGAGACGCCGGAACTTCGCAAGCAGGTGAACTTTTTACTTTCTCTGTTCGTGCCGTTTGATTATGTAACCCACCTGTTTTGGGATATGCACTTTGGGATTATTGGGGTGAATGAAACCCTGGAACTGGATGAGTTTGTAATCTACTGAGTTTTGTCAGGAGGGGTATGGTGTCCGAGTTTACGTTGATTCGCTGTCCAAATGGGCATATGTGGAACCCACGGGTTCACGGGCGGGTATGCCCGGCCTGTGGAATCTTGGTTAGAGATGACACAGCTCCCCTGGTTCCTATTCTTGCTGAGCCTGAACCCGAATGGACGGGTGTGAAGCCCACTGTGGGCTGGCTTGCGCGTAAGAATGAGCCGCGCCGGGGAGAGAGCTTTAAGCTTTATGACGGCATGAATTCCATCGGCCGAGGGATTCAGGATATAGTGGTGCGAATTGTCGATGATCCGCTCATTCCCCATGGCAAGTGCGCTAGTATTGCTTACGACGCGAAGGATCGCAAATTTTACCTGATACCAAGCGACCATCATCGCGGAACGATCTATCTGGATAAAGTGGCGATCTTTGAGGCAACCGAAATGTTGGACTTATGCGAAATACAAATCGGGAATACCTTGCTGATCTTTCGGAATTTGTGCGGTGAGCAGTTTGGTTGGCGCAGCAGATGGGACAGAGACCCGGCGCTTGATATGGAGACTGGTATGGGCATGGATGTTGTTGCTCATCGCAGTTTGGGGGAAAACATGGTTGCTTCAGTTGATAAAGACAGTTTGAGTAAAGAAGCGGATGTAGCGGCGGCCGTGCCTGCGGCATCAGATTCAGAGAAAACCGCGGATGCAAAACCAATCGTGGACACGGCATTAGATTCCAGCATGTTTGAGACTGAGCTTGAGGAAATTACGCCATAACTGGATAATGTCATCTGCTTCTATTAAAGTAACATTGGGGGTAAATCATGCAATACGGTGATGAAAAAATTATAGCGGAAAGAGTGGCGCAAACCGAGCGTGAACAATTATCCATAGCCAAACAAGTAAAAATAGACGGCACAATGTATGAGTTTTCAAACCGTGTCATATGCGATAAGTTCTGCATGAAAATACCGAATAATTTTGAAGTATTACCCGCTGAGCTTGCTGCGATAAAATATCCGTCTGCAAACCGGCCGGAAGTGATCTTTTCTAGCCCGGACACTACAGTGGACATCTTCTTTACCTGTGGTGAAAAGGAAACAGATACGATTAAGGATAGAATAACCCACAACAAATTAGTAGTGAAGAAATTAAACCCCTCATATGTGTTTACCAGCATAAAGGCAGGCAGCAAGTTAGCGTATTTCGACTTTCGCAGCCATGCTTTAGATGATGATATATACAACTTGTGGTTTTTAGCCGATTTACCGGAAAGCACCATCTCTGGCGGGTTTTCTTGTCCCACTTCTGTGCAATCCCAATGGCAGGCATTGGCCCTTCAAATGCTTCAAACAATCGCTGTTCTGCCGCGAAAATGAGGAGGACGACATGGCTGTATACACAATGGGCAAGGTAAACATAGAAGGCAACTATCCGGTAGATGAGGTTTTGGAATTATCCATGGACATTGGGGTAAACCGCCACGGGCATCTCATATACGGCGGCCTTGTGCCGGAAGATGTGGCAAAGCAGTATATCCAGAAAAGCGCAGCAAAAGAGATTGTGAACGTGTCTCTATGCGGTGAACTCGAATTTTGCGGATACCCGCAAGATATTGATGTAGAACACCGAAACGACCATCACTATTTGCGCATCACCCTTGTAACCAGCAGTCAACTGATGGACGTAGACCCCCACGACCGTTTCTTTCAAGATACCGGCCACACTTTTGCGGATATTCTAACTGAGGCTTTTGATGATTCGGGAATCGGAAGTCTTATAGCTGTTCGTGGGAATGTAAGTATCCGACACCCGATTCTGCAATACCGCGAAACTGACAAAGAGTTTGCTCTGCGAATGGCCAGCAGAAATGGTACGGTGATTATCCCCAATGTAGCATCAGCAGAGCCACAGCTTATGCTTGGCATACCTAAACGAAAGACAGTAGACGAAAGCAATAACATCGTTTATTCAGTTGGCCGCAATGCCAATAAGTATCGGAATAAATCAGGCATAGAAAATCAATTCGACGGCAGATACGACAGATATGGGAATTATGATGAAGCCCAAAAAGGATATACACTTTATGAAAAGCTCGGATATCAAAACTTTTTGTGCTACAGAATGAGAAGTGATAATCGCTACAAATTGGGGGACAGTGTAAGAGTAGAAGGTAAAGTCCTGACTGTAATGGGCAAGAACTTTTTGTATGAACATGGAGAAATTGTTGAGCGTTATATTTTGGGTCATGAGCAGGATTTCGCCGTACCTTTCCGCCATGATAAAAAAATTACGGGACTTGAGCTTGAAGGAAAGGTACTTGACCGCTCCAACCAGCGATTGAAAATATTGCTTGACATTGACGCTCATCGCAAAGAGTGCGGAAAAACTTGGTTTAGTTATGCGCCAACGACAAACAACGGGATGTACAGTATGCCGCTTGTGGATGAAAAAGTGATGCTGGAGTGGCAGAGCGAGGCTGACGATGATGTGCTCATTTTGCGTGCGGCCCGCCAAAACAGCCAAAGTATGCCGCATCCCGGCCAACGTCACTTTTTGACTGACCACGAAAATCACTTGAAGATGGTTCCGGGTATGGTGGAGTATACAAACCCTGTGGGAAGCATGAAATGGTTGAAAGGCTTCGGGTTTGATATTTCGACCAAAAAGAATATGGAGATTCATGCCGGGCAGGATGTGAATATCCGGTCACAGGCAAAGACAATGATTTCTTCTCCTGAACGGATTATCGCTTGCAAGGCAGTGACTGAGCAGGTAGATGATGAAGGTACGCAGGTCTTAAAGTCAATCAGTTCTATTGATCTGGCAGGTGGCGATATACATATGAATGCTGCGACACATGTTGCGGAAAAATCCAAGGCCAAGAATCATAAAGGGGCAACTTTGCCAGAACGAGAATACTCATTCCAGATAAAAGAAAGCGCCGCTTTAAAACTGGCCGGGGCCATACCTTTGATTAGCAATGCCAAAAACATATCTCCGCAAACTGTGAAAATGATGAAGAGTTATCCCGGGACAGCGCTGTTTTCCAGCGTGAAACGGTAATAGTCAGGAGGGTATAAAATGGCGGATAGAATGGTCACAGTCCAGATGTCAAGTCCTGTTTCGAGTGGTGCAACACTGTATAGCAGCCCCATTATTATTACGCGCAGAATCCCCAGGCTTGGGGATGCGGATTATTTGGATTATGTCGAGGGCGAGAGCCAACGATTTATGGAAAACGAGAGACATCCTACAGTATGGCGTGATGGAACATTGAGAGTCATGATGGTTAGAAAAGAAATGGCTCGCCGAGCGATCGAAATGATAATGAATGACGTAGAAAGCGGAAATGTAAGCAGCAGATTTGCAGATGTAGAAGCCGTTAAAAATGCTGGGCCGGAACACTTCCCGAACTATGATATTCCTGATTACTGGCGTATGTTGTGTTTGCAGTTTAATGAATATGTAAGGAGATACTATGACAACGGTGGAAGAATATATCGCGATCTACATTACTTTCGCAATAAGTTAAATCGCTATCCTGCAACTTTGGGTGAAATGATGAGAGTCGGCCCTAGGCAAAGATGGGAGTTGCTTCTAGTTGAGAAATCTATTTTCCATATGAACATTACACCTTTTTCTGATAACGGGTTAAAAAATTTAAAGTTTGTATGTGCTGATGGCATTTTTGAACCGGTTTACAACCATGAGGGTCAAGCATGTGACGAAAATACCGATCCTGTCAATATGGGGACATACAACTATGCGCCACCTTCTGATGAATGGGGGCATTTCTGGTTGGATGTTCATCCGTATACAGACGACATTATTTCTGAGCGTTTTTCTAACGGAGTCACATCATTTGGACTTGGATTTGGGAATGTATCACCAGATGACCTCCCCGGCGTACCAGCTACATCTAATCAAGCTAGATTTGAAGCAGATACTCCCCAAGGCCAGGATGCAAGGGCTTACAGACGCTGGTTTGACCAAAGGTGGCATATGTAGAATGAGAATAATTTTAATGCTGTTTTAAAGCATATTGGTTCTTCTCAATGCTATTACTATACCATCAATAATTTTGATCTACCCTATAGGAATCGTTCCCTGCCATTACGGTATTGCAGGTACTTTTCTAAGACGCAAGAGACATAGTTCCTATAAATCGTTAATATCGTTAATTCTGTGGGTGGTGTAAATCAGAATGAAAAAAGTCGTCATAAATACAATGATACTTATATTTGGGCTATTAAATCTAATTACTTTAGGAGCTATTATTCGATCGGTTTATTTGTTGCAAACGTCTAGCGGAGATGTTATGAGGGGTGTTTTAAGCGATATAAGTCTAATCAGTCTGCCACTTATACTGCCAGCATGGATTTGTTATTTGATTGTCCGAAGGTGGAAAGAGGACAACCAATTGAGGTTTCCAATTTCACTTTACTTTTGGCTATGTACATCACAAACACTGCTACCACCTTTTTTATTCGCACTATCTATATTGTCTATTGCTAGAATAATGTAGAAACATTAGCTCAGATACTCCAAAAGGGCGTTAAGTAGGTGGCATTGGTGGAAGATAAATATAAAATACGTATTACTACTTATGTATTTGCTGTTTCTGTTTTCGTAAAAGCCATTGCGTTATTTATTGTGCTTAACCCAAACATCTTTGGAAGGTCAGTTGAAAGGGTTCTTCTCGAAACGTTTAGTATATATCCATTTTTCTTAATAATTTGTGACATACCAATCCTTATAGAAGCTGGCCAAAATATTTTCAGGTTCAACTATGCTCTTTCTGTTGATGAGCGTTTGCTTGCGGAAAGAGTCCAAGCCAGAAGGCATAGGGGGGAAATAGAACGGGAATGGAGAGATCGTCGATGGGCTGAATTGCGATTAGGGTGAATCTTGAAATCAACCAACAGTTGCATCTATATACCTGTAACAGGAGAGGGCATGTATACTTTTTTGAAAGTGTTAGTTGTTATTCGTCTTCTGTCGTTGCTTACACCTTTTGCTTTATTTGCGCTGTTAGGCATCTTTTTTCTCTTTATACCTCCAGTATATTATTTAACACTCATACTTGATATAGTAATTATAGGATTCTGCTTTATCCGAAAAGCTGAAGATATGAAGAATAAAAGGATGTGCACTCTACTGTCTTTTGCAAATGCATTATTGGGGGCATTTGTGATGTTTCGCGTAATAACAACGATATTGTCAGGGATATAACTGGTTCGAGCAAAGGTGCATATGTAAAATGAAAGCGACTCTTGCAATATTTTTAAGCATATTGGTTCTTCTCAATATTGCTACAATAACGTCAATTGCTTTGATTTTTCCTGTAGGAATGGTTCCCTATCATTATAGTGTTTTAGGTACTTTTTTAAGTTACACCGGTATAATTAGTCCACTGTTCATATTGCCATCATGGATTTGTTATTTTTTTCTGCGAAAGTGGAAGAGGCATGAACAACTTAATCGGCTACTTTCAATATCCTTCTGGCTTTGCATATTGCACACCTTTTTACCCGTTCTTTTGTTTGTTATGGTAATAGCTGCTTTTTCAAGTATTATGTAATGCCAAAATACTTGAAGCAGATACTCCAAAAAGGTGTGAAGTAGGTGGCATAGGTGGTAGGTAAAATGAAGGTGAAAATTGCAACTTTTCTTCTTGGCTTTTTTGTGGTTTTCAAATTTATATCAACTCTTATTCTACTTAATGCTCAGCTTAATAATTTATCAATCATTGAATCATTGTTGCTTTATGCGTTTCGCAGCTATCCACTTTTCATGCTTGCACTAGACCTTCCGCTTATTTTTTTGTATTCACATTGGCGGGCCAATCAAGAGTTGGAAGCAAGTCACGCCATAAAGTGGATTGCGTTATCTATAGCACAAATAGTTTTAGGATTATTTTTATTTTTTCTTACCAGAATGGCTTTTTTATAGCACAAAATATGTCTATATCAATAACATGAACATAACAAACTGGGGAGGACGAAAAAATGCGAGAAACCCGCCTAACCTGCGACAAGTTCGACTTTATAAGCATCCTCGAAGTAACCGGGCGCAAAGCCGCCAACGAACACGCCTACATATGCGTAAAAGGCCATATTTCAGCAGACAGCGATGATTACGTCATCCGCAGCTCGGCTGGGCAAGGCGTCACCTTCACCGCCTCCGACTGGGAGGGCGACAAAAAGATTTTCAACGGGATCATCGACGACATCGACATCCACACCGAAAACGAAACGCGCATACTCACTGTAACCGTGGTTTCCCGAAGCACACTTATGGACATTAACCCGGAAACAAGAACCTTCCAAGATTCCAAAATGACCTACCGAATGGTTACAAGCCGGATCGAGGGCAAAAACCAAGACTTCAACTTTCTGTGGCCAACTCACGGGGACACCCCAATCGGCGCTATGACCGTGCAATATAACATAACCGACTGGCAGTACGCCTTGCAACTGGCCGGTGACCTTGGCACGGTAGTTGTGACCGACTACCTGCTGGATATGCCATACATCTCCATCGGAATGACGAAAAGATCAGCCAAGCCGGGAATTGACGCCATATCTTACAGGGATAGAAAGAACTTGAAGCAGTTCCGCCTGAACGAATCCAGCGGTGGATTTTCCGAGCGTGACGCGATTTGCTACATCGTGAAGTCCCGGGAAATCTTCGACCTCTGCGACCCGATTCCATTCTCTGGCTTGTCCCTATACGTCTACGCCATCGACACCTGTTACGAGGGTGATGAGTTGGTACATTACTACACGCTAAAAGAGAAAAGTGGATTTTATACAAAGAAAACCTTCAACAAAAATCTGACCGGCGCGTCGCTTCTCGGCACCGTCAAAGAGGTTACTCAAGACATGGTGCGCATATATGTGAAGGATGATGTTGAACAGACCGAGCACAAATGGTTTCCCTATGACACCCCTTTTTCACAACCGGATGGACACGGCTGGTACTTTATGCCTGAAATAGAGGATGAAGTGCGCCTGCGATTCCCTTGTGAAAAAGAGGTTGAGGCCCATGTAGCAAGCGCCGTGCACATCACCCACGGCAACCGCAGTGACCCAGAAGTGAAATTCATCCGCACGATTTACGGCCAGATCATCCAATTTGACCCTAAGAAGATTCTTATAGATGATGGCGCAGGGTCACGTGTCACCATCCATAAGGATCAGGGAATTAGGATGGATACTGATAAAACCGTAAACGTAGAAGCAGGCGGAGAGATTATCATGTCGGCATCCGGCAAGGTTGTTCTTACGGGGGAAGAAGGCGGTGTTGTCATGCAAAAAGGCGACAGCGTAGTCAGCGTAGATGACGCGATTGATCTATCCGCTGAACACATAAGGCAGCAATAATTTCTTTTTGGAGGACGGATATGGCTTCAGAACTTGACGCTCTGTTTGAAGAGAATATAGGCCAGCTTGCCGTGGATTTGGACAAGGCCATAAAGTCCGCCTTACCAGAGTATGCGCGGCTGCGCGAGGCCGGGCAAAAGGGTGAGCTTACGGGCATTTACATTTCACTTTTGCGAAGCAGCGTGTTCTGCAAACTGCCTTGGCTGCGCATTGATCTTTGTGATAAAAAGGGTCTCGGCGACAAAACCGAGTGCGCTGCCGACTTCGATATTCCTACCATATCCGAAAGAGTATACAGTGAAGCGGAAAAACGAAAAGACCAAAAAGGCTGGACAAAGGAATATCAACTGGAAGAAGCTTGGCTGGTCGCTTCCGGCAAATGCTTTCAAAGATTTGAAAAGCATTTGCCAGAAATCATAAGCATGTGTGAGACTGTAAAAGCCGTAGATTGCCGGTGGCATTTTGGAGAATTTCTCGGGAATGACGTGATTGTGCATGAAAGGGGCAACGGTGAATCGTGAGATATTTTAAACTTAGGCAGGATGAGCGGTTGCCCAATAGTGTGCGCTTAACAGGCGATTACCACGAAGCCAGAAACGGCGACTTGTCCAACGTTGACAGTGTAATTGTATCCCTTGTCAATTCCAGCCCTCTCAACTTTTACCCTGATATCATATCTGGGCAGCTATTCATGGTTAAAGGCGCCGTAAAACAGGTTTTTGATATGTTCCTGCCAAAAATGCAGTATAAGCATTGTGTTATGATCGACGAACCTGAGAATAAGTACGAGCAGTATTACATACCGGTGCTGGACGTGTTTGACGTAAGTGAAGTATCCAAAGCAGTGGCGAGTGGTCGGCAGATTTTCCGTGTTATAAGCCCAAGGGAGCGTGCAGTTGTCGCTTCTCTTGCAGCGGTTGAAGCAGTGCTGCGCAGAAGTCCGGCGGGTATAAAAATTGACGCAATAACACCAGGGGGGAATTGAGATGACAGCAGCAGAGTGGAAAAAACTCATGGTTTCCGGCCCATCAAGCGACCCGAAGGCAGCGAAGAGATATGTGGTGGAGAGCGCAATCGTACTCTGCTCAAAAGGCACCGCACCAACATCCATGGTAGCGTCCATAAACTCTAGGATCGGGAGTAAGCACGCAATTGTGGATATAGATACGCCATCCAGCGCCTTTTCCGGTGATTTTGGCATATGCGAAACCCTCAGCAAGAAAAATGGTAAGCCGACCCAGTGCGCAATGAAGAATCTACCTAAATGGTTCAATACAAACACGAAATATATATTAGAGGGAAATCCGACTGTTACCATGGCGTCGTTTGCAGCCTGCGCCGCAGGGGGCGGAGCGATTATCCCGTTAACAGACGGGCAATCAAAGGCTTCATTTGGCCTACTTGCACTATTAATGAAAATGCTTTTGGGGATGTTTTCGGCGGCAGCTTGCGAAAAAGACCCAATCAATACAGCTACCGGAAACTTCTTTTACGCAAAAGACGATATCGAAGTCCCCGGCCAATTTCCCATTGTGTTTAAGCGATTTTACAATGTAATGGGCGATTCTTCGGATGGTGTATTGGGCAAAGATTGGACGCACAATTACAATATTTTCATTACAGCGGATGATAAGAGCAGAGCCGCCAGCATAACATTTGACGATGGGCATGTAGAGGAGTACAACCGCAGGGATGATGGCAGCTACGTGTCATCGCCTGAGTGTCAAAGTACACTTGTGCAATATGAAGATAGATATATTTTAACCTTGCCCTCGAAAGAAACTTATCACTTCGATATTCGAGGCAGGCTTTTCAAGATGCGCGACTTAAACGGCAACGATATTAAGCTAAATTATTATAAAGAAGACGGGCGGTTGGGCAAAGTGTCCAACGTCTGCGGGAGCCTTACTTTTTCCTACAACAAGCAAGGCCAGATTATCAAACTTACCGATCACACAGGCCGCGTTGCGCAGTATGAATATGACAAGAGCCTCCTCGTTCGCGTCACCCAAGCATCGGGAGCTGTTTACAGCTATGAATACGGCGAAGGCGACAAAATCAGTAAAGTGATTAATCCGCTTGGCGTTGCCGCAATAGAAAATGAATATGACGCGGAAAATCGCGCTGTAAAGCAGAGATTCGCAGACGGTGGGGTTGCGGCGTTTCGGTATCACAGCTATCACCCGTATACAATATTGACAGAGCAAAACGGCAACGAAATTACTTATGTTCGCGATGATCAGTTCCGTACAACAGCTATTGCGTATAAAGATGGCAGCAGGGAGAAGTTTGCCTACAACAAGCAAAACAAGCGGACAAAATATGTTGACCGCAACGGCAGTGCCAGCACCTATGTCTATGATAAGAGTGGCAATCTAACCCAAACCACCGACCCTATGGGCAGGACTACCTCCCTTGTGTACAACGAACTGAACAAGCCGGTGAAGATAACAAAGCCGAGTGGTGGCGTTGCCACATTTGAGTATGACCCCAAAGGGAATATGCTCAAGGCTATTGACCCGCTGGAAAGGGAGATGTACTTTTCCCACAATAGTCAGGGTTTGCTCACATTGGCAAGGTTGCCGGATTTGAGTGAGAATTCCATAACTTACGATGAGCGCGGAAACACTGTTTTCCTTGCCAGCGCGAACGGCAACGCTACCAAGTTTGAGTACGACAACTTAAACCGCGTGATAAAAGTCACAGATGGCGAAGGGAAATCTACGCTTTTTGAATATGCCGGCAATGGTAATATCGCGAAAGTGACAAACGCTGTTGGCAAGTTTAGGCGCTATGAATACAACCTTTCCGGCAAAGTCATAAAGATCACAGACTTTGACGGCGGGGTCATCCAATACAAATACAACAATGTCGGCAAGGTAGAGGAAGTCGTCGATCAGGCGCGCGGCAGCACCAAGTTCACATATGACCTTATGTGGAAGATCACCAGCGTGACCAATCCGTGCGGGCATACCGTAAAGTATGTTTACGATCAATATCAGCGGATAATTCAAACAATTGATGAAGAAGGCAATGCAACAAGCTACGAGCATGATTGCAAAGGCAATGTAACGGCGGCCATTTCCCCAAATGGTGCGCGAACAGAAATCGAATACGACGCTCTTGATCGGCAAACGAAGATCACCGAGCCGGATGGAGCGGTGACAGAATTTGCCTATGACAAAGGCGGCAATCTTGCCGCTATTACTGACGCGCTTGGAAACACAACTACAAGGGAATATGACCTTGCCGGACAGCTCATCAAACTGACCGACCCGCTGGGGAATGCAACCAAATTTACCTACGCACCCCTTGGACAAATTGAGTGTATAACCGACCCGGTAGGCGAACGTACATCATATAGCTACTTTCCGGGAGGACGGCTCAAATCGGTAACTTTGCCATCTGGGGAAAGTGAAAGCTATGAATACGATAGAAACGGAAATATCATCACCGTTACCGATGCTTTGGGTGCAAAGACAGAGCTAAAATACGATGCCCTTGACCGGGTGGTCGAAGTTGTCAACCCGCTGGGGGAATCCAAAAAGTATGGCTATGACGCACTTGGTAACATAACGAGCGTAACAGATGAAAAGGGTAATATAACGCAGTACAAATACTCCCTACTGGGCGAGATCATCGAAGTGATTGACGCCTCCGGTCACAGCACGAAATACGGCTATGACGCAATGAGAAGACTGGCAAAGCTTGAGCAGTTTCGCACAATTGAAAAGCCTGACACCAAACATACCGGCATAAAGCTGACAGAATACCAGATAACCACCTACAAGCGGAACAAAAAAGGTGAAGTGATTGCGGTGAAGTCCCCACTTGGTAAAGAGGTGAAATTTCAATATAATAAAGTCGGCGGTGTCACCTCAAAAGTGGATGAGGATGGCTTTGAGACTCTGTACGAATACAACCTGGCAAATACGCTGACCAAAGTAAGCTACGCTGATGGCAAAACAGTGGAGTTTGGTTACAACGCTCTCAAGCAGCTAACTGTGATGGAAGACTGGCTGGGCGTTACCCGCATTGAGCTTGACCCGCTTGGGCGGGCGACCAAAGTGACCGACGCACAGGGCAATGAAGTCGGCTACCGTTGGAATCCCCTTGGGCAAAAAGAGGCGCTTATTTATCCTGATGGCAGTGAGGTCAATTACGAGTACAACGCTTCGGGCAGGATTAGCCGGGTGGTTTCCGGCGTGGAAACGACCGACTACCGGTATGATCGGATGGGCAGGATGTCCGAATGTATTTTGCCGGATGGCATCACAACAAAGTATGAAGTGAACCCGCTTGGCCGGCTGGCGGGGCTTACGCACATGAAAGACGGGGATATCCTTGATCAGTTTAAGTACACATATGACCTTGCGGGGAACATCAAGCAGATGGAGAAGTTCCGTGCGGGGCTGGAGTCTGACAGTGGGTTATTTGAGTATACATATGATCCGCTTAACAGGCTGACGTCTGTTGTGCGCAATGATGGGGAGCGGCAAAGGTATCGTTATGATGAGCTTGGGAACCGGACGAAGTACTGGCAGGGGCAGCGGGGCGAAGCTTCTAACTGGACGGTGCATGAGTATAACCAGAGGAATCAGCTTATTAAGACAACGGAGCCGGATGGCGGGGATATTACAAATTACCGATATGACAAGCGGGGAAATCTTACGCAGATAACTGTAAACGATGGCCTGAAATCCCGCTTTGATTTTGACGCCACGAATATGATGGTTGGCGCGTATACTGCGGGTAAGGGTACGGCGCAGTATACTTATGATGGGCTTAGGAATAGAGTTCAGAAGATTGAGGATCTGAGTGAGATGGGGCGGGTGGCTGATCCGGTTACGGGGGTTGTGCCTGATCCGGTTAGTGAAGTGCGCTATGTTTTGGATCGGACGCTGCCTTATAACAATTTGCTTGCAACGAGTGGTGCGCAGAAGCAAAGTTTTGTTTGGGGGAATGGATTGATTTCTGCAAAAGGAGAAGACAAATTCTTCTATCTGCAAGACCATTTGGGAAGCCCGGTTCGTCTGCTTGGCGATGATGGTTTTGAGGAAGTTTTAGCGTTTGATGCTTTTGGGAAAAGTACTTCTAAATCTAGCCAGCCTTTTGGGTTTACAGGGTATATGACCGATGATGTGAGTGGAATGTATTACGCACAGAATCGGTTTTATGTACCTAGCCTTGGCCGATTTAGTGCGATAGATCCGATCAAGGATGGGTTGAATTTTTACGAGTATGCCCGATCAAATCCCATTCGATTTATTGACCCAAGCGGATTGTTTGGCCAACTCTTTCCACCTAACGGAACATCTCCGCAATCTGATGTAAACAGATGGTTTGCTGAACAGTTTTTCCAGGAAGCTAACGATCGTTGGAATAACTCGTTAGCTGGCAATCAAGATGCTACAGATTTTGAGCGCGAATTTGGGCAGAGAGTTGAAGGAGCAAATGGCTTTTCTAGCAGAGGTTTTTATGGAGGTTATGCTGGACCGCGAATCAGAGATGGAATAGAAATTGTAAGAGGCGAAGTGGGAATGGGGCGCGTAGGTCAAGAACACGAACGTGGAGAGTGGAGCTTTGGCGGCCCGTCTGTAGAAGCACGGGCTGGTATGACAAGACATTATATCGGAGGTACTGTTGGCGGCAGCTTAGTTAGCGGCTCAGCTGAAGGACAAGTGCGTGTAGATGAGATATTAGATAATACTTGGAGGATTATTTCTCAAAACCCTGATGCTTATGTGGTTTTGCCAAGGATTTTCCGTGAATTTGACTTTATTATTGGTATTGAGGGAGAGCTGGTTGCTGCTGGTCTAAGGGGTGAAGTGACTAACAATCGCCTTAGAATCGGTGCCAGTGCATTCGTCGGGGGAAATCTTATCTTTGGCTTTGAAAGAAGGGAGTGTCCCTCTTGAAAAAGGTGAAAACTCCTTGGTATATTTGGTTGTCAACACCTGCTTTTTTCTTCTTATCAATTAATACCGGTAGTCGCATCAAAGTCATGAAAAAGTTTAGATTTGATTGGGATGGAGTAAGCTTATGGATTAATTTTACAATACATGTATTTGTACATTGGGTTGGATTTATAATGCTTCCATTGGGTTTCTTAAGCTATTTATCGCGCTTTTTGAACTATGATGGCGAGTTGATATCTATTCTTGTTGGGGTCTTTTACATTTTTTTGCTGATTGCTTCGTATTTGTTAAGCGTATATGCCGTGCACAGGCACGTGATATGGCGCAAAAAAAATCTTCTAATTCTGCAAAAATCAAAGGATGCACAAATATGATGGTAGGTGCGCTTACTTTGGGCAAAGGACGGGCTGAGTATACATATAATGGGTTTAGGAATCGTGTTGGGAAGCTGGAGGATTTGAGTGAATCCGCCTTACAAATTCCTGATCCCGTTACAGGGGTTATACCTGATCCTGTGAGCGAGGTGCGATATGTTCTTGATATGACCTTGCCTTATGATAATCTGCTTATAATGCAAGGGAGCTCGGGAAGAAAAGACCAGAGCTTTGTTTGGGGGAATGAGTTAATTTCCGCAGATGGAGAAGACCAGTTTTATTATTTGCAGGATCATCTTGGCTCGCCTGCCCGCCTTACAGGCAACGGGTTAGATGAGGCGTTATCTTTCAATGGGTTTGGCGTGCCGAGCAGTGCAAATAGTGTGAAACAACCATTTGGGTTTACGAGGTATCAGACTGATGATGTGAGTGGAATGTATTACGCCCAAAATCGCTTTTACATACCTAGGCTTGGTCGATTCAGCGCGATAGACCCGTTCAAGGATGGTTTGAATTTTTACGAGTATGTCCGATCAAATCCGCTGCGCTGGGTTGACCCCTCCGGCTTGTGGGTCGATGCGTTTAGAGATGGTCCACTTACCCCGAAGGAGCAGATAGAACTCGTATTTCAGGAACTGCAAAAAGAAGTGCAAAGCCATTTTAATGCCTTTGGAAACTCTGTGCAGAATAATGTAGACGCAATACAAACAGGCATTGGAAACATACCAGCGGCTTTTGCGGGTAGCACAACAGCACAAACATACTCAGGTGCTGGAGCCGGCGTAGGAGTAACCATTAGAGAGATTATTGAAGTTGCGGCAAGTTATACCGTTGTGCCAGGGTCTTACACTTTCTCTCAAGACGGTATTACAGAAAACTATGATCTGGAAGAGCGGTTTAAAATAGCGCTTGCGCTGTTTGGTTATGGCTTTGAGCTAGACGTAGATATGCAGGGGATATTAAATTCTCCTCGACATGAATGGCCTCAGTATATCGAGGCAAATGGCACAAGAGGAAACTTTTCATTTAACTTTAACCAAATTGAATTTGATGTGAATGTATTTTGGCTATTAGGTGGAGGCTTTAAAGCTAAAATAGATTTCAAAGAATTCTTAAGATTATTGCAAGAAGCGCACTTAGATAGAAGCGTTGACTGTCCCTAATGAATGGAGAGGTTGGTTCAATTGATTCGTCACTTAACAATATTGCTATTCGTTTATTGCAGTATATTTGCAGTGGTTTCCGTCTCTTTGCAGCGGCTATCTGGTCTTCCATCTACACATATGCCTATTGCGACAGTGGCTTCCATTGTTTGGATTCTTATATGGCTTAAGTCAGAGAAAGCAATGAATAATAAATCAACATCGGCGATAATTGTTATTTATGCTGTGTTATTTATCGTGCAATATCTATTATCTTACTTTGTGATGAGTCCGCTAAGTATCAGTTCGGAAAATTTTTGGCTAGGCCGTTTTGATGCACTTGTTGGGCCAATCACTGTCTTATCAGTATTCCGCAGGGCAGCCATCTCTCCAAAGCCCTACCCTTTGTTTATGCTTTTCAAAAACATCTTTTATGGCATTTTCATTTTTGGCACAGTCATGGTAGTTGCCCTCTTTTTAGGCAGCGTAATTTCCCCACCAGAGTTTGCTTAGTTTTCGCAATTTATTCCGTATTCTTTCAAACATCTGGATTTACAGATGCGTATCAAGGATTTAGTCTCGGTGGAAGATTAATTAGTGCTGGAGGAGAATTTAAAATTCCAGTACCTGGGGGTGGTTATTTAATCGTTGGTGTAGAAGGCGAGTTGGCAGCCGCCGGATTCAATTTGTTGCTAGAAAATGGAAGGTTGAAGGTAGGGCTCAGTGCTTTTTTCGGAGGGAACATCGTTTTAGGGTTTGAAGGAGAGGGGTGTCAAAATTAATTATGAGAACTACAAAAAAACCTTGGTACATTTGGCTGTCAGTTATTATCTTGGCTTTTTTCGCCATATCGCTCGGATGGCACAATTGGTTTTGGGAAGATAAAACCTTGCGGCTAAAGGTAATCGGAAATTTGATGCTATTGTGGATCATCTTCTTTCTGCCATTAGGGCCATTAGTGTGGGCTCAGAGTTTTTTGTTTGCCCGGTTAGGAACTCCGTGGGATCTAGTGATTGGCATCGTTGGTTTTATATATATGTATTTTGCAGGTGTATACTTGACATACAGGCACGTTATATGGCGCGAAAAAAACATATTGCATCAATTGAGAAAAGACGCTTCCTTATGATAACTTGTTGATGATGAAGGGGAGCGCGAGAAGAAAAGACCAGAGGGTGATCCAATTGATTCGACATTTAGCAATGCTAGTGCTTGCTTATTGCAGCATGTTTGCAATGGTTGCCGTTTCTTTGCAACAGTTGTCCGGCTTGCCATCTACGCATATGCCTATTGCAACAATAGCGTCTGTTGTTTGGATACTTATCTGGTTTAAGTCAGAAAAAGCAATGGACAGCAAATCTGTATTAGTGGTATTCGTCATTTACGTTGTTTTATTCATTGCACAATATGTGCTTTCTAGGCTGAGAATAACAGTAATAGGTATGATGGGAGTTAGCTCAGAAAACTTTTGGCTTGCTTCTTTTGAAGCTATCGCTATACCTGTGACAATCTTATCAGTTTTTCGTAGAATATCACATTCCAAGAAATTTTACCCACCTATTCTCAAATATATCTTTTATGTCGGTTTTATTTTGGGTTCTTTCTTCATAATTGCTGCCTTTCTACGCAGTGTAATCTTCCCACCAGAGTTTGTCTAGCTTTCGCAATTTATTCCGTGTTCTTCCGAGCATAAGGAGATGTTTGTTTGTATCTTTTGGTGTTAATCGGTGTATGTGGGGTGTCATTGGGAATAGGTCTCGCTATAATTCAAATGCTGGGTGGAATGATAGGCTTGAATACCCGCAAAGCTGAAAGGATATACACAAGAATTTGGGTAGTGATCATCAGTGTTCTTCTTCTTGCGGTGCTCATAGATTTCTATAACAATGGGTTTGCCAGCCTTACGCCCTTTACGCCACGGCAAGATTAAGCGGTTCTTCACTTGGGAATCTCGGCTCGTTTGCTTGGGGGTGATGGGCTTGAAGCAGTGTTGGCCTTTGATAGTTTGGCGTACTTATCAGTGCCCAAAATGGAATGTACACCTGAGCCGAGAATGAAAACTACCTGATGAAGATTAAAAGAAGAGTAGTGAAAATTGTAGGGGAATCGGCAGAATAGTAGTTGAATGGAGTAGATGTTTGTTGCATAGGAGGAATCGCATGAGCATTCGAAAAATCGGAATATATTTGTTAATAATTACTCTGCTTTGCTGTGCCCTACAAGCTCCCGCCTTCGCTCAACCCACTGGCCAAATCACCGACATCACCGCCCGAATCGACAAAAACGCCCAACACGACGTCAGCGTAATAAGACCCGGCACCATCTTGGAATACCCCCTGACCGCAGACATGTTCGCATGGTCAGGCACCCCCGGCCAAGCAGGCGACCCGGTCACCACAGCGCAACTGCGCCAAAGCAACATCACTGTCAGACACAGTGCTGCGGGGTCACAAATCCTCAAAGAAATAACCCTGTCAACCATGCAATACAACGGCCAAACAACCGCATCCGTCAGAATCGAGTTCGCCGAAGAACTTGTCAGCGTAAACGCGCTCCCGTTTCGTCTCACCATCTTTTTATCCATTAGAGGCACACGCAACGCGGCCAGCGAAATCACCCTGTTCGGCGACTTTGAAAATGAAGAGGTCACAATAGACTCCGGTACAAACTTCGCGAGCCTCGCCGGTGGCAAAGTGCTCTCAGTGGCCGGCAGCGGCCACATCGCAAGCTTGGAAATCGACATGGGCGACGGTGTCCGTCTTTTCACAAGAGCATCGGGCGGGATGAAATACTACGCCACTGCCCGAAACAGGATCACAACTGCTGACAATGCCATCCTTGCAAGATTCCCGGATATTGTAACCATCGTCCGCCTCAGAACAGTCAACGTATCCCAGGCAGGAAGCCGTGTATCTTTGAGGGATATCGGGGATTACCATGTCTACGACGCCGCAGGCAACTATCTCGGCAGAACCGGCGAGCTGGTCGCTTTTTCGGAAGTGTACTACCTGACCGGCGAGCGAGTTGACATGAGCGGCCTGGCCTCCGGGAATGCAAGCGATTCACCCGGAGCCGGCAGTGCCGCAAACAATCAACAATCACCCTTTGGCGACACTCCGGAAGAAAGCACAGCGAGAGCCGCCATGGCCAGCGCAGCAGCGGAAGCATCCACCGCGGGCTCCGGGGTGGCAACCACGCGGACGAGGGATCTCGAAAGCATTTCCCCTTCTGAACTGGTAGCCATGTTTGAAGCGGCGTCCCGCGCAAGGATGCGGGCAAGGTATATCGCAGACACATCAGCCATCTTCAGCACCGGCATCCAAGGCCGGATAGAGATCAATCCCGCGCTTGCCGTTGGGCTGAACCGAGACATCCTTCTCGGCGTACATACCCAAGGCCCGGGGGCCGAAAACACAGCCGCTTTATTCAGGAGACATTACTCAAACCGGTTAAGCGTGATCCACCTGTCCCATGAAGGCAGCTACGGGATGCGCGTGCGGATTGCCGCGCGAATTCATATGCCCGATGCCGACATGACAAACTTATATTTCTACCACTACGACAGAGACCGCAATCGTTTCAGACGGGTGATTTCACCAAACAGCTCTGTTGACCAAAACGGATTCCTTCACTTTGATACCATATTCGGCGGGGATATTATTGTTTCGGAAGGTCCCCTGACAAGCCAAAACTAACGTGGGTGTTTAGTAAGCTGTCGTAATTGTCCCCAAACGATAAAAAAACACATATCAAGGAAGCATCCAAATGGACTTTTTACGCTGTGTTGTAGAGCACATCACATATCAAAATGAAGACAACGGGTATTGCGTTATCAAGGTGAAAGCAAAAGGATTTTCAGACTTGGTTACGGTTATCGGCAGCATGGCAGGCGTTCATGTCGGATCCATGCTGTCAATTCGCGGGGAATGGAAGAATGACAGCAAATACGGCAGACAATTCAGCGTTACAAGCTGGGAAGAAACCTTGCCGGCCACCGTCTACGGCATTGAGAAGTATTTGGGCAGCGGCTTGATAAAGGGCATAGGCCCTGTCTACGCAAAAAAGATTGTGGAACAGTTCGGCGCGGAAACTTTACATATCATTGAAGAAAAACCGGACAACCTTATCAGTGTTGAGGGCATCGGTTACAAACGAGTCTCCATGATAAAAAAAGCATGGGTGGAACAAAAAGAAATTAAAAGCCTCATGCTGTTTTTAACCGAACACGGCGTCAGCACGGCTTATGCCGTGAGGATATATAAAGCCTACAAAGATGAAAGCATTGAAACAGTAAAGACAAACCCATATAAGCTGGCTGACGATATCTGGGGGATTGGGTTTCAGACCGCCGACAAAATCGCTGAAAAGCTTGGGTTTGACAAAGAGTGCTATGTCAGATGCAGAGGCGGCGTTTTATATACATTGAACGAGCTTTCAAATGACGGTCACTGCTTTGCGTCACGGGAACAACTCTCAAATACCGCTGTGGAACTTCTTGGCTTTGATGTAGGCCGGATATCCATAACAATTGACCATATGCTGCACGAGGAAGAAATCATAAGAGATGAGCCGGACGCCATATACATCCCACCGCTCTATTACAGCGAAGTCGGGGTGGCAAACAGGTTGTCCGTCATTCAAAACTCGGCAGCGTCCCCCAAGATACCGCAGGGTATAGAAACCTATATCGACGCCCTGTTAGAAAAAACACGATATGGACATGAGCCAAAAATAGAATACAGCGCTGTGCAGAAGTACGCTATAAAACAGTCGATGTTATCAAAAATTCTGGTCATCACAGGCGGCCCCGGCACAGGAAAAACCACAACCATTTTGGGCATCATTTCTCTGTTAAAGCAATTTGACTTAGAAATACTGCTCGCCGCCCCGACCGGCCGGGCGGCCAAGCGGATGAGCGAAACATGCGGTTTTGAGGCAAAAACCATACACCGTATGCTTGGGTTTAAGCCTCCGAACGGATATGAGCATGACGGGGACAACCCGATCAGCGGTGATGTTCTGATCGTTGACGAATGCTCCATGATAGATATTGTCTTGATGAACAGCTTGCTGAAAGCTGTCCCAAACGAAATGAAAGTAATCCTTGTGGGCGATATCGACCAGCTGCCGTCAGTCGGCCCCGGAAACGTCCTGGCCGATATAATCGCTTCCAATGTTGTGCCTGTTGTCAAGCTGGATACGATATTCAGACAGGCACGCAACAGCGATATTATTAAAAACGCCCACCTGATAAACAAAGGGAAATTCCCATCACTGAACAGTGGGAAGAAATCAGACTTTTTCTTTATAGAGCAGGAAGACAGCGCTTTGATTGCGCAAACCATTGTGGAGCTTTGCGTGAAACGGCTTCCCAAGCACTATGGCGTAAACCCAATACATGGCATTCAGGTACTTTGCCCAATGAACCGCAGTGAAAACGGCGCTTCGAATCTAAACACAGTTTTGCAGACCGCATTGAACCCAAACTCGGCCTCACTCAAGCGAGGCGGCATAGAATACCGCTTGGGCGACAAAGTGATGCAGGTGAAAAATGATTATGAAAAAAATGTGTTCAATGGCGACATTGGAATTATCCGGTCAATAGATATAGAGAACAGAAGCGTCTGTGTAGATTTTGACAACCACGATGTAGAATACGACATATCCGAACTTGACGAATTGGTTCTGAGCTATGCTGTAACCATTCATAAATCACAAGGATCGGAGCACCCCATCGTGGTCATGCCGTTTACCATGCAGTTTTTCAAGATGTTGCAGCGCAATCTTCTCTACACGGGGATTACAAGGGCCAAGCAAGTGCTCATTTTAGTTGGTTCAAAGAAAGCGATTGGCTGTGCTGTTAGAAATGCCGATGTAGCTAAGCGAAACACCGGGCTTGCGAAAAGGTTGTCAGAGATGTTTGAAAAGAAAAAACGTAGTTGAAGATTGCAAGGGGATGTAAAAGGGTTATGGGCGCAAAAGTTGACATCACAGGACAAAGATTCGGACGTCTTGTAGCTATAGAGCCGACGGAAAAGCGCTATCATGGAAATATTGTTTGGAAATGCCAGTGCGATTGCGGCAAGGTGTATGAGACTTTTGCCGGCACTTTAATTCGTGGCCATACAAAGTCGTGCGGTTGTTTGTGGCCAAAAGATTTGTCCGGCCAGCGGTTCGGACGTCTGGTAGTCATTGAGCCAACAGAAAAGCGGCTGCGCGAATGTATTGTTTGGAAGTGCCAATGCGATTGCGGCAATACGCATGAAGCGAGTGGAGACGGTCTAATTCAAGGCAATATTAAATCGTGCGGCTGTTCGCGCAAAAGCGATTTGACCGGGCAACGATTTGGCCGGCTTGTTGCCATTGAGCCTACGAATAAAAAGAAAAATGGCAGCATCGTTTGGAAATGCCAATGCGATTGTGGCAATATGTACGAGGCTGCCGCAATGAGACTGGTTCAGAACCGCATAGAATCATGCGGTTGCGTACCCAACAAACACATGATTGTGTTGACCGGCCAGCGGTTCGGACGGCTTGTTGCCATTGAGCCTTTGAAAAAGCGGAGAGCCAGTTATGTCATTTGGAAATGCCAGTGCGATTGTGGCAATATACATGAGGTTTCGTCTAGCTGTTTGATTCAAGGCCATACGAAGTCGTGCGGTTGCATATCCAAAAAGTCCGGCAATGTGGACTTAACTGGGAAACGGTTCGGAATGCTTGTTGCCATTGAGCGCACGGATAAGCGCCGAAAGGGTGCATATCTTGTTTGGAAATGCCAATGCGATTGCGGCAGTGTGCTTGATGTGCCGCAGATCAATCTGCTTGGTGGTGTTACTAAATCATGTGGTTGTTTTCGCAAAGAAAGAGGGCTTGATTTGACTGGACAGCGATTTGGCCTGTTGACTGCTATCCAGCCTACAGAGAGGCGATGGTGCAGCAGTGTTGTTTGGAAGTGTCAATGTGATTGCGGTAGCGTGAAATGGGTGCCCCGGGATAATTTAGTGAATGGCAACACTAATTCTTGCGGGTGCCTGACAGAGAGTAGGCACAGGCGTGTTGATTCACCTGGAACTTTTATTGACTTACTTGAAGAATCCACTCATTTGACCGGACGACGGTTCGGCTTGCTTGTCGCAGTCCAGCCTACAGATAAACAGCGTAAAGGCAGTATTATTTGGGAGTGTCAATGCGATTGTGGCAATTCGCATAGGGCTTCCCGCCACGATTTGCTTGGTGGGATTGCCAAATCATGTGGATGTTTGCTCAAGAAAAATCGCAGGGCAAGCGTTGGCGTTAGGCACAATTCTCATGCTTTGATAGAGTCCGATTGACTCAAAAACCTTAGTATGTGTATGGATGGGCAGCTTTATTTGCGGCTAAATATTTTGTGATGTTTATTAAATTGTTTTTTTATCTGCTTTCTCACTTGATGGGTATTTCGTAAGGTTTTTTGGGTAAATATTCAAACCCCTGCGGGTCTTGTGCTTGTGCAAACAATTTGCATGATTGCAAAAAAGCAGCTGCTGAGGTATAATATTTACAGAAGAGTGTATCCAGCACACTCAATAAGCGCTTTGTCCCAGTTTTTCTTCGGAAGTAGTGCAGCGCATACACCATGTAGTAAACAAAACCAATGTATTGGAGTGTAGAGAAGTGCCAAGAGGATTATCACGGAGCCTAGATACGAGAATTGAGACACTAAAAGAAAAGCTGGAGAAAAAACAGGCGGAAGCCGCCGAAATCAAGAGTGCTATCAAAGAACTGGAAGTGGCTAAACAAGCAGAGTTGTTGGCAAAAGTTGCAAGTGTCGCTGCCGGAAAAGGGATTTCTGTTGACGAGCTTTTACAAGCCGTAGTAAAATGATTTTAAATATTAATATACGAAATAAAGTGCAACCGCAACGGCTGCACTTTATTTCACTTACACGAGCAATTCCAGTGTTTCAGTGCGGTGTCGGGAACAACAATATTCTTTTCGTTCAAACTGTTAAACTGCAACTGCCACGCGCATAACGCGAAAAGCCTGATAGGGTAAATTCGGCTCTATAGGAGCTTTCCAAACGCGAATTGTCGTTACTAGATTTTATTAGAGGTGAGGAACAAACCATGTCGATGCCAGACCTTAGCATAGATAATGAACTTGCAAAAGTGCGCCTCAGCGAATTGATGGAGTCCGCTACCCCAAAGCAAAAAATGGATATCACCGGGATTGCCATGCTCGTGAATAGACCGATTCACCGTGTTTGCGCTACCGGAAAAATACCGATCATTGTTGCTACAGCAGTCGCGCGCGAACTCAATGTTGATCCTTTTTACTTAACAGGCGAGGCCGGTAAACCGGGGGAATACACTAAGGAAAATACCACGTCTTTTTTGATCGCTAAAGGGTATTCCGAGTTTGCAGATGAGAATTATATTGAAACAACAATCAGTGAAAGAGAATACGACAAAGATGGGAACTTAATCGCTGTCTGGTACAACCCTGATCCTGACTAAGAACCGTTCATTGCGCGCAGCTTATACGTCAGTGTACTAAACTCATAAGCTAAGCTAAGAGGGATGACAAATGGCGATACAGACAACCAACCTGGAAGAGGGAAGGCCGACGGTCGAACAGGCGCTGATCCGAATGGAACAGGCCATGCGCTCGGCCAAGGCAAAGAAGTGCAAGGTGCTGAAGCTGATCCACGGCTATGGATCGTCCGGCAAGGGCGGGGCGATCCGGCATGGCGTACAGTCGACCCTGGCGGCCCACCAGCGGGCTGGGTGGATCAAAGCCTTTGTTCCGGGAGAAGAGTTCTCGCCCTTTTACCCAGAAGCCCGCGTGGCAGTCGAAGCTTGCCCTGAACTTTTGCGGGATCGGGACTATACGAGGTCAAACCACGGCATAACCATCGTGGTTTTATAATGGGGTACCCAGCGCAAAGGAAAAGGGGAAATTGCACAGTGAATGTCTTTATATCCAAGTATGCGCTTACAAGGGGAATCTACGAAGAAAAGGGGGCAATCAGTAAAATTGATGAATTTCGGTTTTATGCAAAAGACAGTTTTCACGACGGTTTCTCCAAAGATGAGTGGCACAAAACAAGAGGAGAGGCGGTAGCAAGAGCTGAAGAAATGCGAAAGAAGAAACTTGCATCTTTACATAAGCAGATTTCAAAGCTTGAAGCCTTGAAGTTTGATTAAGCAAGTGTTCTAACCTGCGATTTTTGCAACCCGAAATAGTAGCGCCAAGCCCGATTGCTCAACACAATTTCACGCCCGCTCTTCTTTTAGCAGCAATAGATCTTTCCGATCGCCAACTTGGGCAAAATCCAGCTTTCCGGTCAACCAAGCCCTGACCTCACTCCGCCGTAGGATAACCGGCATCCGATCATGCACATCAGCGCAGGAGATATTGGCATCGGTGGTGATCACCGCAAACCTGTCGCCGTCCTCGACCTGCTCATAAAGCCCGGCCAGATAAGTCGTCCTCTCGCCGCTTTTAAATAGATTGTCGCTCACTACAGTTTTGCCGTCCTTTTGGTACTCATAAAACCCGCCACATGCAATCACACAGCGGTTGCCCTTGATCGCCCCGAATGTGTTTTTAGCGATGAGCTTATCGCACCGCAGGTTGAAAATAGACCCCGAAGCCCACGAACGCTCCAGCCCCCACCGCATAACAGCGGTTTCAACGCCGCTTGCCCCGGCAATCATCACAGGGTAATAATAATTGGGGTAAATGACACTGTTCCCCAACTTCTTTTCAAAGTCTTCCGCGGGCAACCATTGGCCGCCATCCGCATTCCATTCCCGCAGGAGATTGGTCGCTCCCGCAATCGCCTGAAACCGCGCGCATACCCAGGCCACCCCCATCGCTTCCTCGATCAATCTCTCATCAAAATAGCCGTCACTGAGCTCGCAGAGTTTCACTTTGCGCCTGTGAACTACTTCGGCATCCTCGCAATACCATCGCCCGGTCAGCTTGCCGCCGTTTTCGAGCATCAGCGAAAACTCCCGGTTATAATCCTTCAAAAACCCGCAGGTTGCCCGAAAGATATACCGCATCCCCGCCCCATCGGTCTTGCGGGTGGACATCCTGTACATAATGATACCACGTTTATCAATTACATATCTATGTCCGCTCAGATACAAAGCAACCGGAATAATACTGCCATCCGTGTGCCAGATCACGTCAACCGATACATATTCATCCTCCCAGCGCCAGCGTCCAAGCTGTCCGTGGCTTTCGTAGTAAAGATAATAGACTTTGTTGTAATTCTCCTCCGCATCACAGCTAACCCGGGCGGTGTAGCGTTTGCCATACCCGCCTGACCGGAAGCTCGGCATAACCCCGTCCATGCGAACCCGGTCAACCTCATAAACGCCGCCCGCCTCCAGATGCAGGCAGGTCGGTGTAAGGTGCGGAACAACATCGCCGTTATAATCCAGATCCCCCTCATGGCTCCAATGGACAGCGAGGGGGATGTATTCTTTTAGGGTTCTCCATTCCACGCAAACGCACCTCAAAACCGGCGAAACGCATTTTTTTGAGAAGATTCCTCACTGGTCCAATCCTGTCTTGCCAGCTTCTTGTTCGCAAACACCCGGAAGGGCAGAAGGATCTGCTGTCCCATCCGGCGATGGATTTCCTGTACCGCGAGGTCGAGGTTTTCAAATCGCTGGTCTTTTTGCATCTCGGGCAACAGTGCCATTTGCAGGTAGTCGTCATCCACCAAATCGAATGCCCGAACTCCAACCCCGCGCAGGGGCTTTCCATCCCAGTGCTGTTGTATAAGCAGGTTGGCCTGGTCAAACATCAGTCTGCTTGTGCGGGAGGGGAACGGAAGTTTTCGCTGCCGCTCAATCCAGCCCAAGTCCTCGGCCGAGCGCAGCCCTACCTTGACGCCGCAGCAATATACGCCATGTCCCCGCAAGCTTTCCGACACCTGCCCGCACAGCTTGGAGATATATTCGAGGATATCGTCCAGCGTACACAGATCCTGCAAGGCGGTAGTTGAGTTCCCGACCGTGTGCATCTCCGGGCGCTCGTCTTTGAATCGGATGGGTGTGGCATCCATCCCGTTGGCATAGCGCCACAGCATACTGCCCACAAGCCCGAATCTGCCGTGGGCGTGGTCAAGCTCGCAGTTCGCAAGCTCACCAATTGTGCGGATGCCCATATCACTGAGCTTGCGCTCGGTTGCGGGGCCAATCCAGTAAAGATCACGCACCGGCAAAGGCCAGGCGATCTCTTGCCAGTTATCGGGGGCCAAAATAGTTGTGCCAAACGGCTTCTCGTAATTGCTGCCAAGCTTCGCGAGAATCTTATTAAACGAAACGCCAACGCTGGTGGTAAGCCCGGTGTCGTGGTGAAAGCGTAGCCGCAGTTCATGGGCTTTATATTCCGCCTGGTCAAAATCTCGCACACAGCCGGTCCAATCCATGTAGACCCCATCATCGGCCTCCATCATGAGGTTGGGCGTTATTTGATAGCACATCTCTTTGAGATAATCTGACATTCTGCGGATGGTCTTTCGGCCAAGCGCCCGCATGGGGAAGATGACAAGCTGCGGACAGGCCCGACGTGCCTGCCAGAGCGCTGAGCCTGTCTTGACGCCGAATTTCTTGGCGGCGTAGTTGGAGGCGAGGATGATGCCGTGCCGTGACTGCTGATCGCCGCCCACGGCCACGCATTTGCCTTGCAGATACGGGTACTCTTGGATGGCGAGGTTGGCGTAGCAGGCGTTCACATCCACATGAGCGAAGATTTTTTGTGTGGGCAAAATCAGTCCCCCCCGATGAGTGCGTGATAATGGGATTCATTATATTCAAAGTACATTTGAAAATCAACAGGAAAATTCATCTAATTTTTGACAATATCTTGTAAACTATCCTTCGGTGGTGTATAATCTACGTGGAGGGATACGTTATGATACTTTCAGAGACATTGGCGAGACTGCGAAAAGATCGGGGCCTTACGCAGACAGAAGTTGCAGACTTTATCAACAAACACTCGGGCAAAAAATATGGCCTTGCGAATGTATCCAGTTGGGAGAATGGTACAATGCCGCCGATTGAGTCATTTCTTTTAATGTGCGAGCTATATGGGGTCCGGGATATACAGGAGGCCTTCAGGGGCGTAAAGCGTGAGCAACACGGCCTGGAAAAGCTCAACACCCTCGGTAAAAGCCGCGCTGAAGAGTATGTCGCCATGCTTGCCGAAAACCCGCTGTTTGCAGAAGACGACAGCCGGAATGATTTTCGCCCGGCGGGGCGGACAATCAAATTGTACGAGATTCCAGTGGCGGCCGGTTATGGCGAGTTCCTTGACGGCGAAGAATATACAGAGCTAAAAGTTGACGAGACTGTACCCGAGGACGTTGACTTTGCCGTTCGGGTCAGCGGGGACAGCATGACCCCACGGTTTGTTGACAACCAGGTCTTATTCATCCGCAAGCAAAATGTACTTGAAGTTGGTGATATCGGTATTTTTTCGCTCAACGGGGATGCCTACATCAAGAAGTTTGGCAACGGTGAGCTTATTTCGATCAACCCACGCTACTTGGCCATACCGATCGGTGAATACGATTGCTTGCACATCTTTGGAAAGGTTGTGGAGTAGCGTCCCGATCTGATAAAATGGGAATCATAACAACAGGAGTTGGAGCAGCATATATGAAGTTTGTGTCATGGAATGTCAACGGCCTAAGAGCCTGCCTGAAAAAAGGGTTTATGGATGCATTCGCGCAAATTGACGCGGATCTATTCTGCTTGCAGGAAACAAAAATGGAACAAGGGCAAGTCGAGATTGATCTGGGCGGGTACCACGAATATTGGCACAGCGCCGACAAAAAGGGATATGCCGGAACGGCTGTGTTCAGCAAAATCGCGCCCCTGTCGGTAGCGTATGGGATGGGGATAGATGAACATGACCATGAGGGCCGGATCATCCGGCTAGAGTATCAAGATTTTTACTTGGTCAACGTGTATGTTCCCAATTCGCAAAGAGGCTTGCTGCGCCTCGATTAACCGGTCAACTTCCCTCCGTGTTCAAGCATCAGCGAAAACTCCCGGTTATAATCCCGCAAGAGTAAGCGACGCTGCTTCGGGATTACAAACTCGGATTCAATTCAGAGTTTGTCTGCCGCGATGTTGACAGCTCGGATTTATTTATTAAACCTCATGCCGTTCTCCGCCTCTAATTGACATATTGTAAAAAGATGGTATACTAATACAAAAAAATCGCTTTGGAGGGCAACCGTGGAAGAAGGTAAGAAAAACAAAAGCTTGATCGGTAACATTGCGGATACCTTGCACAAATACCGGGATGTCTTTTACTTATTGGCAATAGTATCGCTGCTTTATGCTCTTACAACCACACTTGATGCGTTATCAATACTACGATCATTACCCCGTGCTCAGAATACAGCGCCATCAAGTATCCTGCAAGCGATAGATATTCCACAAGTTGAAATTCCCCCGGCCCCCAGAGGTACCGCAGCCACCCGGAGGGTTGAATACAGCGATACGGTAGAATTTACTTTCTTTCACCAAAGCGGGCGGATTCTTGATGCCGTAGAAGTTGACAAGCCACAATCACCGGAGTTGGATTTGATTTTTGCAGTGCTAAAACAAAGGCTTGAAGCGGGAAGTGAAGATGTACCGACACCGTTAAGCCAAAACAATGGTGTTACTATACGGAGAATAGATAAAGACGGAAATGATGTAGTTCCAAGCGCGACTACATGGCAAGGTAATGAGAGGTATATTAGGGTGTTTTCTGACCCGAATTTTGTGTCTCCAGACTAAAGCCTGAAAAATGTATACCGGCACATATCACCATACATATTAACCCTTGACATAGCGCGGGCATCATCGGCGAATGATGCCCGCTGGTTTATATTTATAGCTCAATAAAACGAAACATAAACTGCGAAGTTAGTGAAAGGATCAAGCTTATGCGGATGAAAAACGGAGACGCGGTTCCCGCTGCGCTTGCGGCCGCGCTGGAGAACGATGCCTACGCTGCGTATGTATTTGCGAAAATGCGCCCATCCTGCCAGCAGCGGTATTCGCTTCAGATTGCGGACACCAAAAACGATACCGGCTTACAATCCCGTCTACAGAGTATCCTCAAGGAGATACACAGGTACGGGCAGCGGCATGGGATAGAGAAGTGATAAGAAGAACGCCACATGACGAATCACTGAAATTTGCCCGTTGACAAATCTCATACATAAATGTATTATATACAAAAACAGCATGTAATACATTTATGTATGAGAGAGGTGTGTTTGATGACCGGCATCGCAGTCAGGATAAAGTATTACCGAAAGAAATCTGGACTGACGCAGGAGCAAGTAGCTGATAAACTCGGAATTAAGACGAGCAACTATGCCAAATATGAGCATGGCGACCGAACTCCCAAAGACGACAGACTAATTGAGATCGCAAAAATCCTTGGCGTGGGATATATAGATTTGAAAATAGGCGCAGAGCGGGTATTGATTGATTTGCTGCACGCACACTTGAAGGGTGCCATATTGGGAGACGTTGCAGGTTTTTATGCGTATCACAACGATATGAGCTGTAGTCCGGATATTTTCAGCGTGATAAACTCCTTCTTTCAGAAGTGGAAGCAATTCTTTGAAACGGAAGCGCCGGGTTTTTATAAGCGTTATCTGGCAAACATCAACCTTGAGACAACCATTGAATTGAATAACCATTATAAAAACGCTGAGCGCAAATCTATTCTCGATGATCCACAAAAACCATACGGTGGATTCCCTTTTAATATATCCAATGGGAATGATACTTTGGATTACCCGACCGTGTACAAATTGGCTTTTTGCATCGCGGCGTCCCAGTATTTAAATGATGGTGATGCTGAATATATATTAAGCGAAGTGCAAGAGGCTACCGACATCAACAATGACGAAGCGGCGCTGATGATCCTTACGATCAACGTGTTTGGTCCGTTTATCGCCCATATCACAAATGCCCTGAAGATTATTGATGACAACACGACAATAGACGAATTTGAGACGGCATTTTTGTTCCATTCATTTTGGCTGCCTGTACCTGACGAAGATGGGCCGAATGAGGATACCGATTTTGCATAGGAATGACAAGATATCGGTTGGGGGATATTTGGGGAACTTGAAGTTCTTGCGATGATCCCGGGCAGGGCTATGAGATCATCGCAACCTTAGTTGTATGAGTGCGAATGGAAGATATTGAGGGGGATAGCCTTGTAGGAATTATTGCTTACTCAGCAAGTTTCTGATTGCTACCCCCACATATTTCTTTACTGATCGAATTTCATCCCAGCGGGCAAGAACCTCGTCAAAGAAAATAACGAAAGCTTCACTGTTCAGAGTATCAACAATATACTTACGGTTATGCATGTTGTTCAGCTCACTCACCACCTGACGAGCCACCTCATCCAGAATTTCAATCGCCCTTCGCAGATACCTTGCCTTATCCTTGGATGTGGAGAAGTGACCTAGCTTTTCTTTCAAATCTCCCCATTCTATCGCTTCGCACCGCAAATCCTCATAGCGCATGATTTCCTTTGTCTGCTCCAAAGAAAACAAAAAAACAGGCGCATCATCTCTTGGGCCGGAACCCTGATGATTATCTACCTGTTGGTTTTCAAAATAATTGTTTGTTGTGGGATTGTTATTTATATTAGCATGTCCGAAATCCCCGTGTGTGGCTTCTTCGGACATCGGTTTTCCAGGCATCTCTTTTTCGGACACGGCATCAGAGGTTTTCAACATCTCGCCGTGTACTGGATTTTTGGACGTTGGTGCCGGTTCCACCCCCTTGTTCGGGGGTTTGTTGATTTCATTGCTTGCTTTACCGTGTACTGTTTTTTCGGACAATGGTTTTTGGGATAAAGCTTTTTGTTTTCCATTACAATGCTGAGCAGATGATTCCACACTTTCAGAAAGTCGATAGAGAGAAACATCGTATTTGCCGTTGCTTTTTCGATGCTCAACAGATAGGTATCCAAGCTCCAGCAGCAAGTTAAAGTGTGAGTAGTAAGCGGCCGAATGCAAGCCCAAATCGCGCATGATGGTTGCTCTACGGGGAAAAGCAGTGGTTCCGGCACCTGCAAATGAAGCGAAGTAGGCATAGATTGCCTTGGCCTGCGCAGTAAGCCTTGTGTCCAACATTATAATCTTAGGTACTGTGCCGAAGCCTTGCGCTCCTACGTTTTTTACAATCAGCATGTCGGTCCTTTTGTTATCGCCCCGGACGGATTTATCATAGCCCGGAACTGTTTGCAGGATGGTGTAGATATTGCCAGCAGCGGTGCGTTCCTTTGATATGTAGCCTTCGGTTACAAGGGTACTTAGGTGCTTGGTGTAGGTGTCCTTGTTGATTTTCAGGTCACGGATGATTTTATCGCGTTTGGGGTATGATTGTTGACCGTTGCCAGCATACGCGCAAAGGTAAACGTAAATGGCTTTGGCCAGAAGTGGGAGTTGCCTATTGCGCATGACGGACTTGTAGATTTTACCGTAGCCTTTGGAGTCGATGTTAACAGAGCTCGACATCACTTTCACCTCTTAATTAATGGGTTTCTTTTCGTGAACAATGGCCCTCCACTTGTACATTTCAAGTGGAGGGCCATCAGATATCCCTATTTCGAAAAAATATAAAATCAAGTGAAAATGCATGTACATACAATTTCCTCTTGATTTTATACGCGATTGGTTGTATAATAGCTTTTGTGATGAAATCTGATAGCAATTTGCTCTGAGATAAGTTTTGTTTTTAGCTTTTCGCCACCAAAATGTTGAGAAAAATGCAAAGAAGCTGATTTAAAACCAGATGAACGATTGAACTACCTCTTGAAAAAGGGGATAAAATGGGACTTGAAAGGACACAGAGGGAGCGGAAGGGATATGCAATGTCGCACTCTGACTCTGTTTGTCTGGGTTCAAATCCTAGTCGGGCAACCATGACGGCCTTGTGTGAAAATGCACAAGGCCGTTTTTCTGTGGTTTTATACCTTATATACACAACACCGCCCGCGCGAAAAAATCTTTCAAAACCAATGCAATAAAATGACAGCGCGGGCACACTTATTAAACAGCGGGGCGAAATAATTACAACAAAGTTACAAGAAAATTAAAAAACGCTTGACAGGGTGCCCGCGATGTGCTAATATATACGCACACAGGCTAAGGTAATATTATCTAGCCCATGTAACATTATTTGTAAAATGTTACATGGGCTTTTTTTTGCGCTTACTTACGGGCTTTTTTGGGGTCAGCGCGTGAGGCTGTCCGGGTGTTTTGGGCTGGGCAGCCCTCGATTTTCCACATAACTAAGGGATTTTTACCGCGATGTAACATTCTACAAAGAGTGTTACATCGCGGTAATGTCATTTAGTCTCAAATTTTGTTGTTGCCATGCGGTTTTTGCCGCTTGTCATATTCCCTTCCTGCAAGGCGAGGGGAGGTCAGCCGCTCTGGGAAGGGAAACGCGGCCGCCAAACGCGCCGCGCATTTAGCCCGTTAGACACAGTTAAATCACTTCGCGAAAGCGAAGCGACAATTTAAGGAGGAAGTAAATTCTATGAAAAAAGCTTTAAGCCTCGTACTTGCTATCGTCATGGTGCTTAGCCTTGGCGTTAGCGCAGTGGCATCCGATGCCCGTAACACATGGGTTGCCACCGGCGAAACCATCACTGTTGTTGAAACCAGCGCCACATTTGACGCAACCAACGCTACAGCAACCCCTGTTACCCCTGGGCGTCAGGCCAATGCACCGGCTGCCGGTGCAATATTGGTATCTGCGTTTACCGTTGCTCCTGGTGTACAAGCACGCGTTATTATGCCTGTTATTGCACCTTTCGCAACCATAAGCGCAGATAGTGCAGTTACCACAGCTACAATAGACCGTGAAGCAATCGTACAAATCAATGTATCGAACGCCGCAACACCGGCGACCGGCTTTGAATTTAGCGGTGACATCGACGTTCCGGCTACCATAACACATACTTCGCTGGCAAACATTACTGCCACCCCAGTTACAGTTGCTGCAATGCCTTTTGACGATTTTGTTCCTGCTACTGTTGATGACGATGAAACAGCTTGGCCAAACGGCAACCTGAACATCGTCCGCCGCGCGAGCGCAACAGCTGCTTGGACAAACGCAACCCGCACTGTAGCATGGGCACCCGGCGAGAACGTTTCGAATACCGGCTGGACCATTCCCGCATGGCTTCAAAACAGAGGCGTTGAGCTGGTTGGTGTAGCACAACCCGGCGCCAACAACACTCTGGTATTCACTTTCAGAGCTGAACACAATGCGACCCTTATGAACCACGAACTGTTCAATATGACCAACGGCACACACACTGTCCGCAACGTACAGCTTGTTACTGCCCCCGCTGTTGTTGCAGGTCAAATCGGCCAAGTCCCCAATGGCTGGAGAATTGACGGCGTATCTGATCTTGGCGATCTTTCCGGCCGCATTGACCTTCTGCTTGTCGAAGGCGAAATGACCGGTGACGCCGCGAGATTTATCCCTGTTATGCCTTCTGACTTCACATGGCGTGTGCCCAATCCTTCTGGCAGTGGTTTCACAACCTTCAGCAACTGGAGAGACATTCCCGATTCTCACCGCCCTGTAGGCATGTCTGAAAACGCTTTCTTCGCAATGGAGAACAACAGCGCGGCTCTGCGCACACAACACTTTGACAGAGTTACACTTCGCTCTACCCGCACCACCGGCATGAACGGCACAATCCGCGACGTTGGTTTCCATTATTCTAATGGCCGCCGTCTTGGTGACGGTACTGTTGCTGACATGGCGATCCGCATTCGCACTGTCGAGTTCATGACCCGCACTGGCGACAATCATGTCGAGTTTGACCTGAACCTTGCTGTTACCGGTTCTGCAAACCGTCCGCTCGGCCGTGTAGCCATCAATGTCCGCAACAACGAACTGTTTGTTTACGACAACCAAGAGTTCATTGATCCTACCACAACTGACTTCATCACTGCTGATGACACCATCCGCAACCTCGAAATCTATGCAGGCGCTGGCGTTTACTTCACCCGCAACATCACAAGCGGCCAAAGCTTGTACATCGCGGCTGACCTTGCCACCCACGATGGTTTCGAGTCCCTGTTCCAACAACACGCTGAGCTGGTTGACATCATTGAAGTTCACGCTTCTACCGGCTGGACAACAGCCCAAGTCAGAACCAGAATCGACCGTGGTGATGTTCTGTTTGTCTATGATGCAGAGCGCAGACTGATCGGCACAACTGCCGACCGCAACCTGCCTTTCAGCACCGTTTACTTCCTGACCAATGCCCAAGTTAATCTTGGCGGCACTGGCGACGGCGGTACCGACGCTCCCGTAGAAGACAACAACGATTCTGACTTCGACGGCGTACCTGGCACCGGCGGCGACGTTGCACCTCCGAACGCCAACTTCAACCCCGGCACAGGCCGTTAATTTCCACTCACTAAGCGCAAACGCGCCGTGATAAACAAAAGCTAGCGGCCTCCATCCGCGAAAAACCCCGCAGGTTCTCCTTATACCTGCGGGGGCTTTTGTTTTAATTAACAATGAACAGTTAACAATGAACAATTAAGGATGAAAGCAATCGCTTCGCGTGATTTAAAAATCATCGCGAAGCGATTCATTCATTGTTAATTGTTCATTGTTAATTGTTAATCGAAACAAGTTCCCCGGTCTCAAAGGATTCTTTGCAGGCGTTCGCGACTTCCAGCACGCGGCGACCGTCGAGCACACCGGCTGAGGGCTTGCGTCCCTCTCGGATACAGCTTACGAACTCGGTCATCTCGGCGACAAATGCCTGTTCGAACCGCTCACGGAAGTTCTGTGAACACTCGCGGCGCACACCGCCCTCGTCAAGAATCTCGACCAGATTCTTTTGTGGCACGCTGGCGATCCGCAAAGTGCCTTTTGTGCCGATGATCTCGGTTTCGATGTTGTAGCCGTGGGGCGCGGTTCGCCCAGCCAAAAGAAAGGCCATTGTGTCGTCCTCAAACTTCATCAGACAGCCGACATTGTCGCCGTCTTTATACTGCGCAAGCTCGGGGTAAGCGTAGCACCCGCCGATCGACCAGACCGTTTTCGGCTCCTTGCCGGTAAACCAGCGGGCAAGGTCGATGTCGTGCACCGACATATCCAGAAACTGGCCGCCCGAATGGGGCGCATAGGCCAAAAACTCATCAATCAGGTTGAGCGGATCCTGACTGTAGGAGCGAAACAGGATGATCCGCCCGATCTCACCGGCGTCGACTTTTTGTTTCGCATACGCGTAGGAGGGGTCAAACCGGCGCATAAAGCCCATCATAAAAACAAGTTCGGGATGCGCACCGGCCAGTGCCTCAGACGCTTTGCACTCGTCAATGGTCACACCCAGCGGCTTTTCACAAAAGATGTGCTTGCCGTTTTCAAGCGCAATGCGCACATGCTCGCTGTGCAAAGGGGAGGGAGACGCGATGCAGAGCGCATCAATCCCGTCCCAGGCGGCCATCTCGGTAAAATCGGAGAAAGTTTTGACGCCGCCCAGCTCTTCCGCCGTCTTTTCGAGGTGAGCCTGATTTAGATCACAGATAGCGGCGAGCCGCGCGCCGGGGATTTTGCTGGCAATGTTGCGGGCGTGTACCATCCCCAACCGGCCAAGCCCGACAGAACCAATGCGTACCAGCGGTGAGCCGCCGCAGCCAATATCGCGTTCACACATCTGTGCGGGCGCGATGTTCTTTCTCGCGTTCTCGTGCAAACTTTGTATCGCTTGTGTCATAATGCGCCTCCTATTTCTTGACCGCGTTCTTGCGCATATCGATGATAACCGCGATCGCGATGATTGCGCCCTCGGTTACCCCCTGCCAGTGGGCGTGAACCCCCAGCAAAGTCAGCCCGTTGCGGAGTACAGCCAGAATCAGCGCACCGACTACTGCGCCCCACATCGTTCCGATCCCGCCTGAGTGGCTGGTCCCGCCAATGGTCGCCGCGGCAATCGCGGTCAATTCGAAACCGGTCGCCGCGCCCGGGTGTGCGCTCAAAGTCCGCGCCGAAAACACGATCGCGGCCAGGGCCGCCAAAAAGCCCGAAAGCATGTAAACTTTGATCAAAGTGGCGTTGACGTTGATGCCCGAAATCTCAGCCGCCGCCCGGTTGGAGCCAAGGGCGTAGACCGATTTCCCGAACTTCGTGTTGTTGAGCAAAATCCATCCGCCCACGATAACAGCAAGATAAATCAGCACCGGAACGGGGATTCCGCCAACCCGGCTGCCGATAAACGCAAACCCGGGATGCAGGCCGCTGACCGGGCGCCCGCCGGTCACGATCAGGGCAAGGGCGCGCGCAACCGTCATCATGGCCAGAGTGGCGATGAAAGGCGGTATTCGCGTCTTTGCGATCAGCGTTCCGCTAAACCCGCCGCAAAACGAACCGATCCCCAAAGCGACGAGCAGAACCATCACGAACGGGAACGTCCCAACCCCTTCCCAAATCGGGGTGGTGGCGTCGGCTGTTTGAGCCAGCGCACCCATAATAACGCCGGAAAGGGCAAGTACGGAACCAACCGAAAGATCGATCCCCCCCGAGATGATGACAAAAGTCATGCCGACCGCCATAATCCCGAAGATGGCCGTTTGATTGAGTATGTTGATGATGTTTGCCGGGGTGCGAAACGCCGGCTGAATGATTGACAGCACAATGACCATAATCAGCAGTACCAAAACGATCCCGTATTGCTTGACCAGGGCAAGCGCCCGATTTGTCTGTGTGTTAGAAGACACCCTAAAGCACTTCCTTTCCACTTTCAACTTTTTGAGACTGTGTCGCGTATGTCATGACCGTTTCTTCGGTCAGATCGGGCGTGTTATCTAAAATACCGGTCACCCGCCCCTCGTGCATGACCACAATCCGGTCACTCATGCCAAGCACTTCGGGCAGTTCGCTGGACACCATCAAGATACATTTGCCCTGACCGGCCAGTTTTTCCATTAGCTTATAAATTTCGCTTTTAGCGCCGACGTCAATCCCCCGGGTTGGCTCATCCAGGATGAGGACATCCGGCTCGGTCAGCAGCCACTTGGCCACCAACACCTTTTGCTGGTTGCCCCCCGACAGGAACTGAATCTTCTGCTCAATGCTGGGGGTGCGGATATCCACGCTTTCTTTGAACGCGAGGCAGTCCCGCTCAATCTCCCGGTTTTTAAGCAGCCCAAGTTTGTTGAGGTAGTGAGAGAACCGGGCTGAGACCATGTTGTACTTGACGGTGAGCACAGGGAAGATACCGGTTCGCCGCCGATCTTCGGTCAGCATGGCAAGCCCGTGTTTGATGGCGTCGCGGGTGTTGTTGATTACGGCCGGTTTGCCGTTTAGGTAGACTTGGCCGGATGTTCGCTGGCGCACACCAAAAATCGTCTCCATTACTTCGCTGCGCCCGGCACCCATCAGCCCGGCAAAACCCAGTATCTCGCCCCGGCGGGCCGTGAATGAAACACCGCTGAATACTCTGCCGCTGGAAAGGTCTTTCACTTCCAGCATTGCCTCGCCTTTCTGGTGGCTGCCCTTGCTGTACATGTCTTTCAGGTCCCGGCCGACCATCATGTTGATGATATCGCTTAGCTGGGTGTCTTTGGTCTCCCGCGTGCCGACATATGTGCCATCCCGTAGGACTGTCAGCCGGTCGGATATCTTAAAGATTTCGGCCATTTTGTGAGAGACGTAGATGATGCCGATCCCCTTAGCGGTCAGCTCCCGTATAATCCGAAAAAGCTGATCGACCTCCCGGTCCATCAGGGAAGAGGTCGGCTCGTCCATGATGATCAGCTTGGAGTTGTAGGAGACCGCCTTGGTGATCTCGATCATCTGGATTTTCGCCACGGTCAGCTGACTCATCAGGGTTCTGGGGTCGTCGTGCATGTCGATGGAAGCCAGCAGTTTTTTTGTGTCGTCGTACATTTTTTTGTGGTCAACCAAGCCGAGTTTGGTGCGCGGCTCGCGCCCCAGCCAGACATTTTCCATGATCGGGCGCGTCCAGACCGGGCTGAGTTCCTGGTGGATCATTGATATGCCCGCGTCCATTGCCTGGCGGGTGTTTGTGAACTCCACCGGCTTACCCTCCAGCAAAATCCTGCCGGATGTGGGCTGGTGGATGCCGATAAAACATTTCGAAAGGGTGGATTTACCTGCGCCGTTTTCACCCAACAGGGCGTGGACTTCCCCTGCGCGAAGCTCGAACTCCACGCCGTCAAGGGCGCGTACGCCGGGGAACACCTTGACGATCCCTTCGGCTTTGAGCAAAGGTTGTGACATCCTCGGCTCCTCCTTAATACTTGTTTCACCTCAAAAGAAGACCACTTTTGAATGCGGTCATATTGACCGCAGCCAGCGCTGCGCACTGGGAAACCCGTGTATACGCCGCTACACACTCCGCGAGTGTGTAAACTTGAAAAGTAAGGATCGCTTTTTCAAGTTTAATGGCTATATCATGTTCGGGAAAAGAAAGTGAGCGGCGGCAAGCTAAGTTTTGCTTAACCCGCTGCCGCTCTTCTTTGTTGGGGCCGACAAGCCCTTATATAACTTTGCCTATCTAAAATTGGCTACGTTGTCTGCTGTGATCAGTTGGAAGGGAATCCAGAGGACGCTGTCTTGCGATACGCCGTTGAGGGCGTTGAGGGCCATGCGCAGGGAACCCTCGCCCTGGCCGGCCGCATCCTGGAATACACTGCCTACCAGCTCGCCCGCTTCGATCGCGTCCAGCGCGTTGGGGTTGCCGTCGATACCCATAACCAGAACGTCTTCACGCCCGGCCGCTTGCAGTGCGCGGATCGCGCCGATGGCCATGTCATCGTTGTTGGAAAGAACCGCGTTGAGGTTGTCACCGTAAGCGATGATCCAGTTTTCGACCACGTTCATGCCGAGGTCAACTTGCCAGTCAGCGTTTTGCATAGCCAGAATCTCGATGTCGGGGAATTCGGCAGCGAGGATTTCTTCATTGCCGCGGGTACGCGCGAGCGCGCCTTCGTTGTCGAGCATACCTTGCAAAATCGCTACGCCGCCCTGACCGTCCAGCATCGGGCCGATGTGGCGGGCTTGCATGATACCTGCGTCAATTTCCTGCGAACCTACATAGTAGACCCCGGCAGGCATTTGGTCTTCTCTACCGGCAAAGGGATTGCGGTTGACGAAGACAAGGGGAATACCGGCGTCGGTTACAACATTGATGATCGGCTCCATCGCGGCGGTGTCAACCGGAACCACGATGAGGGCGTCCACGCCCATGACCAGCATGTTCTCAACTTCTGCAAGCTGGGTAGCGGCGTCTTCACCGGCGTCAGCGTTGATGATCGTTACGCCATTCGCGGTGGCATAAGATTCCATTGCCTGATAGATAAAATTTTGGAATGTGTCGCCAAAGTTGTTGATTACATACCCGACCGTGAAGCTTTCGCCATCGGCGGCGGGTGCGGCGTCAGCAGCGGGTGCATCTGCGGTGGGTGCGGCGGGGGCCGGGGCAGCGGGCTGCGCACAAGCCGCCAGGCCTACAACCAGAACCAATACAACCATTAGGGCAATAAGTCTCTTCATAGTTTGTTACAATCCTTTCAAATGTGTAATACTGAAAATCTACTCAAAAAGCCGGCGGCTGCGCCGACTCATTTGCAAAACATACATGTGGGTGTTTGCGGAATAAATGAATAAACTTACAACGCGGGACAGCCAGACAGCACACGCACGCTTGTATCACCCGCATCGCTTCAACAGGATAACACACACCTGCCACAAAAGTAAATAGAAAAAGTAAATCAGTAACTATTTTTAACTTTTATGCAAATATGCCGCTTAAGCCGCTGTTAGTCGATTTTAACCATAATTTTTCCGCCGTTTGCTTTTTTGGTCTCTAAAATTGCGTCAACCGCGTGGTCAAGATCATAAACGCCGGTGATCATCTTTGTGTAGTCCACTTGCTTAGAGGCGATCACGTTGATCGCGTTTCTGAAAATGGCGCTGCCGGCGTGCCCGTTGCTGCCCGACGCGTGGCCGCCTTTCCACATGAGCTGTGCCATGTTGACCGGCACACTCGCGTTTTGCGGGCTGTGTCCAATCTGAACAATCCCGCCCCCGCAAGAAACCGCCCGGCACATATCCTGATAAAGCTTGTGGGGCTGGCCCGCGCACTCAATCTGCAAATCGCATCCCCAGCCACGGGTCTCTTCCAGAATATGATCGGCCGGCGTCTTTCCCCGTTTGGACAGCTCAGCCGGATTGACCACATGGCTTGCGCCAAACTGCCGGGCAAGTTCCATCCGCTCGGGGCTGAGTTCAAAGGCAAATATTTTGGACATCCCGGCCGCCCGCATAAGCGCAATACAGCCAAGCCCGATCGGCCCGGCGCCGTAAACCGCGCCAAACTGCCCCGGCATAATCCCGCCTGAACGCACAATCGTGCCGTTGTAGCTGATACCGGTAGGCTCAACAAGCGCGCCCACCATAAAGCCCTTTTCTATCCCGTAGGCGTCGATGATATCCTTTATATCCCAGACATATCTCTCGTGGACTTTGATGTACTGCGCAAGGCCGCCCGGTATGGTCGAGCCCGGTTCGAGCAGGTAGTCACACTGGTTGAAGTGGTAAGTCCTGCACGCCTCACACTCGCCGCAATACTGCATTTCTTCGGCGGTTACGTAGTCGCCCGGCTTGAAGCGTTTGACTTCGCCGCCGACCTCCACCACCTCACCGGAAAACTCGTGCCCGGGCGTATTCGGGAATCTGGTCAGCCAGGCGAAGCTTATATAGCCGTCCGCGTCTGCTTCATAAGTATGCACATCCGAGCCGCAAATGCCGCAGGCACGCACCTTAATCAGCACTTCTTTGGGGGACAGCTTCGGGATTTCGATATCTTGCAGCTCGTATACGGCATTCTTCCAAACTTTTGTGCCGTCGCGGGCGATGCCCATCCGCTTTTCGAACTCGTCAAAAACATATCCCGGCTTGGGGGCTTTTTCCGCCGATATGACCCACGCTTTCATGGCGTTTCCCTCCTAATCGTCAAAAGTGAGCATGACTTTCATCGCGCCCGCTTTTTCGTGGCAGGCAACTTCCAAAGCTTTGTGCAAATCTTTAAAGTTGTAGTGATGTGTGTTCAGTGAAGCAAAGTCGTAGCGGTTCTTGATCCGGGAAAGAAAGCGGATGGTGCGCGGAAACCAGTTTTGTGTCCCGCCCGAACCGGAAAGCCTAAGTGTCTTCCATATGGTCTTGCCCAGCTCAACCGGCACTTTGCGGCCAATCGAGTGGCCGATCAGCCCGACCCGCGCGCTGTGTCCCGCTATGTCAAACAGGGATGCAATACCGGTATCATGCCCCGAACACTCAATGACTACACTCGGGCCGCGCCCACCGGTCAGCCGGTTGATTTCTTCCAGATAATCAGGAGCTGTCGGGTCAACCGCGTGATCCGCGCCAAACTTGAGCGCCATTTCCCGGCGGGCGGCCAGCGGCTCGGTTACGATTACGTTTGCGGACGCCGCCTTACAGACCGCGGCGGCGGTCAGTCCGATCGGCCCTGCGCCGATAATCAGCGCATCGTCAGAAGCATCCACCGTACAGCCGGTCCCCCAAACACCCCAGTAGCCCACATTAAACGTTTCAACCCAAGCGCCCAGTTCGTAATCCCAATCATCCGGGATGACGTGGGTGTAACACTCTTCCAGGATCATATACTCGCCCCAGCCCCCAGGGGAATCGGGCCGGAAGCCGACTTCGCGCATGTTGAGACAGGCAGACGGCATTCTGCCCTCCTTGCAGTTGGCGCAGTTAAAACAGGGGAGGACACAGTCGCCCACCACTTTATTGCCCGGTTTTACGCTGGTGACCGCACTGCCCACCTCGACCGCCTGTCCCGCCCACTCGTGGCCGGGGGTGTAGGGCGCGATGTCGTAGCGCCCTTCGGCCGACACGCCCTCGTAGCACTCTACATCTGAGCCGCAGATTCCGCAAGCTTTGAGCTTGATCAAAATTTCATTCGGCTTAAGCGCCGGGAGCTCGACTTCCTCCACCCGCAAGTCGCCCGGCCCATACAAAAACGCAATTTTCGCTTTCATCACAAATCCTCCTAATAAGTCAGCGTGTAGATGTGGCGGCCGCCGTTTGTCGGCCCTTTGATGACCGCCTCGATGTCCTCGCGGTTGCGCTGGGTGACCTTTTCGATCGGCGGCAGTTCACCGGCCGGATACTGACCTAGTATGTCGTTCACAAGCTTTTCAAGATAGTTCAGGATGTTCTCGACCCCGGCCCTGGCCTTTTCGGCATCCGCTTTGGTGGCGTCGCCGATGACACCCTCCGGCGTGCAGATACACTCCATCCCCACACTGCCAAACGCGTTGTACCACTTGATCGGGCCAGCCCCATTTTCAGCCGAATTGTTGATGTGGCCGGGCGGGAGCATGGGGGATGGCTCGGTAGCCACCGCATCCTCCTGCTTGCAGAGCTCGGGGAAGAGGGCAAGGGAGTAGGACTGCTCGACTTCGTCCGCGTGGATGAACGGGGTCTCGTAAACACCGCCCTGTGCCTTGGTGGCCAGGTCGGTCAGCCCGGTAACCGGGTCTTTGGCCGCGTTCCAAAAGTGTACATACAGGATAATCCCCGGCACTTGAAACTTTTTGCCGAATTTATGGATGGCCGCCGGTATAACGTAATCCTGCCCATGGCCGTTGACCACAATAATCTTGCGGAAACCGGTATTCCAGAACCCGGCAAACACATAACAGAGGTAATCGGTCAACACCTCTTCGGGAATCATAATGGTTCCCGGCATCCCCAGGTGGTGATAGGGGTGGGAGCCGTACCAGATCGGCTGGGCGACTGTACAGCCGGTGGCCAGTGCGACCTGCTCACACAGGCGGGTATCCAAAAACGTGTCCTCGCCGTATGGCGCGCTCGGGCCGTGGTTCTCGGTAGAACCGACCGGGATGAGCAATACATCGTTCTTTTTAAGCCGCTCGGCCACGTCCTTGCTGGTCATGTTTTGAAAGTAGACGCCGGTGTTGTTTTCCATATGCCCGCCCTTTGCGGGGATCTGCCACTTTGCCATGACATTTTCACCTCTTGGTATTCTTGGATAGTCCGGGCAAAATGTTCGGGCGCTGCCCGATTAAGTATTTGCCCTCACTTAATTTTAATTAAGTATTAATTAAAATTAATGTATCACAGCGCCCTCTCCGTGTAAATTGGGAAAATTTACAATAATCCCTGTACTGTCTTGTCTATTTTGCTCAGTAGTATATCGTCAACGAACTTAAAAGCTGCCGGACAGATACGCGAACGCCAAGCCGGCTATTCCCGGCTTGGCGTTCGCGTTGATCGCGGGTTTATTTAAAGCCCGCGCTTTACCATTTCCTGCACCGCGAAAGAGGCCACGTCTTCCGAGTATTTGCCGCTGCCAAACCCCGCATCGTAGCCCAGCTCCTTGGCCAGTTCGTGACTGATGCGCGGCCCGCCGCAGACCAGCACGACCTTGTCCCGGATCCCCTCCGCTTCAAGCAGCTCGACCAGCTCGGTGAGATTTTGCACGTGTACGTCCTTTTGAGTCACCGTCTGGCTGACCAGCAAAACATCCGCGCGCAGGTCTTTGGCCTTTTGCACGAACTCTTCGTTTGCCACCTGGCTGCCCAGGTTGTGCGCCTCAATCATCTCGTACCGCTCAAGGCCATAGTGGCCGGCAAACCCCTTCATGTTCATGATGGCGTCAATGCCGACCGTGTGTGCGTCGGTTCCGGTTGATGCGCCGATGATGACCACTTTGCGCCCGATATTTTCGCGGATGTAATCCGCGACCCCGTACCGATCCATTACGTCGGTGTCAACCGTCTGAACCTGTACCTCGTTGTAGTTTACGCTGTGCACCACGCTGCCGTAAACCACGTAAAAGGTAAAGTCTTTGTCCAGCGTGCCTTTGTGCACCACGCTCGGGTCTTTGACCCCCATTTGTTTGGCAAGCTGAGCAGCGGTCTCGGCCCCGCGGTCGTCATTTTTGACCGGCAAGGTGAACGAGAGCTGCACTTTGCCGTCATCCATCGTGTCACCGTATGGGCGGATTTGCTCGTAGTTTACCTGGCTCATTTATCTCCGCCTCCTTTTAGCATAAGTTCCACAAACGGATTAAAATAACCCTCGCTTTTGGCCACAACACCGCGCAAACCTTTGCCTGCGTCCCGGCCGCGCTTGACCCCGGCGAATACACCCTGCTCAAGGGTGGCGAACAGCTTGTTTTTCTCGATCTGCGCGAGCAGTTCACAGCTTTCGCCAAGCACCTGACCGGCCCGCTTTTGCAGGATTCCGTCCTGTTTGAAAGTGATCTCCTCGCCCAGATCCTCCATTGTGTTGAAGATATACCTGGCGTTGTCGATCGCCAGCGCCCGGTCGGACATAAACGGGGTGTGAATCGATTCGGTCAACATCCCGAGCAGATGGATTTTCTGCCCGGTCATAATGGTGACCATGTTAAACAGCGCGTTTTGCACAGCGCCCTTAAAGATGTCGCCGGTCATGAACTTGGTCGGCGGCATATACTTGAGCGGCGCGCCGTCAAAGATTTCTCTGGCCATCTGCGCTTGTGCCAGTTCGAACAGGAACCCGTTCTTGACGTCAGGTGAGATTTCGAAGGCATGTCCCAAGCCCATTTGGGCGGCGGGCAAGCCGGCCATCAGCGCGAACTGCTCGTTGAGGAACTGGCTGGTCAATACGGTGTGTGCCTCTTCGACCGCGTCGGCGGTGGTCAGGTAGTTGTCCTCGCCGGTGTTGATAATAATACCGGCAAAGCCGTTGATCACCCGCGAAAAATACTGGTCAACGATGGTCCGCTTCATGTTGATATCCCGAAACAGGATGCCGTAAAGCGCGTCGTTGAGCATCATATCCAGCCGCTCAAGCGCGCCCATTGCCGCGATTTCTGGCATACACAGCCCTGAGCAGTAGTTGCACAGGCGGATGTACCGGCCGACTTCTTCCCCGGCGGTATCAAGCGCTTTGCGCATAATCCGGAAGTTTTCCTGCGTTGCGTAAGTGCCGCCAAACCCCTCGGTGGTTGCGCCAAACGGCACGTAGTCGAGCAGGCTTTGCCCGGTTGTGCGGATGACCGCGATGATGTCCGCGCCCTGTCTGACCGCCGCAATCGCCTGGGTTACATCCTCGTAGATGTTACCGGTAGCTACGATCACATAGACATACGGCCCTGCCTTGTCGCCGAACTTCTCAAGCAGCCGCTCGCGTTCTGCCCGGTTCTTGCGGATTCTCCCGACTGCATCCAGCGCAACCGCTCCCACCCGCTCTTTGATCTTGGCGACATCCCCGACCGGCAGTTTGCTCAGGTCGAGCAGACCGCTGTCGATCTGCATCGCGATCTCCTGGGGGGACAGGTCAAGCGCGACCATCGCGCTGCCGACCATGAGCGCCGCGCCGGCGGCCAGCAGCTCGTGTTGGGCCAAATGGTCGACCACCACATTGGGCAGCGGGATATCCAATTCGTTTTTTCCGTCAATACCAAGCAGGCGGCAGACCGTGCGCTCAACGGCCACCGTGGTGTGCAGGTCGATAAAGTCCTGGGTGTCTTTGGCCACACTTTTGGCGTACTTGCGGGCAAGGGCGATCTGCTCATGGTTCAGGTTCAGCTTTGACTGCATCTCAATGCCCCCCCCGGTTGCGCTTTTTGCGCTCAAGGCCTTCCGGCTCCAGCGAGACCTGCTGGTTGTGCTGAAGCGCGGCAACGCCAATCATTGAGACCTCGCGCTTACCGGTGCAAACATCACATTGGCAGCTGGTTTTATAGTCGCTCGGCTCGGTATAGGTGGCTATAACCCCTTCAAAGTTGCGCAGGACAACTTTGTGGCTGGCGTGGGAGATCAGATAGGTCGGCATGACCGGGATTTTTCCGCCCCCGCCCGGTGCATCCACCACAAAAGTGGGTACCGAATAGCCGGATGTGTGGCCGCGAAGCCCCTCCATAATCTCGATCCCCTTAGATACCGGTGTGCGGAAGTGGGTCAGCCCAATTGAGAGGTCACACTGGTATATGTAGTAGGGCCGCACACGGATTTTAACCAGCTCGTGCAATAGGCTCTTCATCACATGGACACAGTCATTGACCCCGGCCAGCAAAACCGATTGATTGCCCAAAGGGATGCCAGCGTCGGCCAATTTCGCGCAGGCGCCGGCCGACTCGGGTGTGACTTCGCTCGGATGATTAAAGTGGGTGTTCAGCCAGATGGGGTGATATTTTTTGAGCATGTTGCACAGATCATCGGTGATGCGCTGCGGCAAAACGACTGGAATCCGCGAACCTAAGCGGATAATTTCCACATGCGGGATCGCGCGCAGCTGCTGGATGATCCGCTCAAGTTTGCCGTCGCTGAGCAGCAGCGCATCCCCTCCGGAGAGCAGCACGTCGCGGATAACCGGCGTTTTCGCGATATACGCGATGGCCTCGTCAACCTGGCTGCCGGGCAGGGCGTTGTCCTGCTGGCCGGCAAAGCGGCGGCGGGTACAGTGCCTGCAATACATGGCGCACTGGTCGGTCACCAGCAAGAGCGCCCGGTCGGGGTAGCGGTGGGTCAAGCCTTTTACCGGGGAGTCCGTGTCTTCGTGCAGTGGGTCTGCCATGTCTTCTTCCGCCGTATTGAGTTCACAGATCGAGGGTACACACTGGCGGCGGATGGGGTCTGCGGGGTTATGTAAATCAATCAGTGAAAGGTAGTACGGCGTGATCGCCATCCGAAAAGTCCCCAGGCACTTTACGATGTCTTTTTCTTCCTCTTTGCTGATTTCAACCACATTTTTGAGGTCTTCGATGGTCTGAATCTTGTTTCGCATATGCCATTTCCAGTCGTTCCAATCGGCTGGTGGAATGTCTTTGAAGATCGTGTTCACCATGATTCTCCCCACCCTTTGTGTTAAATGTATTTTTCCTCAAAGATCTTGCAAAGTGCCTTGTTCTCGCGCAGTTGGTGCAGGGTGATGTCCGCGTGGTCTTTGGTGTAGCCGTTGCCGACAATCATGGTCACGTCTTTGCCGATCCCCTCCGCGCCCAGTGCCGCTTTGGTAAAGCTGACCGCCATCGAGAAGAAGTAAACGATGCCGCCATCGCGAACAGGCAGGATGCTGGCCATCTCGCTGTTGGGGACGTTCACGACGTTGATCGAAAGGTCGTATTCTTTGCCACCGTTTACGGCCAGTGCTTTTTCGAGCACATCCAGCGGCTGGCTTACGTCGGCCAGAATAACCTCATGTGCCAGATTGTTTTCAAGCAGTGTCTTCTTATAAGATTCTTTGCGGCAGACGGCGACGACTTTGCCGGTCGGCCCAACTCGCTTGTAAGCTTCGTAGCAGCAGAGCATCCCCGACTTTCCGCCCGCGCCGAGAACGAGAACACTCTCGCCCGGTTTGGCCAGTTTTGCGGTTTGTGCGGGTGCGCCGGCTACATCCAATGCGGCCAGGGCAAGCGCTTCGGTCATGTCGTCCGGCAGTTTGGCGTAAATGCCCGACTCAAACAGGATTGCCTGCGCTTTTACATCCACCCGGTCAATGTCTTTTTTGATGGCGATGATCTCTTCGATTTTAAGCGGGGTGAGTGAGAGGGAAACGAGGGTCGCGATCTTGTCGCCCACTTTGAGGTCGGGGCGGTCAAGATCCGCGCCAATCTGTGCGATCTTGCCGATCAACATACCGCCTGAACCGGTCACCGGGTTTTGCATCTTGCCGCGCTCGGACACAATCGCTTTGATCTTTTCGCCAATCTTCTTCTCGTCCCCGCCCGCTTCTTCTTTGAGCTGGGTAAACGAAGCCGAGTCAATGTTCAGTGAGATAACGTCAATCAAAATTTCATTCGGGTAAATTTCCATCTTGTTGTCGATCTTTTGAGCGGTTTGGGGCAGCACGCCCTGGGGCTCGATTACTCTGTGTGTACCGTATTTGCACGCTTTCTTTGCCATTCTTACATTCCTCCAGTTATTTTAAGTTTAAGATTCTTCTCGCGTCTGCGGGCGTTGCGATTTCTCTGCCCAGTTCCTTTGCCAGACGGACAACTTTTTTGACCAGCTCGCCGTTGGACTTTGCGACCACCCCTTTTTCAAGGTAGATGTTGTCTTCAAAGCCGACCCGGACATGCCCGCCGGATATGATCGACATCACCGCCATTGGGAACTCCGCCCGGCCGATCCCGCAGACAGTAAAGGTCGCGTCCGCCGGGATGCTCTCCCTCAGGAATACAAAGTCGCGGGGGGTGCCCGAGATCCCGCCGTTTACGCCCATCACAAAGTTAAAGTGCAGCGGCGCGTTTATGTAGCCCTGTTTGTGCAGGCGGAGCGCCGCGTCGACCATCCCTTTGTCAAAGCATTCGATTTCGGGCTTAACACCCATTTCGATCATCTTTTGGCCGAACTCTTTGATTGTGTTTTCGGTGTTGACGAACACTTCGTCCCCGCCGAAGTTGCAAGTCCCACAGTCGAGTGTGGCCATTTCCGGGCGGAGGTTGACCGGCTGGATTCGCTCGGCATTGGACATCCCCACCGCCCCGCCGGTTGAGGGCTGAATGATCACATCCGGGCAGAGCCGCCTGATTTCTGCGATACAGGCGGCAAAGCGCTTTTCGTCCTGTGTCGGCCTGCCGTCGTCCTCGCGCACATGCAGGTGGATGATGCTCGCCCCGGCCTTGTACGCCGCGCTGGCTTCACGCCCGATTTCCTCCACTGTGTAGGGGACTGCCGGGTTGTGCTCTTTGGTCACTTCGGCGCCGCAGATCGCGGCTGTTATGATAAGCTTTTCGATTGTTCACACCGCCTTTCTTAATGTTCGTATCGTTGCTGCGCTTTGGGAACTACGCAGGTGCCGCTCGCTTTGCAGACAACGATTGGTTCTTCAAGCAGCTGGGCCGCCGAAACGCAGAGTTCGGGCAATGGGCGGATCACCTTGCGGGCGGTAAACGTCATCTTGCGGGAGGATTTCCCAACGTTGACGATCTCGCCCACGGCCTCGATGTAATCGCCCGCATAGACGGGGGCTAAAAACTCTACACTGTCGTAGGCGACAAACAGCCCCTCATCGCCGTCGTAGCGGATGAGCAGTTCTGTGGCCACATCCCCAAACAGGTGCAGCATCTTTGCGCCATCCACCAGATTGCCGCCGTAGTGCGCGTCGCCCGAACCCATCCTCATTCGTATCATCGCTTTTACCGGATTGGTCATTTTATCCTCCCCAAAATCGTTATGTATTTTTTCTAAAACACAAAAAAGCGCTATTAAGTATACGAACATACTTAATAGCGCTCAATGCAAATCAATGCATTGCAGTGATGTTGCACTGGGCAACACCCCCAAGAGCCGGCGCGGCGAGCGCCAACACTTTCGGCAAGAACCCATTCGGCTTTGTCATCGGTTACGCGATCCCTTAGCATACAAAGCTTACCCGGTTGCCTGCGACCTCTATTAGCCCTATTTAATTATTATAGTCATTCAACTCAAAAACTGACCCCTCTTTGCGGTCTTTTTTCCGCCCTGCTTCGTTCTCCTCCTTGATGAGCGCTGTGTCGTCAGTAGCTGTAGGGGCGCATGACGACGGTATATAAGAAGCCCATCTGCGTCGTCGGCCTTGCATGGCGAAAAATATCTTCGCAAATATTGAGCCGGTTTTTAAGTAGAACGACTATAAGCTCAGCTTCGCTTTAGGTCTTTGCTTATGATCAGCGTGGCCTCGGTGGCTTCCTGTACCTGTTCTACCGTATAATCGCCGCGCACCTCTTTTAAAATAAGGCCATCCGGTGTAACTTCGATGACCGCCATCTCTGTGATGATCAGGTCAACCGCACCGGGCGCGGTCAGCGGCAACGTACACTTTTTAAGGATTTTGTGCGCGCCTTTGGCGGTGTGTTCCATAGCGGCGATCACTTTTTTCGCACCGCTCAGCAAATCCATCGCGCCGCCCATCCCCGGAACCAGCTTGCCCGGGATCAGATAGTTGGCGATGTTGCCTTTTTCGTCCACTTGCAAAGCGCCCAAGACGGTCAGGTCAATGTGGCCGCCCCGGATAATCCCGAAAGAGGTTGCGCTGTCAAAGAAGCACCCGCCGGGCATGATGGTGACCGGCCGGCCACCCGCGTCCACAATGAACTCGTCCACCGCGCTTTCAGCCGGAGCCGGGCCAAGCCCGATGAACCCGTTTTCAGAGTGAAAATGTACGTGTACCCCTTCCGGGATAAACCCGGCGACTTTTGTGGGCAGGCCGATTCCCAAATTGACCACCGAATTGTCCGCGAGCTCCATGGCGACACGCTGGGCGATATAGTTCTGGATGTTCGCTTTATCCATTCCGGGGTTCACTCCCATCCACAATATAGTTGACGAAAACGCCGGGGGTTACCACCAGGTTCGGGTCAAGTTCGCCGACTTCGACCAGTTTTCCGGCCTCGACAATGGTGACGTCAGCAGCACTCGCCATCACGTGGTTGAAGTTGTTGCCCGAACCGTAATAGGCAAGGTTTCCGTTCTTGTCGGCCGTGGCGGCAAAGAGTACCGCAAAGTCGGCGCGGACCGGCTTTTCGAGAAGGTAAGTCACCCCGTCTACTTCGACTTTTTGCTTGCCCTCTTCAACCAGCGTACCGATTCCGGTTGTGGTCAGAACACCGCCCAAACCGTAGCCGGCCGCGCGGATTTGCTCGACCAGCGTACCCTGCGGCACCAGGTCGACGATCAGCTCACCCGCCGACATCTGGATGCCGGTTTCTTTGTTCAGTCCAACATGTGAGGCAATGACTTTTTTGCACTGCTTATTGACAACCAGCTTGCCTACCCCTTTGTCGGGCAGGCCGGAATCGTTGCAGATGATCGTGATATCTTTTACGTTTTTCTTAACCAAGGCGTCGATAATCTTATGGGCAGAGCCATCGCTCATAAATCCGCCAAACATGATTACCGCGCCGTCGCCAATCAGATCAACGGCCTGTTGTATCGTAATGACTTTGCTCATTGTTTCATCTACCCTTTCGACAAATCATCGCCACACGCCAGCCGCTGTCAAGCGGTTTAAGCGGCAAGAACCGGGCGGGCGGCGAAAATCACCGCCCTCGGCCCCTCGAAGTAAAGTTATGCCTTTTTGGTCTGCTTGCTCTTCGCGTAGAACCCTACGACTACCACCGCCGCGGCAAGGCCGATGTAGCCGATAAATACGTTGCCGCCAAGGCCAAACAGCAGATAGCCAAGGCTGGTCATAACCGCCGCTATGATTGCGTAAGGCAGCTGCGAGCGGAAGTGGTCGAGAACGTTACACTGGGTACCGGCGGCGGAAAGGACGGTTGTGTCCGAGATGGGGGATGCGTGGTCGCCGAACACCGCGCCCGAAAGAACAGCGGACATGGCCGGCAAAAGCAGGTGCATGTTGCCTGTTGTGCTGACAACTGTACCGGCGATCGGCAGGACGATGGCGAAAGTGCCCCAAGATGTGCCGATCGAGAAAGCCAGCAGGGCGGCGGATATGAACATGATCAAGGGAATGAATCCGCTGTAAATACCGGTAGCGTACAGGACGTCGGCAACCCACTGGCCAACTTCCAATTCCCCGATCAGTGAGCCGATTGTCCAGGAAAGCACGAGGATGCAGATCGGGGTCGCCATCGATCTAAGGCCGGCGACAACTGCTTTCCAGTATTGTTGTGTGGTTACATCGCCGCTCTTAACGTGCCTTGCGCCAACATAAAGGGAAGATACGATGGCCGCAATACCACCCATCAGAAGTGACATCGAAAGGCTGAGGTTGTCGAGTATCGCGTAAACAAAGTTGTAATACTCGCTGATATCGCCGGCGATGGCGTTCTGCCAGCCGGTGATGATCATGGTGCCGATTGTGGCGCCCGCCAAAGCGATCAGCGGAATCCAGAAATCCCAGACGGTGCCTTTGTTGGACTGTACATCGCCCAAAAGATTGGCCGCGCCTTTGTTGGCGGTAATATCATCGCCTGTTTTTTCAAGGTGATCCTGGAAAGTTTTCATCGAGAAAATGTTAAAGTCAAACTTCGCGGTAATCAAAACAAGGGCAATGGCCGCAAATACATAGAAGTTGTAGGGGATCATCCGAAGGAAGTCGGCGAATACGTTCCGCTGAACCCCAATCGTGTCAAAAGTTGTGGTCATGTTGCCCATGATCGCGACCGCCCAGCTGGATACCGGGGCGATGATACAAATCGGGGCAGCGATCGAGTCGGCTATGTAGGAGGACCGCGCACGGGAAAGTTTGTGTTCATCACAAATGGTTTTTGTGATGTTGCCGTTTACCATGGCGTTAAAGTAGTCGTCAATCATCAGCAGTACACCGACGCAAACACCGACATACTGTGCGCCCTTGCGGGTTTTGACCCGCTGGGTGATCGCGTTTACGAACGCCCGCGCCCCACCGGTAAGGACGACAAAGCTCGTAACAACGCCAAGGCCGAGCAGGAAGATGATGATGGACATGTACCAGCGGCTGAATACGCTGAACAAAGCTGTTCCGCTGGGCGCAAAGATGATGCCGGTCATGGTGCGCTCGATCAAAATGACCGTGTTGAACAAGTTAAAGTTGGTTGCCATGAAAGACGCCGAGATGATACCGACCATCATCGAGAGCAGGATGCGCTTTGTTAGAAAAACACAGCCGATGGTAAGTATGATCGGAATCAGGGTCCATGCCGTTGCCGCTAGATTCACTGACAATTCCATAAATGATCCCTCCTAAATGCTGTTATAAAACCCACATAAAACTTTATTTACATTCTACACAATTTAGACACATTTGTCAAAGACTTATTATTTATATACCTATAAGCAGAAGTTATGAGACTAATCTGTGACGTATGCTCACTTTTCACAGCCTTTGGCATATTCGCCCTTAATCTTATCCAGCACCTCCCCGTCAAGGCCGATCATCTCACAGATTTTTAAAGCGTCGCGCGGCGGCGGCGTGTCGGTTCCCGCCTCAATCAGGTTGTAGTCCATATACCGCGCTATATCCCGCGGCAAAACGCTTTCTGCCCCCGAAAGCTTTAACCCGGCCACCTGATAGTGTTTAAAGGCGGGCAGCACAACCTTGTCGTAGTGGGTGGTAAGCAGGCAGATCGACCCGGTTTCAGAAAGGTAAGACGCGACTGCGCGGACGATTGCCGCCCCTTCTTCCGGGTTTGTACCTCTGGCGAACTCATCCATAGCTACAAACATGAACTCGCTTTTCAGCCGCCCGGCCAGATCGCTCAACCGCACCATCTCCGCCCCAAAGCTGGAAAGCCCCCGCCCGGCATCCTGCAAATCCTCAGCCGTCAAATTGACCGCATCAAAAAGCGGGATCTCGGCGTGGCGCGCAAACACAAAGAACCCCATCTGACAGAGCACAGTGTTGAGGATGGCCGTCTTGACACTCACGCTCTTGCCGCCCATATTCGCGCCGGTGATCACACTCACCCCACACGGCAGCGTGAGCGAAACCTCGGTCATCGCAAGCCCCTTTTCGGCCAGTGCCCCCGCGATATACGGGTTCGACATCTTTTCCAGTTTGATCTGCGCCTGTTCGCTGATTTGTGGGCGAATCCCGCCAAACTTGACGGCCAGCATCGCTTTCGCAATGGTCAAATCCAGCAGGCCGATCATATCCATGTTTGTGGTGAACACAGGCAGGTGGGCGCGCAGCCCTTCTGAGAGTTCGCGCATTACCCGGCTTTCTTCCTGATCCTCCCGCTTACAGATCTGGTAACGCTTGGCACTGAGCACGCTGACCGCACTTTGGGCAGCCTCTTTGTGCAGCATCGCCTCAATCCGCTGTTTTTCCCGCCTGACCTCACTCAGCGCGGGGGACTCGACCGCAAAGGCCGCAAGCCGCTTGCCCTCGGGATCCAAGATTTCAAGCGCCGCCGACATCGGTTCAAGCGCGGTTCCAATCAGCTGAAAGCGCTGATCCAGCGCGTAATAGGCCGCCCACAGCTTCTCGAAAGTGAGCAGAAACCGCTTGACCTCGAACAGTTCCACCTGACTGAGCGATCCGGCCGCGCACTTTGCCACCGACCCGCGGATATTTTTCAGCACCATCAGCTCTGCCCGAACCGCGCCGAGCGCCGCCGGATTTTCTTCCGCCAGCCGGATGATTTTTTCGATGTTGTCAAAACACTTCCGCGCCGCCTGGCCGCCATCCCGGCCAAAGGGCTTCATCCGCTTGACTTCCTGACCCCCGTAAGGAGAATCGGGCGTCAGGTGGTTTAAGACAAAGGTCAGGCCGACAGCATCGCACTGCGCGTGATCCAAACCGAACATCAAGCGTCCCCCTTTCGAATGAAATGATCAGCGGCCACATTATAAACGGGAATCGCAACCGCTTCTTGCATTCCCGCTAAAAACGCGCGCGGGTCGAACCCGGCTCCGCTCGGTGAAGTCGGGTTGATGGCCAGCGCCACCAGGCGAATCGGATTGACGACCACCAGTTTTGCCTCTTTGATTTGAAGCTTGCGGCGGGTATCCGGTTTTAGGAATATCTTGCTGGGGTCTTCGGCGATCAGGCAAACCCCTTTAAGATTTGGGTTTGACAAGATCAGATCACGGACTGCGGCATCCGAAACCGCGCCGGGGAAGTAATGGTATCCGCTCTCTTTGGCGTTCACGCCCGGTTCCGCTTTCAATTCGGCGAGAATCCGCCCGTCTTCCAGCTTTGGCAGGGTGAGGATTTCCACCGCATGGCGGGTTTCGTCGATTACCTTGTTCATGTTTGGCCCGAGCGCCGCGCCTGCGCAAAGGACAGTTGCCTGGGTTACCCCGGGGTTTGCCAGCGTTTTTCGGCTGATCGCGCCGTCCACAATGATTTTGTCCGCCGAAAGTTCCTCCAACAAACCGGAGATTTGCGCGGTGATGGACGGCCCGCCCAGCTGGACATGGCCGTCTGATCGGGCGCGCACAAGCACAACCCGCCCCATCGGCGTGTTGACCTCAGTCAGGCCGATAATCTCTTTAGTAATGTCGCAATAGGGCAGCAGCCCCTCCGCCGTAGCGATCAGCGTATCTTTAAAGACGTAAATCTCCGGCTTTGCGGTCTTGGTCACAACGTCTGTCCGCTCACCGTCCCGGCCAATACTGGTCAGCGCGAGGGATATCCCCTTACCGTGAAAGTTTTGAATCAGATGATTGAGCACAGTCGTCTTGCCCGCGTTTTTGGACATTCCGATAATCGAAATCGTCCGGTAAGGGGACAACAACTCACACAGCCCGCTCATAGATAAATTTCGCCCGCGAAGAATGTAACCGCCTGCCCGCCGATCTTGACACGCGCGCCCTCCGCTTTGCAGTAAAGCGTCCCGCCCCGTTTCGAAATCTGTTTGGCACAAAGTGTATCTTTGCCCAGCACACCCTGCCAGTACGGGACGAGCAGTGTGTGCGCCGAGCCGGTCACCGGGTCTTCGTCCAGCCCGAATTTGGGCGAAAAATACCGAGATACAAAATCAACGCCATCCCGATCCGACCGAGCGGTGATGATAAAGCCGCTCAAGTCGATTTTTGCCGCTTTCTTAAGATCGCAGACAGCGCTTGCAATTTGGTCTTCGGTCTCGAACACAAGCAGGTACTCCTCTGTGCCGCGCAGGGTTTCGGCCGGCCTCATCCCAAAGCAGTCAAGCGGTTCGGTAAATGGAACGGGATAGATGTCATCCCGCGGGAAGTCGAGCACAATTCGGTTTTCTTCCCGCACGGCCTTGAGTATCCCCCGCCGGGAGGTGAACGCGAGCTCGCGCACTTTCACATTCTCGTGTGTAAACAAAGCGTGGGCGGCGGCCAAAGTCGCGTGGCCGCAAAGGTCAACTTCGGCCACCGGCGTAAACCAGCGGATCTCCATCCCGTCCAGCCGCACGAACGCGGTCTCAGAAAGATTGTTTTCGGCCGCGATGTTTAGCATCTGCGCATCAGGCAGCCACCCGCCATCCAGCAGGCAGACTGCCGCCGGGTTTCCGCCAAACAGCTTGTCAGTGAACGCGTCTATCTGATAAAGCCTCATGTCGCCGGCCTCCCTTCGCTTGCTGCGCCAAAAAAGTTGACTATGTGGTCGAACAGACAGGTCTCGGCCCTTGAGTAGGACGCCTTCTTGTGGCGGCAGAGCACCACACTCCAGACAATCGGGTCTTCCATCTCCACTTTAGCGATTTTCAGGTCGGCAAAGTAATCGGCGATTGGGGCGGGCAGGATGGTGACCAGTCCCGAATGGATGGTCGCGCGCAATAAATAATCCCAATAAGCGGAGGTAATCAGCACGTTTGGCCGGATATCATGCTGATCAAACGCGCGCATCATTTGGTGGTGAATCATAAAACTGCGGTCAAGCATCGCCATCGGGTACCCGTCCAGCGCCGACCAGGACAGCTTTTCCCCCGCCGCCAGCGGGTTGCCTTTGTCCATAAACGCGCAAAGGGTGTCCTGAACGAGCAGCACATCGTCGTACTGTTCATGGCTGAGCGTGGTTGGCCGAAGCAGGATCGCAATGTCGATCTCCTGTAGGATCAGCTGTTTTTTGAGGTCATACGCGCCGATCTCGGCCACTTCCACTTTAACATCCGGGTTTTCGATGATGAAGCCGCTGAGCACCTCAGAAAAGAGGGTCGAAATAATCAGCGGCGGGATTCCGATTTTGACCTTGCCGGTCAGATTTGTCGCGTCTTCGCGCAGCCTGGCCATCATCTCGTCGTACTCTTTGACGATCATCTGGGCGCTGTGGCAGAACCGCTCGCCGGCCGGGGTAAGCCCCGGCTCCCCGCTTGAGCGGTCGATCAGAACCGCATCCTCTTTCTTTTCAAATTCAATGATCATCTTGCTCAGGGCGGGCTGTGAGATGTGAATCCTCTTAGCGGCTTTTGAAAAGTTACAGCCGCACTCGACTATGGTCAAAAAATAGCGCATCTGCTTGATATCCATATACCGCTTCCCCCTTTATCCCGCTGTGTCTGTCTGCCGCTACTCCGCCAGTTTTTTCAGCGCCTCGCCGGTTACGCGGTAAAGCGTCCACTCATCCATCGGTTTTGCGCCCAAAGATAGATAAAACTCGATGCTGGGCGTGTTCCAATCCAGGCAGACCCACTCAAACCGGCCGCATCCGCGCTCGACCGCGATCTTGGCCAGCTCCCTCAGCATAGCTGTCCCGTAACCCAAACCCCGGTACTCCGGCTTTACGAACAGGTCTTCGAGATAGATGCCCGCCCTGCCCACGAATGTCGAAAAGTTATGGAAAAACAGCGCGAAGGCCGCCGGGGTCCCGTCCTGTTCGCCGATGATCACTTCGGCTTTGTGTTTGACAAATATCCACTCGCGCAAAAGCTCTTCGGTTGCGAAAACTTCGTCCGACATTTTTTCGTATTCGGCCAGGTCTTTTATGAACTGCAAAATCAGTTGAACGTCGGCCTCGGTGGCGGTTCTGACTTCGAACCGGGTCACTGTATGTTCGCGATTGCTCATGGCTTTAACTCCCCTGTTTTGTGGTAGTCTTTACGTTGTTAGCATACAACAGATTGGCAAAAAATTCAAGGCTGGGCGGCGGATGTTTGTGAATTTTGCGAGAGGGCGCGCCCAGCTAAACTCAAGCCGCAAATTTTCGGCTTGTATTATTCATTATCTTTTGTCCTAGCCAGCTCAATCACCTTTTCGGCAGGGGGCGCTTTGCCACCCGCCGCAAGCCATCCAGCCATAAAAGAGATTCTCACCATTGAAAATAGGGCGTTAGAAGCGTGGTCGTATTCCCTGCGGTCAAGAAAATCGCCGAAAACTTTTTCAAAGTCTTGCACCGTCAATCCTCCATTTATAATGATTTAGGCTATGCATAGCCTAATAGTAGCATGCATAGCCTATTTTTCCAAGTGTTTTTGTATAGGCTTGGAGAAAAGAATATGAGGATAATCACAGTGACGCATACAACTTCGACCGTTCGTGACCGTATTTTAAGACTGTGCAGCGAGCGTGATTGGACAATTAATAAGCTGGCTAATGCTTGCGGACTGCCACCCTCTTCGGTCAAAAACATTTTGTATGGCAAGAGCAAAGACCCTAAGCTTTCGACCATTAAAAAAATTTGTGACGGCCTTGAAATCACGCTGGGCGAGTTCTTTAGCACGCCTGAGTTTGACCGGCTTGAGCAGGAAATAAAGTAACCGAAATACCGCCGGCACAGCGCAAAAAGACCCCCGTCGTTTGGCGGGGGTCTTGCGGTATCCGGTTTAGAACTTGTGAATGAGCAGCCCGCTGCGCAGTTTTGGCTCAAACCAGGTTGATTTGGGCGGCATGATGCGGTCGGCGTCCGAAACATCCATCAGCTCGGTCAAAGTGGTCGGGCAAACGGTGAAAGCCAGCGCCATCTCGCCGCTGTTCACGCGGTTTTCGAGCTCGCCTGTCCCGCGAATCCCGCCGACAAAGTCAATTCGCTTGTCGGTTTGCGGGTTTGCGATCCCAAGAATGGGCGCGAGTACTTCGTTTTGCAAAACGGCGACCGCCAGCCGCTCAACCACGTCGGTGGGAACCGGGCGGTTATAGCGGATTTCGTACCACTTGCCGTCCAGGTATAAGCCATAGGTCATCGGCTGTGTGGGTTTGACCGGCTCAGCCTTTTCGGTGATATCGAACTTTTCGCTGAGGGCGGCCAAAAACTTTTCTTTGTCCATCCCGTTTAAGTCGCGCACCATGCGGTTGTAGTCCATGATGATCAGATCATCCTGCGGGAAGATGACGGATAAAAAGCGGTTGACTTCGGCGTTCGGGTCGGCACTGCCCCGCGCGCCGGATACCCGCATGGCCGCCGCCGCCCGGTGATGCCCGTCTGCAATGTAAAGCGCTTTGATCTCTTTGAAAGCTTCGATCAGCTCGCTGACCACGTTTGCGTCGTCTATCAGCCACATGGTCTGACCTACGCCGTCTTCCGACTTAAAGTCGTAGATCGGCTTGTTGGCGTCCATCCACTTTTTCATGACCGCGCTCGGGCCGGGGTTGGTGCGGTAGGTCAAAAAGATGGGCCCCGTGTGGGCGCTGAGCGCTTCGACGTGGCTTACCCGGTCATTCTCTTTGTCGGTGCGGGTCAGCTCGTGCTTTTTGATGTCGCCGGCGTTGTAGGCGGCCACCTCAACACAGGCGGCCAGCCCGGTCTGGCTGCGGCTGCCCACCGTCTGGCGATAGATGTAAAAACAAGGGTTCTTATCCTCGGTCATCACGCCGCTGGCCACCAGTTTTTCAAGCGCGGTTTTGGCCTGTGCGTACACTTCGGGCGAATACTGCGCGACGTCGTCGGGCAAATCCATCTCCGGTTTGTCTACATGCAAAAACGAGTGCGGGTTGCCCGCGGCCATCACCCGCGCTTCGCCAGTCGAGAGCACATCGTAAGGCAAAGCGGCCACATCGCCTCCGTGTTCATTTTTGGGGCGCAAGGCGCAAAAAGGATGTACGATTGCCATTTTTTAATAATCCTCCTTATGATTGTCTAAGCTAAACCCAATGATAGCACATCGAGGATGAAATTGGTAGATATCCGTGTGACTTTTTCACAATATTTGTCGCTCAAATTTTCCCCGCAAGCGACGCAGCTTCCCGCCCGGCGGCCTGCATGATGGCCGCGGGGTCGCTGCCTTCGAGATCCAGCCCCTGCGCGCGGATCACTTCGAACCGGCTGATCCCGTAAAACCCGCACAACCCCTTGAAGTATTCGGCACCGTGGTCGGCCCCCTCAAGCTTGCCGCCAACCGTTGTGACATAAACCAAAGCCTGCGCCCGGCAGATTCCGCGCACCCCGGTCGGTGTTGTCGCGAAGGTCACGTCGCGCACTGACACATGTTCGATGTAACTCTTGAGGATTGCGGGGAAAGACAAATCCCAGTGGGGCGCACCGACCAGAATCCTGTCCGCCGCCGCAAACTGTTTTGCGTGCCCGAACATTTCATCGTCAAGTTTTCCGGCGTCAATCAGCGCATCCCGCCGCTCAATCGCAGCCGCATGGTAGCGCGGGATATCTGAGATGGTCAGATCGACATCATCCAGTTCGGTATCCGGGTTAGCCGCCAGATATGCATCCAAAAATACCTTGCAAAGCCGATATGTCCGCGAAACTGTTTGCCCGCGCACACATGCGTTTATGAATAGCAGGCTGCTCATTGTTTTTACTCCATTTTTTCTACAATTATAGCATATTTTTAAGCACAATGTAATTGAACGGGCCGCAAAAGTTTGTTATACTGTTCACAGGCAGAGAATCCATTTTAATCAGGGAAGGAAAGTATGGCGGGCCATTGCCTGCGAAACATACGCGGTGGAATGATGAAAAATCAAGTGGGGCGGGAATTGCCCGATCACATCGAACACTATGGCAAAGTCACCCCCTTCGCGGGCGTTGGAGCCATTGCGAAGGATGGCCGTAAAACCGGCGCCCGGATGAAGACGGTGGCGGGGTGCGGCGAAAAACTGGTGCCGGGTATCCGTGAAGCCATCGAAAAGTCCGGGCTGAAAGACGGGATGACGGTTTCTTTCCATCATCATATGCGCAATGGGGACAAGGTCGTCAATTTGGTCATGCAGACCATCGCCGACATGGGGTTCAAGGACATCCGGCTGGCCGCTTCCGGCCTGTTCGACTGTCACGCACCCCTTGTCCCGCTGTTTGAAAGCGGGGTGATCACCCAGGTGGTCACCAACACATTCAATCCGGGCGCGGTCGCCAAAGCGATCACCTCCGGAAAGCTTCAAAAACCGGCCATCCTGATGACCCACGGCGGCCGCCCGCGCGCAATTGAGGCGGGGGACCTTAAAATCGACGTCACATTCATCAGCGCGCCCTCCTGCGATCCGATGGGGAACATGAACGGTACGGCCGGAAAATCGGCCTGTGGTTATCTATCTTACTCCTATCTTGACGCGCAGTACGCGGATGTGGTAGTTGCCGTAACGGATACATTGGTGCCTTATCCGAACTGCCCGGTCGAGATCAGCTCCGAGTTTGTGGATATGGTGGTTGCGGTCGATTCAATCGGCGACCCGGGCGGGATTGTCTCAAAGACGCTGAAAGTGAAGACCGACCCGATCAGCGCACAGATTTCTTCAAACGCAGCCAAACTGGTGGACGCCGCCGGCCACATCAAACAGGGGATGTCTTTCCAGACCGGGGCTTCGGGCGCGTCGCTGGCGGTGGCCGCCCTTGTGAGGGATATGATGAAAGAGCGGGGGATCGTGGGTTCTTTCGGCCTTGGCGGGATTCACGCATACTTTGTGCAGATGCTGGAAGAAGGGCTGTTTAAGGCGCTTTTCGACACCCAGTGCTTTGACTTGGCCGCGGTCGAGTCGGCGGCAAAAAACGAAAATCACATGGCCATTTCGGCCTCCCTTTACGCAAACCCGCACAACCGCGGGGCGATCGTCAATTATCTGGACACGGTCATTCTGGGCGCGACCGAGATTGACGTCAACTTTAACGTGAATGTGATTACCGGGTCAAATGGAGTGATCATGGGCGCTTCCGGCGGGCACAGCGACACGGCGGCCGGTTCCAAGCTGACCATTGTGGTCGCCAACCTCACCCGCAAGAGCATCTGTGTGGTGCGGGAAGCGGTCACCACCGTAACCACCCCCGGCCAGACAATCGACGCGTTCGTCACCGAACACGGGATCGCCATCAACCCGCTGCGAAAAGATTTGCTGGAGGCGGTGGCCGGCAGCGGCCTGCCCATCCTGACCATTGAGGAACTCAAAGCCAAAGGCGAAGAGATCGCCGGCCCGCAGGCCAAACAGGCGTTCACCGACAAAATCATCGGGGTAGTCGAATACCGCGACGGCTCTGTGATCGATTTGGTTTACCAACCGGAAGGCTATGACAATTGACAATGCACAATACACAATTGACAATGAATGTATCGCTATGCGATGATTTTAATGACGTCCGCATAGCGGACACCATAATTGTCAATTGTACATTGTCAATTGTCAACTATATTAAGGGAGGACTTATTTATGGCGCTCATGCGATCAGTGTTCTATGTGCCCGCCAACAACCAGAAGTTTATCGACAAGGCGACCACCCTGCCCTGCGATATTGTCACCCTCGACATCGAGGATGCGGTAGCGCCCGCCGAAAAACCAAACGCGCGCAAACTGGCGGCTGAAAACTACCACAAGTTTATCGGCGGCAAAGCGCAGCTGTATGTGCGGATCAACAGCTGGCCGACCGAGTTCACCAACGACGACCTTGAGGCGCTGGTGCATCCGGGGCTGGACGGTGTGACCGCCACCAAAGTGCGGGACGCCGACGACATCAAGCGGGTTGAGTGGAAGCTCTACGAACTCGAAGCCCGCCGGGGGATTCCGGAGGGAACGGTCAAAATCTGTGCGCTGATCGAAACCGCCATCGGCGTTATGAACGCTTACCAGATTTGCACGGCCAGCCCGCGGATGGTTTCGGCCATCTTTGGCGCGGTTGACTTCTGCGCGGATATGCGGGTCAAGCTGACCAACAAAGGGGACGAGCAGCTCTTTGGCCGCTCCACCGTCGGGGTCGCCGCGCGTGCAGCCGGGATTGTCGCACTGGACGCGCCTTTCGCCGATTTTTCCAACCTTGATGCCTTTACCGAAAACACGCAGACAAGCCTGCAACTGGGTTTTGAGGGCCGGATGATCATTCACCCGTCACAGATTGAGATCGCGAACAAACTGTACGCCCCCAGTGACGCGGATGTCGAACACGCCAAACGGGTTGTCAAAGTTTTTGAAGAAGACGCACTGGCCAAAGGGCTGGCCGCTGTCGCGCTGGACGGCAAGATGGTTGACACCCCTGTGTATGCCAGCGCCAAAGGCGTGCTTGAGCGGTACGAGGAGATCGTCAGTAAAGCTTAGGAGGTGTTGTTGTGTCAATTGCCAACTATTCAGGTAAGATTGTGGTGATCGGTGCGGGGCATGTGGGCGCGACCGTGGTCTATTCCCTCATCCTGCAAAAACTTGGGAACGAGATTGTGCTGGTTGACCTGGACGCGGACAAGGCCTCGGGCGCTGTGCTGGATATGCAGCACGCGACCTCTTTCTTCACCTCGGTCCGGATCCGGGTGGGCGATTACTCCGACTGCGCGACCGCGGATGTGATCATTGTGACGGCGGGGGTCGGCCGCAAACCCGGCCAAACGCGGATTGACCTTGCCAAAATCAACGTTTCCATCGCCAAAGACATTGCCAGGTCCATCAAGCAACACAATGAAAACCCATTGGTCGTGGTTATCTCCAACCCGGTGGACATCATCACTTATGTCGTGCAAAAAGAGACCGGGTTCCCGCCCAACCGCTGTTTTGGCACCGGCACAAGTCTGGACACCGCCCGCCTGCGCTATGCCTGTGCCACTCAGCTCAGCGTGGATGTGCGGGATATGAAAGTTTATATGTGCGGCGAGCACGGGGACAGTATGTTCCCGGTTTGGAGCAGCGCGAGTGTGGCCGGGGCTTCGCTGGTCACCATGCTGGAAGAGTCGGGCGCCAACTGCGACGAAATCTTTGCCCGCACACTGGACAGCGCGGCCGAGATCATCCGCAAAAAGGGCGCGACCTACTACGGGATCGCGAACGCCACCGCCCGGCTGGTCTCAGTTATCCTCAAGGACGAAAACGCCATCCTGCCGCTTTCAAAAGTGCAGGAGGGCGACTATTTGGGGGTGAGCGACGTCGCGCTCAGCCTGCCCTACATCGTGAACAAAAACGGGATCGTCAAAGGGATTCCCATCCAGATGAGCGAGCAGGAGCAGGCGAGCTTTAAGAACTCAGCCGCCAAGCTCAAAGAAGTCATTCAGGAAGTTTCAAAGTAAAGCGTTCACGCAAAAAGTATCCGGGGCTGTCAGCGGTGTGCTGTCAGCCCCGGTTTATTTATAGTTTACCCTGCGGCAGGTGGGAAATATTGTTCGAGTGGTCGCCGATCCGCTCAAAGTTGATGATGATGTCCTGGAAGATCGCGCCGCCGTCCGCGTCGCACCGGCCCTCGCGCAGCCGCTTGATGTGGGAAGCCCGCAGCGCGTTCTCGGTGACGTCGATCTGTGTTTCGAGCTCACTGACCCGGGCGGCCAGGGCCGTGTCGTGCCAGATTACCGACTTGATGGCCGTCTCATAAGTTTCCATCACCAGCGCATACATAGCTTTGATTTCGTCAACCGCTTCGTCCGAAAATTTTACACTTCCCTCAATCGCGCCCTGCGCCAGGTTCGCGATGTTATCGGCGTGGTCGCTCACCCGCTCAATGTCGTTGGCCGCGTGCAAAAGGCCGGTGTGGCGGATTGACATATCGTCGCTCATCCCCGACTGAGAGACCCTGGCCAGATAGCGCATAATGTCTTTTTCGATGTTGTCTACATTCTCCTCGATCTTGTGCATGGTCTCCAGCTTCTTCTCGTCCCGCTCTAAAAAGCCCTCAACTGCGAGCTTGATGTTCTGTCTGGCAAACTCAGCCATTCGCAGAAGTTCCTGTTCAGCCAGATTGATGGCCACACTGGGGGTGTCAACCATCCGCCAGTCCAGATAGATCGAACCCTGTTTGGACTGCTTGTCCTCGCCCGGGATGATTTTGGTCAGCAGCTTGGCGAACTGATTGACAAAGGGCAGGAAGAGGATTGTGTTGATGACACTAAACAAGGTGTGGGCGTTGGCCACCTGGCGCGGGACGTCATAGGCCGGGGAGATGTGAAGAATCAAGTTTCCGTACTGCGGCAGGAAGATCAAGAACACGATCACGCCAAAGACGTTAAACAGCACATGGGCCATTGCCGCCCGCCGCGCCGAAACGGTTCCGCCGATCGAGGCAAAAACCGCCGTGATGGTTGTGCCGATATTTGTACCCAAAATCAGCGGCAGCGCCGCCTCAAAGGGAATCAGATCCTGCAGCGTCATGGCCACGATTACGCCAGTGGCTGCCGTTGAACTCTGTACAAGCGCGGTAAAGAGCGCGCCGGCCAACATCCCCCAAATGCGGTTGTCGCTAAAACTGAGCATAAGCTGCTGAAAGGCCGGGTCATGCCGAAGCGGCACCATCGCCTGGCTCATCAGCGCCATCCCCAGCAGAACCATGCCCAATGCGAAAGTGACCAGCCCCGAATTCTTGATCATCTTCTTTTTAAAGAAGAAAAAAGCGGCAAAGCCAAAAGCGGCCAAAAAAACCCAAGCGTCGGTGATGCGAAAGGCAACCAGCTGCGCGGTCAGGGTGGTGCCAATATTCGCGCCCATGATCACCGAGATCGCCTGTTTTAAGTTGAGGATGGATGTGTTGACAAACCCAACCACCATGACGGTGACCAGGGTCGAGCTTTGTGTGATGATTGTAATCAATGCGCCAACCAGCACCCCGACCACCGGCACTGATGTAAGGGCACCCATTACCCGGTGTGTTTTCTTTCCGGCCATCTTTTGCAGGCCGTCGCTCATCGATTTAAGGCCAAAGATAAAGATAGAAAGCCCGCCAAGCAGGCCAAAAATGATCCCAGTCACGCGTGTGTATGCCTCCAGGTTTTTATTGATCACATATATATCCATTATGAGTATAACATGTCCGCCGTCAAGTTCGCAACCTTTATGAAAGTATCGGGTAAATGTTGTCGAAATTGCCAAAACGCGCGGGATTGTGACAAGTATAACGGTACTATTCAGCAAGAACCCATCCACAAAATGCGTTGGAGGCCACCCAAAAGGATGACCTCCAACGCATTATATTTGGTTTAGACAAAAGCGGGCTCTTGTCTGTAGACTTCGCTTAATATCTCTTCGTTGATCTCACAAAAGATTTCGACCAGTTTGGGGTCAAAGTGGCGGCCGCTCTCAGACTCAATCATCTCGATTGAGCGCTCGGCCGTGTACGCGTCTTTGTATACCCGCTTTGACATCAGGGCATCGAACACATCCACAATGGCCATAATCCGGCCTTGCAGCGGGATCTCTTCGCCTTTTAGGCCGAGGGGGTAGCCGGTGCCGTTCCAGCGCTCGTGATGAGAGGCGGCAAAAATTCTGGCGTGGTGCAAAAATATGCTCTCCCCTGAGCGCGCGATGATCTTTTCAATGATCCGCTTACCGGCCATCGCGTGGTCTTTCATGATTTCCCACTCCCCCGCGTCCAGCTTTCCCGGTTTTTTCAGGATTGCGTCCGGCGTGCTGATTTTGCCCACATCGTGCAGCAGCGAACACTCGGCCACCATTGAAAAATCCCAGCCCGCGATCTGGTCTTGGTAGACGCCTCTCTCAGCCATTCGCGTAAGCATTGTGTGAACTGTCCGGCAGGTTCGCCCCAAATGGTCGCCGGTCGACTCATCCCGGTTTTCGACCATATCTGCCAGCACAAAAACAATATCCCGACGCGCGACGCGCAACTGATGTGTCTGCTCGCGGATCAGCCCGGAAATATCAATGTGGTGCCGGATCCGGCTGAGCAGAACGGCCGGGTTAAACGGTTTGCCGATAAAGTCGACCACACCCATCTTGAGCGCTTCGATCTCAGTTGGATGATCGGTTTTCGCGGTCAGAAAGATGACCGGTATTTCACTCCACTTTTCGTTTGCTTTGAGTTTGCGCAAGACATCAAAGCCGTCCATTTCCGGCATTTCGATATCCAGGAGGATGATGTCGGGCTTGACTTTTTCTAACAGAGAGATCGCTTTTTCGCCGGAGGGTATGGTCACAACGGCATAGCTTGGGCTTAGTGCGTCGGACGCCATGGTCAGGTTGCTGATACTGTCGTCAACTACAAACACCGTCTTTTTCACGCTCTCCCCCTCCTGTTACCCAAGCATCTTGTCAGCCGCTTGTTTGGCCAGCAAGGCGGCGTCGGTGTAATCGCTGAGCAGCAAGTGCCGCTCGATTTTGTCGATCAATTGCTGTGTCTGGCGGGAAAGCGGGAGCTGCTTGAGCGCGGCGACCCGCTCTTGAACATCTGTGATTTCGTACTCAATGCAAGCGGCCGAGATGGCCAAAAGCTGGCTGCGGACAGCGGCCGGGTCTTCGCTGTGGTCAGCTGTTTCTTCTTTGCGCGCGGACAGGCTGTCTGCGATCTCCCGCACTTCTTCAAGCAGCTGAGGTGTGCGGCTTTTGATCAGGCGGATATCGCCGGCCCGGCCCGCGTCTTCAAGAACCCGCGCAAATTCAGCCGAGCCGGTTCGCCCAATGTTGAGCAGTGCGCTTTTGACGGCGTGGGTTTGAATGGCGTAGTTCTTCAGGGCCTCGTCGTTGAGGTTCTCCATCTGGATGATCGGGCCGATAACGTCGATCGACTTTTGCGCGTCAATCAGAAAGGAGGCGATCAGCCGCTCTGAGAGTTTGACTTCCTTTTCTTTTTCATACTTTCTTCGGTCAGGCAAGCCCCGGCGGTCCTGACTATGGTTTCTCCGGCGGTCGTATGCCTGTTCATCCTGTTTGTTGCTCCGGGCAGTAATATCTGCCCTTGCGGCCGCGATCACTTCTTTTGGCTGTCTGTCGCGGATATAGCGCTTGAGGCAGTCGTCCATCTTGACCGGGTCAAACGGCTTGGAGATAAAGCCCGAAAACCCGTTGTCTAAAAACATTTTTGAGATACCTACGGTGGCGTTGGCGGTCAGCGCGATAATCGGGCCGATATAGCCCATGTCACGCAAAATCTTTGTGGTTTCTATCCCGTCCATTTTAGGCATCATGTGGTCCATAAAGACGATGTCGTATTCGTTCCCGGCCTTGATTCTGGCCACGGCTTCAAAGCCGCTTTCGACTGCGTCGACATTAAGCTTGTACGGCGCCAGAAACCCTTTGACCACGTACAGGTTAGACTCGACGTCGTCCACAACCAAAACGCGGCCGTAGGGCATGGGCTCGTGGTCGCGGTGCGCTGTCCGCTTGAGGTTGCTCTTGGTGTCCTTCAAATCTTGGAGCCTGGCCGCCGCCTTGCTGCCGAGCAGATCTTGGCCGCCTTTTTGCTGCGGGATTCTCAGCGTAAAGACACTGCCTTTTTCCGGCTCGCTTTGGGCAGTAATCTCGCCGCCCATCATCTTAATCAGCGAGTAAGCGATTACCATTCCAAGCCCGCTGCCTTCGATATCGCGGTTGCTTTCTAAATTGAATCTTGTGTACTCATTCCCAAACAGCTTATCCAGCTGCTCGCTGCTCATCCCCTGACCTGTATCGGCCACTTTGATGCACAGGCTTACTTCATCGGTTCGATCATTGTCCTGTTCATCGTCTATCCCAAACGTCAGGGTTACGTCGCCCTCAGGGGTATACTTAAACGCGTTGGAAACAATGTTGTTGAGCACTTGTTTAATGCGCAGCTCGTCCCCGATCAGCTGCCTGGGCAAGCGTTCGTCCACTTCCAGGCGGAACTCGATCCGCTTACTGCCAATATACATCAGGTTGAGCTGAACGGTGTCGAAAATCAGACTGCTTGTGTCGTAGAGGGCGGGGACAATCTCCATCTTGCCGGCCTCAACTTTTGACAGATCCAATATATCGTTGATGATCGAGAGCAGAAGCTGTGATGAGTTAAATATCCGCTGGAATGCCTCTGTGGTTTCACTTGGGTGTATGTCTTTTTGCAGCTCGATTTCAGAGATGCCCAAAATTGAGTTCATCGGGGTGCGCACTTCGTGGCTCATCCGCGCAAGGAACTGGCTCTTAGCCTGACTTTCCGCCTCGGCGTCCATTCTCTCCGCAAGAGCGGCCTTGATCTGGCGCAGGTCCTGGTTGTAGCCGACCACAATCTCTTCGTCTTCGCGCATAAGGCGGACATAGGTAACATCAACCGGCAGCAGCTCGCCGTGTATGTCGATATGCATCCACTCATCACTCGAATAGCCCTCGCGGAAACACTTGGTCACCATGTCTCGAATCTTTTTGGACGAGAGCTGGCCGTCCGGCTGAAACTCGGGCGAAAGTTGGCTGAATTTGGCTATGTATTCGGCTTCGTCGGCCACCTTAAAGATATCGATCGTTGGCTTGTTACAGCCGGTCAGGTTAAGATTTTTATCCCAAATTTCAATGAAAGTGGGGGCGGCGTCCAAAAAGTTTTGGATCGACTCGCGGGCCTTGCGCTCTTTTGCCATTGCGGTCTTGACCGCGCGCTGATCTTGGTTGTAAACGACTACAATGTCGTCATCCCCCCGCTTGAGGCGAACGCATGTACACTCGACCGGGAAAGGCTGGTTATTCCGGTCAAGGTGCGTCCATTCAGAGCGCGAAGACCCATATTTGAACGCGGCTTCCGCCATCTTTCTGGCTTTTTCGAGGGAAGGTGTGCCACAGGGCTGGAGCTTTGGCGAAAATTCCTCATACCGGGCTATGTAGTCTTCTTTTCGGGCAAGGCCGAAAGCGGCCGCGGTTGGCTGGTTGCACTCTACCAGGTTGAGCTGATCGTCCCAAATTTCGACAAAGAGCGGGGCCGCGTCCAGGAAAGTTTGGGTGAGCGCGCGGGCGTTGCGCTCTTTTTCGATGACCGCCCTAAACGGACGCAAATCGGATTGGAAACAGACCAGCGCCATCTGGTCTTGATATTCGACCCGCACCAGCGTAACCTCACAGGGAATCAGCTCACCGGTCAGGCTTCGATGGGTAAACTCGAACTGGTCGTAGCCCCTTTCGATTGCGATGGACGCGTTGATTTGAATCAGGTCTTCTACCATTATGTCTTTTGTTTCGGCGTCAAATATCTCGAAAAAGCGCTCAAAAGCCTCTGCCCGCGACGAAAAGCCAAACAATTCGATGGCCGCATGGTTAAAGTCAATTGGCGCAAAACCGGGGCGGCCGTCCTCCTGTTCAATCAGGCGCATCATAAAGCAAGAGATGGGCGTTGCGCTCATCATCAAAGCGGCCCGCTGGTCTGATTCGTAGACTTTGGCCATCGCGTTTTGAATCTGGCGCAGATCGTGGCTATAGCCGAGCACCATGTTCTTGTCACCGCGCGAGATGCGCACGAACTGCGAATCGTAGGGCACAGCCTCACCGTATGCGTTGCTGCGGGTCCATTCGAATCGGTCAGAACCCTCCCACATTGTGGTTTCCAGCATTTCGGCCAGCCGCTCGCCCGAGTGATATCCATCCGGTTGATTCTCGCTGTAGAGTTCATCAAACCGCTCTTTGTACTCCTCGAAGCTGGCTGCCCCCGATGCGTCCAGCATCTGCTGGTTACAGTAGACAAGCTCGCCGGCGGCGTCCCACATCTCGATACAAAGCGGCGCTCTTTCCATTATGATATTGACAAGCTCGTTGGCTTCCCTTTCGCGCCGGCCCGCCTCTTTTTCGGCGGTCAGGTCGCGCAGATATTCGACCACCACGTAGTGGTCGTCAAACTTGATCCGCACCCAGTCCGCTTCGGATGGGAAGAGCGAACCGTCTGAGCGCATACTGATAAACTCGGCGTGACACCGGCCTTCTTCCAGGGCTTTCGCGATCCATCCGTCGAGCAGCTCTTTTGAATCACGGCCGTTCGGCTGAAAGGTGGGCATGGTTATTCCGGCCACCGTTTCGCTAACATTTTTTAGCGGTTCGGTCAATTTAAACATCCTGAGAGCTTCTTGATTACAGGTAACGGCAGATAAGTTTTTGTCGTAAATGCTGACCGCCAGCGGGGTGGAGTCCAACACGACCTGGTTGCGCTCTTCCGCCTCACGCAAAGGCCGCAAGTCGATGATAAAAGCAACCAGCATGTACTTGCCCCCGCGGGCAACGCGCACAACGGTTATGTCGGTGGGCAAAGGCACACCGTCCAGCGTTTTGTGAAAATACTCAAACCTGGACCGGCCTGTATCCATCGCCATTTGCATATACTGGTGCGTCATTTGTGCGGATGGCGTACCACATGGCTGGGTTTCAAGCTCAAGCTCAGAGAACCGCCGGATATACTCATCTTTGCTCGAAAGGCCGAAGAGTTCAAGCGTTTGCCGGTTGCAGTCGACCAGATTAAAATCTTCGTCCCACACGTCGAGCGCAAAGGGAGAAACGTCCAAAAAGATTTCGTTGAGCTCGCTTGCTTCCCGTTCTTTTCGCATAGCCTCGTGAATCTTACGCATATCGACTGTGTAAGACGCAAGATAGTATCGATCGTTTCGCTTAAACCGAACCAGGGTCACCTCGGTCGGAATCGGCCTGCCGTCCAGCGTTTGGTGCATCCAGTCAAACTTAACCGGGTCATCGCTTTCAAGCGCATTGCTGTTGTTTTCTTCTACCAGCGCGGATGAAGGCCTGCCGCACGGCTGAAACTCGGGTGAGAGTTCATAAAACCGGTTAATGTATTCTTGTTTGTCAGCCAGTTCAAACATTTCGACCGAGCAATCGTTGGTCTGTATCATCTTCAGCTTATCGTCCCAGATGTTCATTACAAACGGGGCCGACCTGATGAAGACCTTGTTGATCTCATTGGCCTCCTGCTCACTCTTGGCGGCTATTCTGACTTTGCGCAGCATAAACCATGAACCGATCAGAGTGACCAACGCGATAAGAGCAGTAACCAGCAAGCTGAATATGGTCGGCATCGTATTGCCCATTACATGGCCGGTGGGAATTCGGGTGATGATATACCAATTGGTAGCCTCAAGCGGCGCACCTACATAAATGATGCTGCCGCCCAGATATACCCCCTCGCTGCGGATTGCGCCGAACATGGATTCGAACCGGCCGCCCTCAACGTCGGCAATGTTTTGGTAAGACAGGTCATCCAACAGGGCGTAGGCAGGTTCGGGGTGAAATAATATATCACCGTTCTCGTCAAGAATAAATGAGTAGCTATAGGCCGGGCCATTGCTCTGCTCAATGTATGAGATCATCTGCTCAAAAGACAAGCTGAGCACCGCTACCCCCCGGCTTGTGTCGTGGTCGCCGATTGTGCGCGCCGCGGCAAAAGAGACCTGGCCGGTGTGCGCACCCATGTACGGCCGCGAAAAAGCGACCTGGCCGGGCGTTTCGGCGGCCGCCAGATACCACTCGCGCGTTTGCGTGTCCACCTCGCCAGAGCCGATCCACCCGCCGCCAAAAACGATATTTCCGTCCGGAAACCCCGCAAAGGCCAGCGACACTTCATCCATCCGCTCGGTCTGGATACCGAAGTAGCGTATCATCGTATCCATATCTACGCTCGCGTCCCGCATCAGCATCGCGTTGTTTTCTACCTGATTGCTCACCAGCGCCATCCAGCCCTCCAGCCGGTTGACCAGCGCCCGGTTTTGCTGGTAAATGGTATTTAGGTTTTCGTCGTAAAGTGAGGCGTACGAGAGTATGCCGGTAGTAACCGCAAGCGCAATCAAACATACGACGACTAAAATCAACGCATGTTCGACGAAATTGTTCTTCTTCCGGTTGATATGCCTCACACCTTTCACTAAATTGAAAGTGTTCGCTTAAACCGCTGACATGCTCTACAAAAGCGGCGTAAATATCGAGATACCTGTAACCCACAGATTCGCGTCTGAAGAGGAGCGGCGTTAAAAATGAGTACTGAGGATTATAACATATTATTTGTAGTATTTCAATGTTCTGCAAATAATAACATCGATTTCTTGCGTCGTGATTTGGTCACACTCACCCGGTTAAATTTCGCTTCACACATCTTGACTCCCATGCTGTTTTTTGATATGCCTATCCAATCAGTTCATAACGAGTAAAAGGAGGAGCGGCAGAACAGGCAACAAGGGTTCTGGCGAAGAGTTGAGAAGGCCAGAAGCGGCGGTTAAAGCGATAGCAAAACTCATCAAG